>Ga0182021_10005657_pt1 | contig 14828 bp, 16 predicted proteins | sample 612E3MmetaG_FD_120493 | JGI IMG/M metagenome (GOLD analysis project Ga0182021, IMG submission 120493) | Permafrost microbial communities from Stordalen Mire, Sweden - 612E3M metaG (Illumina Assembly) | ecosystem: Environmental > Terrestrial > Soil > Wetlands > Permafrost | place: Sweden... | reverse complement strand
TTTCATTTATTTAATTTGTTCATCATCACCTCCACCGTGATCTCAATGGATTTGGAGATATTGTTCACCACCGTATTGGGAATGGATATTTTGTAATCGGCAAGGAGAATATTGAACTTCGCCTTTGCAGTTACTCCATCATTTTTAATCTCAAGGGTCCCGTTTTGTTTGATCAGCTGGGTTTGACCGTGGATCGTAAGCTTCCCTTCAACGACAGCAGGATAGGAGCCTTCCTTTGTGAAGTTGATGTCCTTGATGTTGGTGATCTTCCCAAGGAACGTGGCTTCCGGATATTTGTCCGATTCAAGGTAATTTTCGTTGAAATGTTCCTGCATCATTGCCTTCTCAAAGTTGAAGGATTTGATAAGGACCTTGAAAACAAAATCGCCGGTTTGCATAACAAGCGCGGCATTTACCTGTCGGTTTACGGCTTCGATCTTCTCCAGCTGGGCCTGGGAAAAAAAACGGGTCATCCCGTTCTTGGTTACGAAAGTCTGTGCATGTCCGCTCAGGCTGAAACCAACTGCAAAAAGAATTACTATCCAATATCTATTCATGATAAATTGAATTTAAGTTTGGGTTATAAATAAGAGAGCAATGCTCCAGGATCACATCGGTTTCATTAAGAAGACCGTCGCAGTATCCTTTGATCTGGATGAAGCCATCAGGCTTGAGTTTTTTTGCATCTTCGCTGTACTTTTTCAGCATGGTGCAGCGGATCCCTTCTGAGCCGAACATGCCCTGTTTGAATGCAAAAATTGCGATGGTAAGCGTGTCCACACTTTCCACCCTTGAAAGCCTTCCTGTAATTTCAATCACCTTTCCGTTGAAAAGCTTGGCTGCATTCTCTTTGTTCGTTTTGAACTCCTTATAAAATGCCCCGGCATCCAACATATAATCAGGTTTGACCTTTTCAAAGTCGGGATGGGGTTTGTTGATCACAAAATGATAAAAGAGGAAACCGGCAATAATCCCTGCTACAGCCAATATCAGTAAAATCTTGATCCAGAGTTTCATAATTCGGATGTTAATTATTCGGAGCCCCGTTGGTTACCCATCTTTTCATCTTTTGAATGGTACAATCATCCAGCATCGATCCACCCTTCGGCATCGGGAAAGGACCTGTATGATCTATCGAAGGAATAAGCTTTCCGTTTGAAACATAGACCTGGACGTTGGGCCATGTGTCGAGTATTACGCTGCTTAGCGGATTTCCTGCGTAATGGCAAACCAGGCAGTTGGCACTTATGATGGGTGCGATGGTTTGCGAATAGGTGACATGGGTTGTATCACATTTCTGGAAAGGATAAAGCGTTTCTTCCTTATCAAAATAGCAGGATGGCAAAAGCATTCCTGAAACCAGGATAAAAATAACAGCAACGAATATTTTTTTTACAGTCATTATTGAGGGTAATTGGTGTTGATCCATATGTGGAATTGATTGATCCGTCAGGGAAAAAGTGATCAGTACTTTTATTACTTGTGAAAATAAGGATTGTAATCAGAGGAACCGAAACCACGAATGCCGGGAAAACCGTAATTATAACCATTGGAGCCCTGTGAATATCCGAATCCTGCATCGATGTGCATGTGGTCGTTGATCTTGTATCCGAAATTCAGATAAGCTCCCTGGGGATTGGTTTTATAAAAGGAAGAATTTCCGGGTTTTTCTCCAAGGATATCTATGGTTTTATATGCGGTCCCGGTGATCGTTAACCGGTCACTCAATAAGTATTGTCCTGAAACCCAGAGCATCGCCTGGGTGATGTTTCCTGAATAGGAATTTTCCCCGGGAAATGAATAATAGGGTTTATAACCATAAAAGGAAGTATTGACAATACTGATTCCTCCACTCACCAGGAATCGTTTGCTGACAGGATAGGTGAGGGTTGGCGAAAGAAATGTACTGAATCCCGACCCGTAACCGGAGGTGGTCATGAATTCTGTGCCGGCCTGGATGCCGACATGCAACTTATGCAACGGCAGGGGAGAATAAGGATGGACATCCTCCCGGGCTGATGGTATCGAATCGATCTGCGAAACCTGAGCGTTCACTTCCATAATGAGAAATGAAAAGAAAACAAGTAAGACAATGGTTTTCACACGGATCATTTTGAATGGGTTTTCTTATGCAAAATTAATTAAAACGATAACGATATTATGGTTTAAGGGAATAAAACGTTTGTTTATCTGTAAAAATTATTTTGACGGTTTTAAGAAGTACAAATTTAACCAGGATATTTTCTGCTTTCTGTCTGGAGATCTTTGCCATACGACAGAAACGTGAAACGGTGATCGTGGGATTTTTTTCCAGGAATTGCAGCAGTATCTTCTCTTTTTCAGTGAATTTAAGAAAAACGCCCTTGGGTTTTCCTTCCCGCTCCCAGACTTTCAGCAGTACCCGGTTGGCCAGCAGGTTTTGGTCGGCAACGCGGATATAGACCAGCCATTTCCCGTCTTTATGTGCTGCATAATGTGGCCGGGTTTTGCTTTTTGGAACGATGATCTCCAGAACTGTTTTGTTATTGATGGTCCATTCCTTCGACTGGAAAGCCACCGGTGGTTTGCAATACATGGCTGCCGCACCTTCCAGCATATAATATTCTTCATCGGAACGGACCCCTGCAATTGCGCCATTGTCTTTGACTCCGATCAGGAGCCGGCCGCCATCGGTATTTGCAAAAGCGACCAGTGTACGGGCAATCCGCCTTGAATCTGTGATCTCAAACTTGAAATCAAGCTGCTGATGTTCTCCTTCAGCAATAAGGTTATGAATATGGGTAGACATGACTGACCAGCCATCCCGGCAATTAAACGAACGAAATGGTGTCCCTTGCAGTGATCTTTTCGCAATAATGGCACTGCAACTTCAGCTCTTCCTTGTCGATCACGGTAAACTGCGTCGGTACACTTTCATGGTTCGTGATGCAGTTCGGGTTAAAGCATTTGACGATCTTCTCAACATGGTCGGGTACTTCCACATTCTTTTTTATCACCACCTTAAAGTTTTTGATCACGATCAGGGTGGCGGTAGGGGCCACCAGCGCGATTTTATTGATATCATCAGGTTCAAAAAATTTATTGCTGACCTTGATGATCCCCTTTTTCCCCATCTTCTGGCTATCAAGATTTGTCCCGAACAGGATCTGATCGCTTACTTCCGTCAGGTTAAGGATCCTGATCACCTGGAAAACGCTCTTTGCAGGAATATGGTCGATCACGGTTCCGTTTTCAATTGCAGAAACCTTGAGCTCTTTGCGTGTTTCATTGTTATTCATGATGGTTGTAAGTTATAATGTTTATAAAGTTTGTAAAGTTTATAAAGTTCATAAAGTTCATAAAGTTCATAAAGTTCATAAAGTTTATAAACTACTTTACCCCGAGTATGGAAGCCAACAACGCCTGTCTGACGAAAACACCGTTCAGGGCCTGTGTGAAGTAATAGGCCTGGGGGTTGTCATCCACATCAATGGTGATCTCATTCACCCGGGGCAGGGGATGCAGGATCCGCATGTTCGGTTTTGCAGTTTCAAGCATGGAATTTCGCAGGATATAGGAGCTTTTCACCTTCTCGTATTCGATGGGATCGGAGAATCGTTCTTTCTGGATGCGTGTCATATAAAGGATATCGACCTTCGGGATCACCTCGATGATATCCGTGTACTGGTGATAGGCAAGGTTTTTCTCCTTGATGTGCATCTTTGTTGCACTGGGAAGTTTGAGGAGTTGCGGGGATACCAGGTGAAAGGTAGTATTGTAATTCGACAAGGCCATGACCAGGGAATGAACGGTCCGTCCGTATTTCAGGTCACCAACGAAGGCGATGTTAAGGTTATCGAGTGTTCCCTGTGTTTTCCGGATCGAGTACATATCGAGCAGTGTTTGGGTGGGATGCTGGTTAGCCCCATCGCCTGCATTGATGATCGGCACTCCTGAAACTTCGCTGGCAAAGCGGGCACTGCCTTCCTTCGGATGGCGCATCACAATGATGTCGGAATAATTGGCCACCGTCTTGATGGTATCCCGCAGGGATTCTCCTTTCTGAACGCTGGTTGAACCCGGTTCCGAGAAACCGATCACTTTGGCTCCCAGTCGTGAGGCGGCGCTTTCAAAGCTGAGCCGGGTGCGGGTGGAAGGTTCGAAAAAGAGGGTTGCAACTACAAAGTCCTGTAAGATTTTTTGCGTGGGATTCTTTTCGAATTCTTCGGCCAGGTCCAGGATATGGATATGTTCTTCGCGGGTAAAATCGTTGATTGAAACTAAACTTTTATTTTTCATCGGCGTGTAATTAAATGAACAGCTAAAGATAAAAAAAAAGGGGCAAATGCCCCTTTACTTATTTTTTAGTTTTGATTTTTTTTGCTTTCAGGAAATCATTGAGGATGTCCGTAAGGTCCGGTTTCCCGATCTCCTGCAGATCATAATATACCCGGGTATTGGGTTTCTTGATCTTGATCAGGCGGTTAAGGTCGATAGGTGTGGCAATAACAACCGAATCGCATACTACCTTATTCACGGTAGCTTCGAGGTCCTTCACCTGTTGCGCACCATAGCCCATGGCTGGCAATAATTGCCCGATATTGGGATAGATGCGGAAGGTTTCAGCAAGTTTGCCCACGACATAAGGTCTCGGGTCAACCATTTCAGCAGCGCCATATTTCTGTGCTGCCACCACGCCTGCTCCGATCTTCATTTCACCATGTGTCAGGGTGGGTCCGTCTTCGATCACAAGAACCTTCTTGCCGCGGATGATGCTTTCGTCGTCAACCCGGATCGGGGAGGCGCCGTCAACCACGATGGCTGTCGGATTCAGTTTCTGGATGTTTTTCCTTACGATTTCAATATTTTCGGGATAAGCAGAGTCGATCTTGTTAATTACCACAACATCGGCGATCCTGATATTGACTTCACCGGGATAATAGTTTACTTCAGCGCCGGGCCTGTGAGGATCGGCAACCGTCACCATGAGATCGGGCTTGTAAAAAGGAAAGTCATTGTTTCCGCCATCCCACAGGATCACATCACAACCCTTCGGGTCTTTTTCGGCAGCGCGGAGAATGGCTTCATAATCAACCCCTGCATAGATCACGTTTCCACGTTCAACATGCGGTTCGTACTCTTCCATTTCCTCGATCGTGCATTTGTGTTTTGCAAGGTCGGCGATGGTAGCAAAACGTTGGACCTTCTGCTCCACCAGGTCGCCATAGGGCATCGGGTGGCGGACAGCAACAACTTTCAATCCTTTTTCCATGAGGATCTCGATGATCCTGCGTGAAGTCTGGCTCTTTCCGCAACCTGTGCGGGTAGCGCAGACGGCGATGACAGGCTTGGTGCTCTTTACATAGGTATCTTTTGGACCCAGAAGGATAAAGTTGGCTCCTGCTGCATTCACAAGGGCACTGATGTTCATAACCCTTTGATAAGGAACATCGCTGTAAGCAAAATTGCAGATCTGAACATCGAATTTCTTGATCAGTTTGGGTAATTCTTCCTGGGCATAGATCGGAATTCCTTTGGGATAAAGTTTTCCGGCGAGTTTAGCCGGGTATTTCCTGCCATCAATGTCCGGGATCTGGGCGGCAGTGAATGCAACAACATTAAAGTTGGCATTGTCCCTGTAGTAGGTGTTAAAGTTGTGAAAATCTCTTCCGGCTGCGCCGATAATGATTACATTTTTTTTCATACTGACCTCACTTTTTGAAGATTTCTAGATGATATAATGAATTTGTTGATTGCATTGGGATCGGTATGCAAACCTACTCATTTTTTGCGATATAGGCAAACCAGTTGAAAAAAATCGAAATTCAAAAAAACAATTCCTTAGTGTTACTTTGTGTTGCCTTTGTGTGACTTAGCGGTCAAAACAGAATAACCACAAAGGATTCACAAAGGAATTCTCAAAGGCGTTCAAAGAAAAAACCGTGAACCGTAAACCGTAAATCAATTCGTGTCTCACGTATATATTGTATTTTTGCCTTCAAATTAATACCGGATGATTGAACAACTGCTACAGGCCAAAACCTCCGAAGCCATAAAACATCTTTACGGTCAGGAAATCCCATCCGGTTTAATCGGCCTTGAAAAAACGAAGAAAGAGATTGACGGCGATTTTACAGTGGTCGTTTTTCCGTTGAGTAAGATTTCAAGGAAATCCCCGGAAGTCACCGCACAGGAGATCGGAGCCTTCCTGGTGGAGAACGTTAAGGAGGTCAGGGAATTCAATGTTATCAAAGGTTTTCTGAATATTATTTTAAGAGATGATTTCTGGATCGATTTCCAGGATCAGAATGTGACCGATGAAGAATTCGGTACGAATGTTAAAGAAGAGGGTGATCCTGTCCTGTTGGAATATTCTTCACCCAATACGAATAAACCTTTGCACCTGGGCCATATCCGGAATAACCTTTTGGGATTTTCACTTTCACGGATCATAAAGGCGCAAGGGAATAAAGTGATCCGGATGAACCTGGTGAACGACCGCGGGATTCATATCTGCAAGTCGATGCTGGCATACATGAAATGGGGAAATAATGAAACACCCGGATCAGCCGGCATGAAAAGCGATCATCTCATCGGAAAATATTATGTTCTGTTCGACCGGAAGTTAAAGGAAGAAGTCACAGTTTTAATGGAAGAAGGACTGCCTGAAGATGAAGCCGGCCGGAACGCTCCTCTTATGATCGAAGCACAGGAAGTGCTGCTGAAATGGGAAGCGAAAGACCCGGAAGTACGTGAACTATGGTCGCGTATGAACGACTGGGCCTTTGAAGGGTTTACCGAAACTTACTGCAAACTGGGTGTCAGTTTTGATGTGGTTCAACATGAATCGGAAACTTATCTTTCGGGGAAGAAACTGGTGCTGGAAGGACTGAAATCCGGCAGCCTTTTAAAGCGGCCGGATGGCAGCATCTGGGCCGATCTGCGCGAAGAAGGATTGGATGAAAAACTGCTCCTCCGTTCTGACGGTACTTCCGTTTACATGACCCAGGATCTCGGAACTGCACAGCTCCGATACGACGAATACCATCCCTCGAAGATGATCTATGTGGTAGGGAATGAACAGAACTATCATTTTGACGTCCTGAAACGAGTTCTGAAAAAACTGGGCCGGATCTGGTCAGACAGGATTTTTCACCTTTCTTATGGAATGGTGGAATTGCCAGAAGGTAAGATGAAATCAAGGGAGGGCACCGTGGTGGATGCAGATGACCTGATGGATGAGATGTTTTCAACCGCAGAAGAAACTACAAGAGCATTGGGCAAAGTCGATGCATTCCCCGAAGAAGAAGCCAGGGAATTATTCCGCATCATCGGACTGGGTGCATTAAAATATTTTATCCTCAAAGTGGATCCGAAGAAAAACATGCTTTTTGATCCGAAAGAATCCATCGATTTTAACGGGAACACGGGGCCTTTTATCCAGTATACCTATGCGAGGATAAAGTCGTTGTTGAGAAAAGCAGAGGCCGGAGGATGGAGAATGGAGGATGGAAGATCGAGATCTGAAGTCAGAGGTCAGAAGTCGGAGGATGGAGATCGAAAATCAGAATCAAACATCCAGCATCCAGCATCCAGCATCCAGCATCAGTCTGAAAAGAACAATCAGTCAACTACATTACTCAAACAGGAAAAAGAAATACTAAAGCTCCTCTACCAGTTCCCTTCCATTGTGATTCAGGCAGGGGAGGGTTACAGTCCCGCGACAATCGCAAATTATGTCTATGAAGTTTGCAAAGAATACAATCAGTTTTACCAGGAGATCCCGGTTCTGAAGGAGGAAGATAAAAATGCAATGCTGTTGCGGGTGAAATTATCCTGCTTCACTGGAAAAGTAATCAAAAAGGCCATGTGGTTACTGGGAATTGAAGTTCCAGAGAGAATGTAATCCCTACATATCGTTTTTCATATCCTATACAATTCTTAATTATTGTGAAAATTTTTTCTTGCATTCCGGCAAGTTGATCCTTATCTTTGTCTTAATTAAATCTAAATTAGGATTATTTTTGGAACGATCCGGTTTTTACACAGAAGTATCAACATGAAATTTATCAGGAAATAATCTGTCCTGCCTAAGGAAGGAAGATGAATGTTTAATAGATAAAGTGAAAAGCAAGATGAAAGAGAAAAAAAGAATGACCTGGATGCTGGCAATATTGCTGGTTTCAGGAATCAATGTGTTTGCCCAGATGGATATGGGGAAAATGGAAATGGAGAAAACCGGTAAAGCCATCTGTGTTCTTTACCCGACACAGGGAAACAATGTAAGCGGCACCATCACTTTTACACAGACTGAAAAGGGCGTCAGGGTAGTCGCTGATCTGCAGGGATTGTCGAAAGGGAAACACGGGTTTCATATCCATGAATTCGGCGATTGCAGTTCGGCGGATGGCTTGTCGGCAGGCGGTCACTTTAACCCTGAAGGGAAGACGCATGGCGCACCGATGGACATGTCGCGGCATATGGGAGATATGGGAAATCTTGAAGCCAATGAATCGGGAAAGGCTCACCTCGAATATACCGATACTGTGATCAAACTGAATGGCATGAATTCCATCATTGGCAAGTCCATTATTATTCATAAAAGTGAAGATGACCTTAAGACCCAGCCAACGGGAAATGCCGGGGCAAGGGTGGCTTGCGGGGTGATAGGGGTGATGAAGTGATGATGTGATGAAGTAATGAAGTCACAGAGTCACAATCTCTTTGCGGTCTTTGCGTAGGCCTTTGCGCACTTTGCAGTTAATAAAAACTCCCAAAATGAAAGTGCTATGAAGAAAAACAGACTCTGGAAGATCCTGGGATTTGCCGTCCTTGGATTGATTGTGATCCTTTTTGGCGGGATCGCTTACATTATTTGGTTCCAGCCCCGGATCCCGGTGCTGGATATCAAGGTGAATGTTACAGCCGACCGGGTTGCACGGGGAAATTACCTCGCTAACCATGTACTTGTTTGCATCGATTGCCATTCCACCCGCGACTGGGCAAAATTTTCCGGCCCGGTCATCAGCGGCACCGAAGGGAAAGGAGGAGAGAAGTTCGACCAATCCATGGGTTTCCCAGGTATTTTCGTTTCCGCGAACATCACGCCCTATCATCTTTCCGGATGGAATGATGGTGAACTCTACAGGGCCATTACCAGTGGCGTGGGCAAAGGGAACCGGCCGTTCTTTCCCGTCATGCCGTACCTCTATTACGGGATGCTTGATACGGAAGATATTTACAGTGTAATGACCTATATCCGCAGCCTGAATCCCATCACTTACGATCCTGAAGCTTCAAATCCTGATTTTCCCATGAACATTATCCTGCATATGATCCCTGCCCCGGCGCATCCTTCCAAAAGTCCTGAGCCGTCGGACAGCCTGAATTACGGCAAGTACCTGGTGCTGGCCGGTGGTTGTATCGAATGTCACACCCAGGCTGATAAGAGAGGAAAACTGAATAAGGGGATGTCGTTTGCAGGTGGACGTGAGTTTCAGATGCCTTCGGGATTATTGCGATCGGCAAATATTACCTCCGACAAGGAAACCGGGATCGGAAGTTATACCTCCAGCGTCTTTATCAACCGTTTCAAGGCTTATGATCCTGCGATGAATCCTATCGCAACAGTAAAAACCGGGGATTTTAATTCCATCATGCCCTGGTCGATGTATGCAGGGATGACAGCCCGTGATCTTTCGAGCATCTTTCAATACCTGCATTCACTTAAGCCGATCCACAACCCGGTGGTGAAGTTTATTCCCTTGAAATAAGAGGTCGGAGGTCTGAGGACAGAGGTCTGAGGTCTGAGGTCAGAGGTCTGAGGGTTACTATGGATTTTCGTGTATTTCTCGTTGGATTATTTTACTATTCCTTTATTAATTATTTCTTTTAAAACATCCAGATCCACTTCTTCCAGTTTATTAATATACAAACAGCCTTTTCCTGTTTTATATTTTCCTAATTTTTTCAGCAGGGCCTGTTGCTTCTCAACCGTTCCTGTAATATACAAGGCCAGGTTTTGTTTGCGCGGAGAAAATCCCATAATAAACCAATCCAGTTCTCGGCCGCTTTCGTATTTTAAATGCCGTTCACCAAAACCAATAATGGAGGGTCCCCACATTTTACCCTTGGTGTTAGTGGCTTTTTCCATGAATTCAAGAATTGTAAAAGCGTCTTTTTGTTTTTGTGCCTCAGGAACTGTTTTTATAAAAGCATCAACGCTGAGTCCGGTTTTTTTTGTTTTTAATTCTGCCATGGGAGTAAGTTATCAAGTTATAAAGTTATAAAGTTATAAAGTTATAAAGTTATAAAGTTATAAAGTTATAAAGTTAAAAGTGCCATTTCTCCTTTCGCTATTCCCTATTCCCTAATCCCTAATCCCTAATCACTGTTCACTGATCACTCAGTTTCCTTCAGCGACAAGGAAGCAAGAACAAGCAGTCCGACAATATACCCGCTGAGGATCCCAAAATCTACGAAGGTGGCTGACACCAAATATCCCGGTTTGGTGATTTCGTGGATGATGTTAACGGCATAATGAAGTGGCAGACATTTGCCAATGATCTCCGCCCAGATGGGAAGACCGTCGGGTTTGATGATGAGTCCCGTCAGGAAAACAGAAGGAAGAATGATGAGCGGGATGAACGGAAAAACCTGTGCCTCATGTTTTGCAAAAGTCGAAATAAAAATTCCGAGCATGACTGAAACAATGGCCAGCAGCCAGATGACGATGAACAGCAGAAGTACAGTCCCTGCATGATAAGTGAGATGGAAAAGCCATATGGTTTCCGCAAGCACGGTGATCGCCTGCACGGTTGCCAGACCCAGATACCCGAGCGTGTACCCGCCAATGATGGAAGTTTTTGAAAATCCGCCGATCATCATCCGTTCAAGGGTTCCTTTGGTCCTTTCCTGCACGAGAAGGATTGCACACAGGATCAGGCTCATAAAGTGCACTATGAAAGCGCTGACAGGCATCGTATAACTTTTAACATCCACAAAGGGAGGAAAGGTGTCGAATAAAAGCTTGAGAAAATAAATAATGAGGAGGGGGGCAAGGATCGAGAGGGCCAGAAAACGCCGGTCGCCTTTAAGCTGGGCGAGGACACGCCGGGCAATGATGAATGTATGTCTCATTGACGTGCCTCCTTCTCCTTTTCACACAACATCGAAAGAATGATGTCTTCAATCGTATCTGCATGAAGTTCTACCGATGAGATCGTTGCATCCAGACCGGATTTTTTAAGTTCGTCGGCAAGACCTTTGGCAGTGGAATCGATAACCGTGTTATTTTCTGTCTTATTAACTACGATTTTCAGTGTTGTTTTCCCCAGCTGTAAAATGTTCTGAGGCGTATCAACGGCGAGGATCTCACCGTTGAGCAGAAGGGTCACTTTATCACAGAGCATCACTTCATCCATCTGGTGCGTGCTGACAAAAATGGTCACCCCTCGCAGTGCCAGTTTACGGAACAGTATCCAAGACTGCATTTTTAGATGAGGGTCAACAGCCGCGGTCGGCTCATCGAGGAAAATAATTTTGGGATCATGAACCAGGGCACAGCAGAGGGAAACTCTTTTCTTCATGCCTCCTGAAAAGGTGCTTACCTTATCATTCGCCCGGTTCGTGAGTTCGGCAAAGGCAAGTATATCATCAACTTTCTTGTGCAATTCCGCAACATTCTGGGCCTTTCCGAAAAACAATATGTTATTGCGGGCTGAAAGGTCGTCATACAGGGCAGCCGATTGAGGCATGTAGCCGATTTGTTTGCGGAGTTTCCATTTGTCTTTGAGCGGGTCGAGCCCCAAAACTTTAACAGAGCCGGAACCGGGGCGGAGCGAACCCACCAAAGCCTTGATGAGTGTGGTTTTCCCGGAACCGTTCGGCCCTACCAATCCATAAATCGTTCCTTCGGGAACATCAAGACTCATGTTATTGAGTGCGGTTATTTTCCCGTAGTTTTTTCGGAGGTTTACGATCTCAATGGCATTCATGAAGTAAAAGTAGGAAATTGACTGAAATAAATGAATTACGAATTTTCTCTGCGTCTCTGCGGTTGATCTTTCTTTTACCACATTAGGCACATTAGAACACAATAGAAAAAAATATTTTAATTTAAACTAATGTGCTCTAATGTGCCTAATGTGGTTGAAAAAGATCTGCAAAAAGGCATTAATCAAGGTTCACTAAAAAGTGTAGATTTCATTTATGTTATTCTTCTTGATGTTCCTATTAATCTTAATAGGAAAAGACTCTGCGGTTAGAAGTAAATGGTAAAATGGCGATAGGCGAAATTTTCTTTGCGTCCTTTGCGTAGAACCTTTGCGAACTTTGCGGTTAAAAAATCATTCGTTTCTATTTGGCATTACACAGAGTTACACAGAGTATATAAAGACCTGCCTGCCGCAGGCAGGGTCACAATAGGACACAATAGAATTACGATTTACCTGCCAACACAGCAGGCAGGGGCAGGGTTCAGTGAACGCTTTCACTCACCAACTTCCCGATCAGCACCGATCGGTCGGTTCCCATTTTCATTGAAATCGAATGATACCATTTAACCAATGCTCCAACGGAAGTTCCGTTTGCGGTTTCATCATTAAAGATTTTAAGGGTATCGTTCAGTTGCTTTAATCCTGTGGAATAGATCGACTGGAATTCATCGGGCGTGAGCCTGTGGTTCCTGTTTGCCTGCTTGCACCTTGCAATGATCTCCCTGCGCTCCTGTTCGTACAGGTCGAAGGTCAGGTTGATAAATGCCGTTGACTTCATCGAACGTCCCAGGAAATAATAGGAATTCATTTTATCAAGCAATGTAATGGAACTCAGGTGCAGGCTGTCGCCCATCGCCACGGGGTTAATAAGGATCTTGCAAATGATGTAGTAAGGCATCGTTCCGAACAGTTTACCCGCCGGTATCACCCCGGGGGATGACCTGTACAATTCAGCACTGGGCCGCCGGTTCAGGATGTCGGAAAAGGCTACACAGGAACCTGCATTCCACCGGATATAATTGGACCCGGCGATGGAGTCGAGCGTTTTTGAGAAATTGACCAGCACCCCATAGGTACGGAAGTAATCGATAAATAATTTTTGCTTGTCGCTTTGAGGGGTGATTCCCGGGGACGACCAGAATAAGGAATCGTAGGGGAGACAGGAGATTTTCTGGTAATCATTGTCCTGGGTGTCGACCAATCCCGCCGGATAAGTACCCGCGAAAAGATTATCATAATCGTAGAAGAAAAGGTTTGCTTCGCAGTTTATCCTGAGCTTGTTGGATGAACGCAGGGAACTGTATCTCAGGGAATAATCCAGTGAGACCTTGGAGATCACCGGGTGTTCCTTCACGGAATTATCGAAGGTAAATACCATCGATAACTTTATGGAATCCGAAATATCGCCTTTTATCACCGGCTTAAGGTAGAAGAAGTCATTGCAGTTGATAAAATACTCAAGTTTCTCTATAGTGTTCTCCGTCCGGTTGATCCAGGCCAGGCCCGAGAACAGGTTCATGCTGTCTTTCCGGGGAAGAAGCTGGAGGATGCATTCTTTATTTCCGTCTTCAACCGAGGTACGGATGATCCGGAGATCAAAGAGGTTCTTCAGCCGGTGAAAGCTGAAATTTCCCGCCGAAGAAGGGATGTTCAGATTTCCGGACAAGGAAAAGGGAGAAAAATGGGTAAGGATATCGGTGGTGTTAAGGCTGTAAAAACTGTTCGGGCAGAGACCGATCCTTCCATTCTTCAGGCTTAACCGGGCTATGCCGTTGCCGCAGGTAACATCTCCGTTATAATACCCTTCAATGATTTCCAGCGGCAGATCATCATAACGGCTCAAATAAGAATAATAGCCTCTTGCATGATCTGTCGCTCCGTACCGACGGTATTTTTTACAAAGTTCAGAAAACAGTTGATAAGGATAATCCAGGTTCCCCTTGTCCTTTACATCAACAGCCGTCAGCTGGAAGATCACCGGGTCCAGTTTAATAACAGGTGTAACTGCCAGGCTTTTGACCGGAACGGATTTCGGGCGGTATCCCACGCAACTGATGATGATCGTATCCCGCACCAGGAAAAGGTCGGAAGAAAGTGAGAACCGCCCATCGGCATTGGCAATGCTCTGTGTTTTCTTATGATTAACCTTTATGGAAGCATACGGAACGGGCGATTTCGTTTTTGAATCGATGATGGTTCCCTTATAGGATTGCTGGGCAAATGCGTTTCCCGCGATGAGAAAGGTTACAAGAAACCGGAGCGTGATGTTTTTTAACATAAAGGAAAGTTGGATGCAACGGACAAAATGTTAACTCCTCGAAAGCTTCTTATGCTGAGCGGAATCCTCCTTCGGCGGATAAATTTGTAATTCTGCTCCTAATTTTGTATAACTTGCAATTAGCTAATCTTCTTTTTATCGTTTTCAAAGTAAAATTACTGGAAAATCTCAAGAAGACTATCTTTATCTGCATAAATAGATGCCTTGATTAATTATAACCCGATTTGAAAATGTGTTGATAATAACCAATTAACATCTGGAATCATGAAAAGAAAATTCTTAAGGTTATTTGTTCTTTTAATGGTAGCAATCTGCCAGATTGAATTTTCTCCGGTGTTCATTCAGGCACAGAGTTATCATAAGTTAATTCGGACAAATACTTATTGGGATAATTACATTATTGAATCTCCTGTTTGGTGTTACGCATCCATACACAGAATCTATTTCACCGGTACCGACACGACTATTGGTGGAGTTTCTTATAATAAGTCGAGACAATATGATTTTGAATCTATTTATCAACCTGGTCCTTTATGCCCTCCATTTATTATTGATAATGTATCTAATTCAACAGG
>Ga0182021_10005655_pt1 | contig 14831 bp, 9 predicted proteins | sample 612E3MmetaG_FD_120493 | JGI IMG/M metagenome (GOLD analysis project Ga0182021, IMG submission 120493) | Permafrost microbial communities from Stordalen Mire, Sweden - 612E3M metaG (Illumina Assembly) | ecosystem: Environmental > Terrestrial > Soil > Wetlands > Permafrost | place: Sweden... | reverse complement strand
TTTCAAATGTTCAAATACACGTTTATTCGCCCAAACATGGTAATCGTACTGTTGAAACGCGTAATGCTTCATGTTCATTCCTTTCTAACTATGCATGGTTTAAAATAATCAATCAGGAAAAGCAGATCAAAATCCCGTCAGCCGATATAGGCTCCATACTCCAACTTTTTACAACTATAACAGGCATTCCAATTCGGTGCTGTGCGGTGATGCGATTAGCGGCTATAAGCTTTTCCGGATCAGAAGTGTGCCGGGACTTAACGTACCAAAAGTAATCAGAGAGAGAAGTAAAGAAAAAATTATGGAATCGACCCGGCGGATTTCACTACAGCCGCAATTCTTAAATGCCGACTTATACTCAGGTTGGTTGCGGATATCATCTATCAGAGCCCGGCCGCCCGGCTTCAAAACTCGGACAATTTCAGCAATGGCATTCGCTCTTTCTTCACGCGAATTCAGATTATGAATTGCACTGCACGATAGAATTACATCAAATGTGGAATCCCCGAACGGAAGTTGGCGCATATCGGCAGTTTTAACGTCGACACGGTCGGCAACGTTTTCAAGCACTGCGTTTTTAATTGTTCCTTCGGGCCGGTTACCGGAAAGGTCTTTTGTATTCCATTTGTCGATACCAGTTGCTTTCCCCGTAGTGAGCCTTTTTGCTGCTCCAATAACCATTAAACCCTGTCCGCAACCGATATCAAGTACATTTTCATTGCCCGACCACTCGATATAATCTAATAGCTTCTCCCGCTCCTTTATTTTTCCGATACGGCTCGACCATATCATCCAGAAACCCATCGAAAGAAAACCGATCCCGCTCCAGAGCCCCATTACACCTAACGGGAAATGAATCTCTATATCGGATACCGGACCAATCAACAAATCCCCGGGCAAGAGATTAATTTCTGTTGAGATCCATAATAATAGGCCGATTGCCCCGCAAATCAAAAGGTTGCGCACTACCGTAGGGGCGTCGAGACCGTAATCCGGATTGACTTCCAGTTTCTGTTGTTTATTCATATTTAATCCTTTGCAATAAGCAGATGTTTTTTTATCACGTAAAATCAGAGAATGTTTTGGCCTAGCCGGGAAATGCAAATGATAGAGCATACAGTCAGATTGCAATATTCGACCAATAGTATTCGCTCATGACTGTAGTAATTGTACAGTTGGACAACATGATACGGAAGCAATTAGTTCATCCCCCGCCAGCCTCATTCTTAATTAGATATTGTTAAAGAAAATTTTATTTTGAAGGTTGTCGGATTAAAGTGGATATTTTTACCTCGCTCAAGGTCGATCCTGCAGAATCTTCGATTTTAGCCCGTATTCGCCATTATTCCAAATTTGTCTGTTATAATACCTTTGCCCTCTGCGCGGTTTTTCCTTTTACCCCTTTTTACTTTTGCCTTTTTACTTTTACCTTTACTTACCCATACTGCCAACGTGTCGTCAATGGAACCGCTGATGATTCAAAATCTGTATCATCTCCCGGTGAACAATACTATTGGTGGCCAATATTTGCACTGATTCCAGTGTCATCCGGTTACCTGAAAAATCCGTCACGGCGCCCCCCGCTTCTTCAACAAGAAGATTGCCAGCACATACATCCCATGGATGGAGCTGGACTTCCCAGAAAGCATCGAACACTCCCGCGGCAACGTAACAAAGATCGAGGGCAGCACTCCCCAAGCGGCGTATTGCCCTTGTTTTCTTAAGGAAGACTTCGAAGCGTTCGATGGCGTGATCGGGGTTTTCGTTAATATTATAAGGAAAACCTGTTACCAGCACGCTTTTACGCAGATCATCGTTAATGCTTACTTTAAGTTTCTTATCATTCCGGAACGCCCCGCTCCCCTTTTCAACAGAAAAAACCGAATCGTTCATCACATCGTAAACAACTCCGCAGATTGTCTCACCGTTTTTCTGAACTCCGATCGAAACAGCGAATATCGGAAGCCCATGCGCGAAATTTGTTGTACCGTCGAGGGGATCAATCACCCACAAATATTCGGAATCGGATTTGTGGCTTCCGCTTTCTTCAGCAAGTATAGCGTGCCCCGGAAATTCCTTATTGATATAGCTTATTATTGCGGCTTCCGACTTTTTATCTATCTCTGTAACAAGATTAGTCAAACTTCCTTTTAATTCGATGGAAAAGTTTTTGCCAAATCCCTCGCGGATTATCCCGCCAGCGATTTTCGATACCTCAATTACCTTATCAATCATCCTTTCTCCGTACTATCAATAGCTCTTAATAGCTGTCGTGGGTGATAATAACTTTTCCTTTGAATACCCGGTAGATAAAAATAGTATACCCGATTACGATCGGCATTCCTATAAGAGCGATTATCAGCATTGCAGTAAGTGTTCGTGGCGTAGAGGATGCGTTGTATATAGTAAGACTGCTTGCAAGGTCGATGCTCGAAGGCACAAGACGCGGGAATAGGCTAAGGGCTACAAGCAAAATCATCAGCGCAATCATCACCGATGAGGAAAGAAAAGCAAGTCCGAATTTCCTGCCGTAGACTGCAATCGGTATATAAAGGATTGAAGCAAACAAGATAACAAAAAAGATCCAGAAGAGCGGATTGCTTATTATCCCGGAAAACAGGTAATGAGCATTGAAAAATGTAGCCAGCGTAGCTAAAATGTACAGAATAACAAAAACGATCCATGCTTTGTTTATCCAGTCGACCATCCGTTCTCTCTGACTACCTTCACACTTAAGCGTCATATAAATCGCGCCGTGCATGGTAAATAAAACCAGGCTCAAAATCCCAATTAGTAGAGAATAAGGATTCAGCAGGCCAAAGAAAGTAATTGACGAAACGACCTTTCCGTCCCTCAGCTCAATCGGAACCCCGTTCATGATATTTCCAATCGCCACTCCATAAAGAAGAGCCGGTATAAGGCTGCCGAGTCCGAATGCGAGATCCCACCACTTCTTGGATCGTGGTGTATCCATGTATTTTCTGAATTCAAAAGAGACTGCGCGGAAAATGAGTGAAGTAAGAAGCAGCATGAAAGCAATATAGAATCCGCTGAAGACGGTGGCATACACAATCGGAAATGCAGCAAAGAGTGCACCTCCGGCTGTGAGAAGCCAGACTTCATTTCCGTCCCATACGGGACCTATCGCATTTATGTTGATTCTTTTCTCATCTTCATTTTTGGTAAAAAGATGAAGCACTCCGACTCCGAGATCAAAACCGTCGAGAATGGCGTAACCTATAATAAGAACTCCCACAAGCAGGAACCAGGCAATGTTTAGATCGATCATGACAGCGCCTCCTTTCCTGAAATTTGATCGGGTCCCTTTTTGATTTTCTTTATCAGGAGATACAAAAGTATTGAGCCGAGCATCAGGTAAATTATGAAAAACAACGCGATAGAGAATATCAGTTCTCCGGAACTCACTGTTACGGAAACCGCGTCGCGCGTTCTCATAAGTTTATAAACAATCCACGGTTGACGTCCTACCTCAGCGGCAATCCACCCGAGCTGGCACGCCAGCAATGGAAGCGGGATAGACCAGATCAGTATCTTTAACACCTTTGTATTCTCAAACAACTTCTTGCGGTAAATAAGATATGATCCGATAGCGGTAATCAAAATGAAATAGATGCCAAGCAGAACCATATTATGATATGACACAAATGTCAGAAAGAGGGGAGGAATATCTTCTTTAGAAAATTCATTAATCCCTTGAATTCTTGCATTTACATCTCCGAAGGCAAGCCAGCTTAACAATCCCGGAATTTCAATAGGAGCTTTTAATGTCGGGGGATGATCGGTCGGATAGGCAAAAAGTGCAACAGGTGCACCGCTCTGAGATGTGTATAACCCTTGTATCGCGGCAAATTTTTCAGGCTGGGTTTGGGCTACCTGTCTCCCGTGTTCATGTCCGAACGGAAATACTTCGAGCAGCGACACAATGAGACCAAAAATTACAGTAAGCTTTAACGTCTTTTTAGAGATCTCGCCCCCCTTGTTCCTATAAACCAAATAAGCTGATATCCCGGCCATAAAAAACGCTCCGGAAATCAAAGAAGCATCTACGGTATGGAAAAACCTGGGTAATGTTGAGGGATTAAACACCGCAGTCCAGAAGTCGGTCAGTTCAGCCCTGCCGTTCCGGACAATATATCCGGCAGGGGTCTGCTGCCATGAATTAGCAACAATTATCCAGAAAGCTGATATGGTGGCTCCGACGGCAACCATTAAAGCCGAAAACCAATGAACACCTTTCGAAACCCGGCCTCGTCCGAAAATATAAAGACCTAAAAACGTCGACTCGAGGAAAAAAGCAAATACCCCTTCGGCTGCTAAGGGAGCGCCGAAAATATCACCAACGAATTTTGAATATTCCGCCCAGTTCGTTCCAAACTGGAATTCCATTACCACTCCCGTTGCTACGCCGACAGCGAAGATCAATCCGAGCAAATTTCCAAAATACTTTCCGGCCGCAATGTAGATCTCGTCTTTCCTTTTCCAGCCGAGCGTTTCGATAAGCACCAGAATCCACGACATACCTATTGTTAGAGGCGGAAAAAGGAAGTGGAACCCGATAGTCATCGCAAACTGAATCCGGGCTAACAGAATAGAATCCATAATGAACTACCTCCTCTTTAGTTTTAAAATGAATCCGGTATTAAAGCTATAACGTTCGACCACTCAAACATGACATATTTATCCATATTTAGCAAATGGATTTTTCATCCAAAAAGGAATAATATTCGAACGTGGATTCGAATGAATCAAACTAATCTTATCTTGATAGCACAGCTTATTATTGGTATATTTTCCGGATGATTATTCAACTCTGGAGTTCCCTATAAATGAGTGAATTAACAAAGAAACGAAACGAGGAGTCGTTATTGGTTGAAAATATTCCTCATATTCTTCCGGTATTACCGCTTAGAGACAATGTAATATTTCCATATATGATATTCCCTGTCCTGGTCGGACGCGAACAATCAATCCGGGCAGCAAACTTTGCGCTGGATAATGAAAAATATATCTTCCTCGCAGCTCAAAAACGTCCAAATATTGAAGAACCCGTAAAAGAAGAGATATTTCCGGACGGAACGGTAGCGAAAATCATCCAAATCCTCAAACTTCCCAACGGTCTTCTCAAAATACTCGTCGACGGTATAATACAGGGCCGGATTTTATCTTTTACTGATCGAGAGAATTTTTTCGAAGCTAAAATTGAAATTATCAATTCCCAGATCAAGAATCCGAGGGAAATGGACGCTTTAATGCGCCAGATGTCGGGCTTATTCAAGGAATATGTTAAAATCAATAAATCGATCCCTCCGGAAGCGGTGAACGCCTTTGAGAATATTGATGATCCGGACAGAAAATTATTTTACGTCGCTGCCAATATAAATCAGACCATCGAGGTGAAACAAAAAATTCTTCAGAAAGTCTCTATTAAGGAACAGATTTATGAAATAATACGCATTCTTAATTCCGAGATTGAAATTCTTAAGATAGAAAAGGAGATAGAGGGTAAAGTCCAGGAGAATATAGCAAAAACACAGCGCAAGTTTATTATACAGGAGCAAATAAGAATCCTTCAGGATGAACTGGGAGATGATGAAGATTCATCACCCGAATTTCTAAAGCTTAAAGATCAGATTGATAAGGCAAAGATGCCGAAACCTGTGCGTGAAAAAGCGCTTGAAGAACTGAATAAACTTCGAAAAACCCCTCCCAGTTCGCCCGAATCAACCGTAAGCCGCAATTATCTTGATTGGCTGATCGAGGTTCCCTGGTATAAACGTACGAAGGATAACCTTGATATTATAAATGTCAGAAAGATCCTTGATCAGGATCATTACGGCCTCGATAAACCGAAGGAAAGAATTGTCGAACATATTGCGGTTCTTAATCTCGTCAAGAATATGCGGGGACAAATACTTTGTTTTGTCGGACCTCCGGGAGTTGGCAAGACATCTCTCGGCAAATCGATCGCCCGCGCCATTGGAAGGAACTTTGTCAGGATTTCGCTGGGCGGCGTTCGTGACGAGGCTGAGATACGCGGTCATCGCAGGACCTATATCGGATCAATGCCCGGCAAAATAATTCAATCGATGAAAAAAGCTAAAACCGTCAATCCTGTTATGCTGCTTGACGAGATCGATAAAATGAGTATGGATTTCCGCGGCGATCCGTCTTCCGCGATGCTCGAGGTGCTCGACCCCGAACAAAATCATACTTTTAACGACCATTATTTGGATATTGAATATGATTTGTCTCAGGTGATGTTTATTACAACGGCCAATGTCAGATATAATATTCCCCTGCCCTTACAGGACAGAATGGAGATTATAGAACTTCCGGGTTATCTCGAACATGAAAAGACCCAAATAGCGAAGCGTCATATTATTCAAAAACAGATTAAAGCCCATGGGTTGGAAAAATTCGATATTGAATTTAAAGATGAGGCTATTGCGAAAATAATAATGGAGTATACCCGGGAAGCCGGCGTCAGAAATCTTGAAAGGGAAATAGCTTCCGTATTGCGGAAAACCGCCCGCGAGATGATTCTCACAAATTCTCATAACGGAAGCAAGAAAAAAAGAAAGTGCATGTTTGTGATTGATGCGAAACTGGTTGAGAAATTCCTCGGTGTTCCTCACTTCCGTACACAAAAAGCAGCCAGAGAACTCGGAGTAGGAAGTGTTACGGGGTTGGCCTGGACAAGTGTCGGCGGAGAGATCCTTCAGGTCGATGCGACAATCATGAACGGAGCGGAGAAACTGACGCTAACCGGACAGATCGGGAACATCATGAAAGAATCCGCCCAGGCTGCCCTGAGTTACCTGCGGTCGAATACAAAAGAATTCAATCTTGAACCAAATTTCGCCAAAGACAAAGAAATTCATATTCATTTGCCCGAAGGCGCTATTCCGAAAGACGGACCGAGCGCCGGAATAACATTGGCAATGGCGATCTACTCTGCTTTAACAAGAAGACCTGCCCGGAATGATGTAGCGATGACAGGTGAAATAACATTGCGAGGTAAGGTTCTTGCAATCGGCGGACTAAACGAAAAACTTCTTGCTGCCCGCAGAAGCGGCATCAAAACAGTATTGATTCCAAAGGATAATGAACGCGACCTCTCGGAAATAAAAGTTGAAGTTAAAGAAGGACTAAAGATTATTCCGATCACTACGATAAAAGAGGCTCTACCGTTCGTTTTCGATCTGAAAAAAGAACATGCAAAATCTTTAAAAAAGAAACCGAAATAATGAACAGCACATCATCAATTAACAAATTTCTTCCTGAGTCCGAGATTTATGAAATATTGCTTCCCCGGATCGAAGCACTTATTAATTCCGGGGAGCCGCTTATTTCAAATCTGTCCAATGTAACGGCTGCTTTGAAAGAGGCATTCGATAAGATAAGCTGGGTCGGTTTTTATTTTTTGCATAACGGGAAGCTCTATTTAGGGCCTTTTCAAGGGAAACCGGCATGCACTGTTATTGATGCGGGAAAAGGTGTTTGCGGCGCGGCTGTAAAACTCGCTAAGTCTGTCATAGTTGAAAATGTGGATGGTTTTCCCGGACATATCGCGTGCGACTCGGGTTCAAGATCTGAAATTGTAATTCCAATTGCCGCCGGGAATGTCATTCTCGGAGTTCTCGATTTGGACAGTTATTTTCTCTCCGCGTTTAACGAAACGGATAAGTCATATCTGGAAAAACTGTCTCTCATGCTCACTGAAAAATTGGCCTTTAATTACCTGGATCCAATAATCAAATATTAAAGTTAAGAATGAATTATATAGTTACCGCACGTAAGTGGCGTCCGCAAACTTTCGCGGAAGTAGTCGGTCAGGATCATATAACAACCACTATTAAAAACGCTATCCTGAATAACAGAATCGCACACGCGTATTTATTCACCGGGCCGCGCGGAGTCGGAAAAACTACTACGGCACGTATACTCGCAAAAGCACTTAACTGTCTAAGCCCGGTAAACGGTGAACCGTGTAATGAATGTGAAATGTGTTTATCATTTGCAAATTCCCAGACCTTGGACATTATTGAAATTGACGGGGCTTCAAATAGAAGAATTGAGGAGATTAGAACCCTGCGCGAATCCGTAAAATACGCTCCCACGCGCGGGAAATATAAGGTATATATTATTGATGAAGTTCATATGCTCACCGCCGAGTCTTTCAATGCGCTATTAAAGACTCTTGAAGAACCGCCGGAACATACGGTTTTTATATTCGCCACAACCGATATCCACAAAGTGCCTCTGACTATCATCTCCAGGTGCCAACGTTTTGATTTTCGCCGCATCGAGATGAATACGATGAAAATACTTCTTAAGGAGATAGCGGATTCCGAAAAAATTCAAATCGATGATATTGCTTTAACACTTATTTCCAAGAAGGCCGACGGCGCTCTGCGCGACGCCCTGAGCCTGTTCGACCAGGTTATCTCATTTAGCGGCAATATCGTCGATTCCGGAACGCTCGCGAAAATGTTTAACTTGATTGATGAGGATGTCTATTTTGATATCTCCGATTCCATTTTAACAAAAAATTTCATGGCCGCTTTTGAGATTTCACAGAAGGTCTTCGAAAACGGCTGGAACTTTATAGATTTTCTAAGTAACCTGATCGAACATTTCAGAAATATCATGACTGTTGTTATCAGAAAGAAGAACGATCTGATTGAAGCCGCCGAGATTTATAAAGAAAGGTATATGATCTACACCGATAAGTTTTCCGAAGGGGACCTATTAAGGATCCTGGCTTTTCTTAACAAAGTGCAGTATGAGTTGAAATTTTCTTCCAATCATAAACTAAAGATTGAGGTTTCGCTCTGCCACCTTATCGGTCTTGAAAAATCGTCTACTATTTCAGCCTTAATTTCAAAACTTGAAAAAGATGAGCCCGGACAATCCGGCAAGGCAATTTTCAGCACCTCCTCCGGACCGGGCATTTCAACTAAACAGATTAATGCAAACCTTGCAAACATACGTCCTGTTACTAAAGAAGAAGTCGTTATTCCGGAGATTTCTTCATTTGTTCCCCCGACTCCGAGCAGCACTTCCGACCTTAAAGATGTGGCTAATAAGTGGCGGGATTTCGTTGAGCTTGTTAAAAACGATAAAATGTTTTTCGGAGCCGTGCTTGTTAATGCAAATCTGATCTCATATGCCGGCAATCAGATCCAACTCGAAGTAGAAAATCCGGAGGATGAGGAAATTATAACTGAAAATCAACCATATCTCGATAAAAAGACAAAAGAGATATTCGGTGAAAAAGTTGAGGTTAAAGTTTCTAATAAGAAAAAAGGGACTAAAGGTAAAATAAAATCTCCCGGCCGCCAGAATTCGGATATTTCCTACCTTTTAGACGACAGTCCGTTCGCAAAAGCAATTATTACACAATTGGGCGGTAAAGAAATTAAGAAATAATCTGTTTATCTAGCCTTTTAACTGTGTTTCCAGCCTTTTAAGTGTGTTTCCCTTACGCCGCTATATAACTCAATAATTATCAGCCAATTGAAGCCGGAAAAGAACAAAATTCGAGAATAATTTGTCCGGATTAATCAATTGGTACATTATCTAAAATATTTGGAATACTGGTACAACAATCATTTTTAACCCGTGTATTATATTTCTTCCCTATTCTATCAGATAAATTCTTCATTCAAAATCAGTTTCTGATAGAATTATTGTAAAATAGTAGGTGTTTTGAATCAGTCATTCTTTCGGGCAATAACAGAATTTTCTGATTTATGTTTTATTATTGAATAAAGCGATTATGAGATCCAAATATATATTCAGATCCCTTATGCGAATTCCTACTGCTCCAATATCTGTGGTGGATCGGATTACAACATTTTATCCATCTGAAGTGGGAGAAAAAAAGTGTCTACTAATTCTTCCATCTATTATACGAGAAATTAACCTAAAACCGCTTTTGGCGGATTAAAAATAATTAATATCATGGAGGTGAGGATATAGATTAAATCTACATTAAGTTATCTGTAAAACAGCAGTTATTTCAGTTCCTTCGAAAAAAATCTTAATTAACTTTTTAACAAGGAGTGTATGATGAATAATCATCTTCTTAAAAAACTGGCTTTTTCACTAAGTATTATTTTAGTAATATCTTTGTTATTACCTCTTCGGGTAATGGCCCAAAAGAATTTAACTGTTCTAAATCATAGTTTCGAACAACCCGACGCCGGTAAAATTAGGGGTTTCGACGGAAAATGTGCCGATGCCACTTGGAAACCCACCGGCGGCCTTCGCAAGGTTACCGCCTGGCACGTCGATTCAAAGGATTCGTTGCAGCGTGATTCAGGAGTGGAACAGAAGGCGACATCTGACGGGAAATACGACGCATTTTTAATGGGCGGCGACCCGGGAATATATCAAAATCTTACCAGACATGTTTATAGTACTGATATGCTCAGACTGAAAGTAGATGCAAGAAACAGCTGGTTAGGGACAAAGCTTTTGATGGAATTGTATTATTTAGACGGCGATTCGGCAAAGGCACCGAGAGTTTCAATCGTCTCCGATACAAAAACAATAACCAATACCATGGCGGAATATTCGATTGCGTTTAATGGCACGGACTTTCCGAATGCTGTAGGTCATAAACTCGGTATATTATTGGATAATGTAAGCCCCGACTCCGCTTCATGGCTCGAAATGGACAACGTACGGTTACTCAACGAAGATCCGACGATTATCGAGGTTGAAAATTTCAGTTTTGAACAGCCCGACTCAAATAAAATAAAAGGCTGGAATGGACCGGGATCGGATGACGCCATAGCGAATTCCACTGCCGACATACCGGGCTGGGCGAGCGATGCTAATACTCACGATTCGGGAATTGACGCCAGAGGTAATTTCAATCCTCAGGAAGGACAATATATTGCATTTTTAATGGGGTCCGATACTTCAGTGTTTAATACCACAAAATACAAACTCAAAGCTAAAGACGAACTTACACTTACTGTTGCGGCATATAACAATTATCAGGCCACAACTATGCGTCTGGAAATATACTATGTAACTGCAACCGGCGATAAAATCCCTCTTAATTTCGAGGATATGACCTTGACTGGTGCATATGTTGATTACTCGATTAAGGCCAGAGCCGATGACGATCCGGCCTGCTATGGTTGCCTCGTTGGCGTTATGATCGATAATGTGAATACTACTTCTTCATGGATGAATTTTGATAATGTACGCCTCAACGGTAATAATGTAGCTACCGGTGTCGAATCCACGATATCAATACCGAAGGAGTTTTCACTTTCGCAAAACTATCCCAATCCGTTTAATCCGTCTACTAAAATAGCGTACTCCATTCCTGAGCGCAGTAAGGTCCATTTATCGGTTTTCGATCTTCTTGGAAGAGAAGTTGCTGTACTGGTTGATAAAGAACAGGAAGCCGGCTCGCATAGTGTTCAATTCAGAGCCGGAAAATTCTCAAGCGGAGTTTACTTTTACAGACTGCGGACTTCAAATAATGTAGTTACAAAAAAGATGTTGCTCGTTAAATAAGGAAGAACTTTTTTCGTTCTTATGTTTGCCGATTCCACCATAAACATGCCTGCGGCAGCTTTTTAGGCGGGCATGTTTATTTATCCCTTGTTAATAATAGATGTTGACAAGAACAGGCAGAGAGGAAAACAATATTGATAAAATAAGGATATTGTTTATAGCCCGCTGGAACAGATCCAGGAGAGAGCAAGTCAAGCACTCATCTTTAAGCCTTGGCAATAACGGTATCGTCGATTATCCCAAAATTGATAATTATCATTCCAATGTTTCGGAGTAACCAAATGTCTAATAATGAGATGTCTAAAACAATGCGGATTAGTACAATCCTCTTTGTTATAATAGTGTATCTGTTTATTCTGATTCCCGAAAGCTATTCTCAAACAACGGGAAAAATCTCCGGCAATGTAACCGATGCCGATTCCGGTGAACCTCTGATTGGCGCCAATATCATTCTGGAAGGCACAACGCAAGGCGCTTCGACGGATATTAACGGTTATTACTTCATTCTAAATATTCCTCCCGGAACGTATCGCCTTAAAGCAACTTATATCGGTTACGAAACTACTATCATGAAAGACCTGATAGTTTCAGTCAATAGAACAACTATTATGAATTTTAAGCTGAAAACTTCAGCAATTCTCACGAAAGAAATTGTTATTTCGGTCCCCGGTATCCAATCGAAAAAAGACCAGACAAGCTCAATCCGCAACATTACCAGCACCGAGATGAAAACACTCCCGGTAGAAAATCTGGATGCGGTTGTAAATCTGCAGGCCGGCGTTGTTCAGGGGCATTTTAGAGGCGGACGCGGAGACGAGGTTTCATATATGGTTGACGGCGTGAGGGTCGGCGAATCCTATGGAAACAACCGTACCGTTACTGTCGAGAATAATGTAATATCCGAGGTTGAAGTAATCACGGGAACATTTAATGCGGAGTACGGCGATGCAATGAGCGGCGTTGTTAATGCCGTAACAAAAGACGGCGGAAATGAATTTCATGGAACTGCTTCACTCAACGCAAGCAACTATTATACATCTCACACCGATGTGTTCTTTGGATTAAAAAACTCGGATCTCCTAAGAAGCAAGGATGTTTCGTTTTTTTTGGAAGGACCGATCGTAAAGGACCTACTCACCTTCGTTGTAAACGGCAGATTTCAGAATAATGTCGGTCCCAGAAACGGTATCCGTCGGTTCGAACCCGATAATTTCAGCGATTTCTCATCTCAGAACTCGTATCAATGGTACTCCGAGCATACGGGAGATAATGCAATCGTTCCGATGGAAACCAATAAAAATACTACTGTTTTCGGAAAAATTACCTTCAAACCTTTTCAATCTTTGAGAACTTCTCTTAATTATTCACTAAACAGAAATGAAGGGAAGAGCAGCGGGAATGGTTATATAGGATATTCATTCTTTAATAAATTTAATCCCGACGGTCTTTCCACTCTGCATTACAAGTCGGATTTAATCACCTTAACTATAAATCATACTTTGTCCCCCTCCCTCTTTTATGAATTTAAATCAAGCTACCTATACTCGTATAATTCAGATTGGATGTTCGAAAACCCGCTCGATCCCGGATATGTCCACGATCTTTACGACGGCGGTTCAAACGGACCCGGCTTTTCGACCGGAGGAATGAGCAGAAATTGGAACGAAAATTGGGAAAAGGATATAAGTGAAAAATTAGATCTGACATGGCAAATCAATAAAAATCACGTTATTAAAGCGGGTGCGGATTACAAAAAAATGATTATAAACCGATTCGATACAATAATTAGAAATGAATATTACACCACACCGAATGTAAATGACATGGTTTACGATACGGTTACGCATAAAATGGTTTTCCTTAACTACAAACCTCAGTTAGTTCTGGATGCTAATTCTACTTTCAAAGATATTTATCAGGTTGAACCGAGCCAACTCGCCTTATATGTTCAGGATAAGATGGAGTTTGATGAGATGGTTATCAACTTCGGTATTCGCTACGATTATTTCAATCCGAACATGACATATCCTTCTCAATTGAGAAATCCCGGTAATCAGCTCAGTTTTCCGAACAACCCGGAAAAAATGAGTGTTTTTCTGCCGGCCGAATCGTCGACTCAGATTAGTCCGAGATTTGGAATTTCTTACAAACTCGGCGACATAGCTCTCCTTAGATTTTCATATGGACATTTCTTCCAGATGCCTCCTTTATATGCGTTATATTCGAATTTCGATCATGTAATTGGAACATCTGATTATAAAACTTTGCTTGGCAACCCCAGGGTAAAACCTCAGAAAACAATTCAATATGAAACCGGTCTATGGATGCAGGTTTCACCCGATATGAGTCTGGAGGTCGCTGTATTCTACAGGGATATCTATCAATTATTGGGAACCGAATTCGTGCAAACCTTTAACTCCATTGAATACGGTTTATACAGCAATAAGGATTACGGAAACGCAAGAGGTGTTGAACTGAAATACGATTTCGTTTCGGGCCCGTTCTCCGCAAGAGTAAATTACACGCTACAGTATACACGCGGCGATGCCGACAGTCCTCAATTCGCGTTTAACCGCGCCGGTTCGAAGCTTGATCCCGTAAATGTGTTGATTCCAATGTCGTGGGACCAGAGACATACTCTGAATGCTTCTTTATCATACAACTCCGAAGGTTATAACATTTCATTGATCGGGCGCTTCGATTCCGGTACACCTTTTACATGGGCTCCGCTTTCCGACAGTCCGCTCGCCCTGGTCCACCTTAATCCCAATAATTCGACCAAACCCTCGCAATTTTCAGTTGATGCAACGGCATCCATCGATTTACTTAAATTCGGTTCATCAGCCCTCAGATTAAGAGTCCTTATTTATAATTTACTTGATGCGCTTAATGAAGTTGGAGTAAACAACACTACGGGCAGAGCTGATCAGGCTGTTGTCAGGGAAACCGACGTGGAAAGCTACAGAAGCAATTTTACAACGGTATATGATCTTTATAAAGATCCGTCGCAGTATTCTAATCCGCGTTCAATAAAGTTGGGCGTTGAATTTTCATTCTAATAATTGGTAGAAGAAAAGAAAAGTTAAGGAGAGAGCAATGCACTTTAAAAAGATAATAATATTATTGTTGACTTCTTTTTTGATCGGTCAAATAAATGCTCAAAGCAAACATTATGAAGGACCTACCGATGAAGCGGGTGACCCGGGTGCATTACGCATAGGAATAATGAACGGCAACCGCGTCTCCCTCCGTTTCAGCAACAAAATTGC
>Ga0182021_10005653_pt1 | contig 14834 bp, 16 predicted proteins | sample 612E3MmetaG_FD_120493 | JGI IMG/M metagenome (GOLD analysis project Ga0182021, IMG submission 120493) | Permafrost microbial communities from Stordalen Mire, Sweden - 612E3M metaG (Illumina Assembly) | ecosystem: Environmental > Terrestrial > Soil > Wetlands > Permafrost | place: Sweden... | reverse complement strand
TGTAGCCCTACCAGGAATCGAACCTGAATCTAAGGTTTAGGAAACCTCCATTCTATCCATTGAACTATAGGGCCGGTTAAGTCGCAAAAGTATATCTTTTTTTTATCATTGCAAACCATGCGAGTTCACAGAAGGACTCAAGGCACACGACTCAGGACCCAGGGAAGAAAACCTTGTGTCGTGTGTCCTGCACCGTATACCCTGAGCGCTTAATCGTGCCTTCTGCGCTTTATGTCTAGCCTTGTTCATTTTGAAATTCAAACAAACTTTCATACATTCATCTTCTCAAAAAACTGAAGATGAACTTTATTGATGCAATAATCATCATTATTCTGGCTTTTGCTGTAATCAGAGGATTTACCAATGGACTGATAAAAGAGGTGGCATCCCTGGCTGCATTGATTCTTGGAATATGGGGCGCAATAAAATTTTCTGATTTTACAGCCGGGAAACTTTATGATTATTTTGATATGACCGGTAAATATGTGGGCATTATATCGTTCGTGGTAACCTTCGGAATTATCGCTATAGTCATTCATTTCATCGGAGTATTATTGGATAAGCTTCTTGAGGCCGTTGCTCTTGGCTTTGTAAACAGACTGCTTGGAATGGTTTTCGGCCTGATTAAATCTGTACTTATACTGAGCGTAATTTTTGTGGTTTTAAATGCCATTGATACCAGAAGACCTTTTCTGCCGAAAGAAAGAATCGAAAAATCAAGGCTTTACAATCCAATTTCCGAAATTGCTCCTGCCATATTTCCTGTAATCGGCAAAGACGGATTTTACCATAACCCCGACAAGGTCAAAAAGAAACCGGAAGAAGTTACACTTTAACCTATTTGCTATATTTGCGCTTCTGAAAATCTGAATTATGAATTTTGTTGAAGAACTGAAATGGAGGGGTATGATTCACGACATCATGCCTGGTACAGAAGAATTATTAAAGAAAGAATTCACATCTGCTTATGTCGGAATTGACCCTACTGCCGACTCATTGCATATTGGTCATCTGGTAAGCGTCATGATGCTTAAACATTTTCAATTATCGGGCAACCGTCCAATTGCCCTTGTCGGCGGAGCTACAGGTATGATAGGAGATCCTTCCGGCAAATCGGAGGAGAGAAACCTTCTGGACGAACCGACTCTCCGAAGAAACCAGGAGGCGATACAAAAGCAACTTTCAAAATTTCTCGATTTTAAATCGGACGTGCCAAACAAAGCTGTACTGGTAAACAACTACGACTGGATGAAAGATTTCTCATTCCTTGAATTTATAAGGGAAATAGGGAAGCATATTACCGTAAACTATATGATGTCAAAAGATTCTGTCAGAAAACGCCTGGGCTCTGAAGCCAAAGAAGGAATGTCTTTTACGGAATTTTCTTATCAGCTCGTGCAAGGAACTGATTTTCTTTTCCTTTATAACAATTTTAATTGCAGGCTTCAGATGGGAGGATCTGACCAGTGGGGCAATATTGTTACAGGAACGGAACTTATCCGTCGTAAAACCGGAGGAGAAGCTTTTGCCCTTACCTGCCCATTGATAACCAAGTCGGACGGAACCAAATTTGGTAAAACTGAATCAGGGAACGTGTGGCTCGACCCAGAAAAAACAACTCCTTACCAGTTTTATCAGTTCTGGCTGAACGTTTCTGATGAAGATGCCTCAAAATATATTAAGATTTTTACAACGCTGGATAGCAATATAATAGAAGATCTTACCTTAAGACATAATAAAAATCCACAGGAAAGAATTCTCCAGAAAAGACTGGCTGAGGAGGTAACTGTAATGGTGCATTCGCGTGGAGAGTATGAAGGCGCCGTGGAAGCTTCACAGATTCTCTTTGGCAAGGGAACTACAAATTCGCTTAAGAAAATGACCGAATCTACATTTTTATCTGTCTTTGAAGGAGTTCCGGCATTTGACCTAAAGAAAGAGATCATTTTATCCGGGGTATCTGTGGCTGACCTGTGTGCTCTTCATACTAATATTTTCCCTTCCAGAGGCGAACTACGCCGGCTTATTCAGGGTGGTGGTCTAAGTATTAATAAAGAAAAAATTGAAAGTGCAGATTTGATAATAAATTCCCGGTTTCTGCTAAACAATAAATATCTCCTGATACAAAAGGGAAAGAAAAACTATTCACTTATAAGAATAGTTTAAAATAAAACCTATGAAATCAACAGAAACAGTTCACTTCAAACCCGATTCATTTAACCTGATAAACCTTGTTGTCAGGTACAGGAAAGCGCTCCTGATCACTGCAATTGCAGCAATTATCATTTCGTCAATTATTTCGCTGTCAATGACTTCGTTGTTCAGGTCAGAAGTTGTACTCTACCCTACAACAAATGTCGTTGAATCACAACCTCTGCTGGCGACTCAAAGAAGGGCAACAGCTTTATTCGGCGATGAAACTGCCACAGAAAAAGTGCTTCAGATACTCAGGTCAGATCAAATCAAAAACTATCTGATAAAGAAATATGACCTGATAAAACACTATGGCATAGGTGAGAATACAAAATACAAATACACATTGCTGGGTATGAAAATGAATAAATATATTGTATCTAGAAAAACACAATACAACTCAGTTGAAATCAGTGTCCTTGATCCTGATGCAGGTATTGCCTCAACTATTGCCAACGACATTGTTCAACAGGTCGATACGGTCTTTAATCAAATTGTAAAAGAGGCCGGCCGGAAATCATGCATTGCCCTTTATAATAGTTATAATGAACAGCTTATAAGGGTTAGATCACTTGAAGATTCACTGAAGACTATTTCCCGAAAGGTTCTTCCGCTGTTTATCCCGGCAACCTCAAAGCAGGTATGGAAAACAGTAACTGGGGAGTAGCTGTTGGTCAATATTCCCCTGATTTTCTAAGACTGATCAATATGTTTGAATCTGAAAATAAGAATTTATCTGATATTGGAAGCAGGCTTACCGAGGCCAAAATGGTTGCAGACCAGGACCTTCCGTATGTTTATATAATTAATGCAGCCCAGGTCTCAGAGAAAAAAGCGCTCCCAAAAAGAAGCCTTATCGTTATTGCATCCACTCTTTCGACAATTCTGCTTTTGACATTCATACTTGGTCTCTTTGACTCGGTTGTGAAAGATGAAAAATAGATTAAAATACCTGTTCGCAGATAAGAATAATATAAAGATTATTTGTGCTATCGGACTAAGTATTGTATTTACCATTGTTTCAATGTTTGTTGTCAGAAGCGGAACACAACTGCTCTGGCTTATCCCGGCTGGATTATTATTGGTGCTTCTTGCTTTTATTTCAATTGAAAAATTTCTTTTTCTGACAGTCTTCTTTGTACCGGTTTCAATTCAGCTCAGGTTTGTACTTCCTGATACTTCAGCTGACATTTTTCTGCCTACCGAACTCATGCTTGCGGGGATCCTTGTACTAATGGTTTTCAAGCTTTTTATCAGCAGGGAGATAAAGAAAGAGATCCTGTTAAATCCTGTTTCAATAATTTCATTTTGCATCCTGGGATGGTTCCTGATAACATCATTGACAAGTACTTTGCCGGGTGTTTCATTTAAAAGTTTCATTGCCAGACTCTGGTTTTTTGCAGGATTTTATCTTCTTGCAACTATACTCTTTGAAAAGAATGAACGCATCCGTTATTATTTTTATACATATATCGCAGGGATGATTCCGGTTGTGATATATTACCTGATCAGAATGTGGCAGGCAGGAATCTTTAACCAGAAAGCTGCTTATAAAGCAATCCGGCCATTCTTTAACGATCATACTGCTTTTGGGGCCGCGCTTTCATTTTGTATCCCTGTTATTATTTATTTCCTGTTTAAAAGGACCTCTTCAGCGATAAAAAAGAGTATTGTATTTATCTTTTTGGTTCTTTTTTCTGTGGCCTTTTTATTTTCCTATAGTCGTGCAGCTTGGTTAAGCCTGTTTGTTGCTGCCCTGGTCGTTTTGATACTTTTATTCAGGGTATCATGGAAAATAGTTTTGCCGGCAACAATATGTTTAATTGTAATTATTTCTCTATCATGGTCCGGTTTAAGAATGCGACTTAATGAAAACAAACAGGAATCATCCAGTAATATAGAAAGGCACCTTCAATCCATTGCAAACATAAGATCCGACGCTTCAAACATGGAAAGGATAAACAGATGGAAATCTGCCCTGAGAATGTTCAGGGAGAAACCATTGGCAGGGTGGGGTCCTGCAACATACCAGTTCAAATATGCTCCTTTTCAGATTGCTTCTGAGAAAACAATTATAAGTACGAACTATGGTGAAGGAGGAAACGCGCACAGTGAATATCTTGGGGCGCTTGTAGAATCAGGAATCCCCGGCCTGATTCTGTATGTTTTATTGCTTTTTTTCTCTCTCAGGAAAGGAATAATAATCTGGAAAACTCATAAGGATACGCAAATAAGGAGTTTGGCGCTTGCCCTTGTTGCAGGGCTCATAACTTACGCAGTGCATGGAGCGTTAAATAATTTTCTTGATACTGATAAGATATCCGCACTTTTCTGGGGAATGATAGCTGCAATTGTTGCAATTGACATCAGAATGAAGCAGGAAGATAAAAACAGAAATTTATCTGAGGTCGGCGGCGATGATTGATACATCATCGAAAAGGCCGGGATTATTATCAGGTATATCAAGCTCGCGGAACATTTCAGTAATATTCTTTTTTACAGGGCTGGTATTCGTGATATGTTTTATTATTATCCCGGTACCGAGATCTTTCCCGTCATCGCCTTTAAGTTCGGATAGGCCGTCAGTATAACAAACTATTTTCGAATAATTTTTAACTTCAATTTCCTGCTTTTCAATTTCCGGGATCTCATCGAGCATCCCTATTCCCACACACGAAGCAACGAAATATTTAATTTCGCCTGTTACAGTGTCATAAAAAACAGGAGGATTATGCGCGGCATTAACATATTCAAGGATACAGTTGCTTTTATTATATCGGGCGACGAAAAAAGTAATGAATTTTTCGCCCCCGGCATTTGCAACTATAATGGAATTCAGCTTTTTAACAAGAGTCACAAGAGGAATGTCAAATGTAAAAAGCGCCCTGAAACTGGCCTGAAAATTTGACATCAGGATAGCAGCGGAAATCCCTTTCCCGGAAACATCGGCAATGCAGATACCGGTTATAGAATCAGATAGTTTAACGCAGTCATAATAATCACCGCCTACTTCAGAATGAGGGTAATAAAATCCATTTACTATTATTTGTCCAAGATTTGGAAGCTCATTCTCCTTTGGGATGAGTGATGTCTGCATTCTTGCTGCCAGCTCGAGCTCTTTCTTTAGCGCTTCCTGACGGAGACTTTCGTTAAATAATCTTATGTTTTCTATTGCAACAATAATGATGCTTGAGAAGGTTTGAATGAAGTTGAGATGTTTCAGCACCGGGCTCATTCCTTTTCCCTCCTCATCAATATCTCCCATAAAAATGAAGGCAAGAGGAACAAGATTATTATAGACAGGAATTATTATGTCGACACCTTCAAAGCCTAACTCTTTCTTAACTATTGCAATCTCCCTGAACCCAAGCAACATTGATTCAACATCTATTGATTTTTCAAGATGTTTAGGGAACCCGGAATTAAGAATGCATTCCCATTTGTAGCTGTGTTTGAAGATTAGAATTTTACCAATACCCAGATTATTTCTTAGAATAGAATCATATTTTGCGAGCAGATCTTCAGTAGGCAGATTGGCATTGATCGATAGTGTTATATCGAGCAAGGCATCAAGTTTGAACTTTGACATCTTGAGCCTTTCTTTTGAAGATCTGTGTTCTTCCATTTTTCCGGCTATGATTTTACCCGTTCAACGTACGAACTATCTCTTGTATCAACCTTTATTTTATCTCCGGTATTGATAAACAGCGGGACCATAACAGTAGCTCCTGTTTCAATCTTGGCAGGCTTAAGCGTGTTTGTGGCCGTATCTCCTTTTAACCCCGGTTCAGAATAGGTTACTTCCATAACAACAAACGGAGGAAGATCGACTGATAAGATATTCTCTGTATCGGCATGTACTACTATTTCGACATTTAGTCCATCCTTTAAAAACTGATGGTTCTCAATCATGCTTTCCGGAATAGTGATCTGTTCGTAGGTTTCCAGATGCATGAAAATGAAACCCATTTCATCTTTATATAGATATTGATACGGACGCCTTTCTACCCTTGCAACATTCACTTTTACCCCCGATGAAAACGTATTTTCTATTACCCTGCCATTTTTAAGGCTTTTAAGTTTGGTCCTGACGAAAGCAGGTCCTTTACCTGGTTTGACGTGTTGAAATTGTACAATAATATAAAGATCATTATTGAATTCAATGACCAGTCCGTTTTTGAAATCCTGAGTTGTTGCCATGAAAATTCTTCTTTCTCTTTTTAATTAATCTTATTTGACTTTAATATCCAATGGCGTTGATAATCCTTCATATGAAATAAGATCAACAGTAAATGATCCTACAAATATATCAAATCGTGCTTTAACAGGTAAATAATTTTTATCAGCTGAAAACCAGAATGAAGCTGCTTCCTCATCCTTGAACAACCTTCCGACCTCAGTAACAGGATTAAACTTGTAACATTTTATCTTTCCTGCCTTTGTTTTGACCTCCTCCATTTCAACAAACTTTAATCTTATGGGGTACAACTCGTCGGTAAACCACGTTATTATTGTTATCATGTCTCCTTTTTTCAGAATGGGGTTCTTTGACATAATACTATTTCTGAAATAATAGAAGCACGATAAAATATCATGGATTCCCTGAACAGTAATATGTTTTCCTGTCAGGTTGCTGGAAAGAATAGCAGAATCAGCCCTTGTCTTATGATCAAAGAGTACGACATTATATCTTTTGTATCTTCCCTCTGATACATTCCTTATGGATTCTACCGGGAGTTGTGTCTCAGGGTTGATATAGCTTTCATAAATATCTTTCACCTTATATAACACGTCTGCTACCCCGGTGGTTTGTGCGATAAAAAGTGAATGCAGAACCTCTTTACCTGCAAAGCTGTCTTTTTTCAATTCAAGAGATGCGATACCTCCGTTAATCAATCCATAATGGATTAAATATTGCACCTTTTCTCCAGCCTGATAAGACAAGCTCTGACTCCTTCCAATAAGTGTAAAAATACAAATGGTAGTTAATATCAGCAACGCTTTTTTCATCTGTCTAAGAATGTACTTGTCTTCAATATTAATTAACTATTATAAAATAATGTTCTTTCTCTGGACTGTTGCAATAAAATCTTTAAGATAAAATGGTTCAAAATAGGCCACATTCTCAAAATGGCCGGCATCAAATTCTTCAAAAACAGTTTTAAACATGAATGCGGCAGAAACCATAAAATCATTATCGAAAACAGAATTCTTGTGACTGGTCACATCGATACATTTTCCAGCACCATCTCCAAAGAATACCATTTTAACTGATTCGGGAATTTCATGGAATGATTTATCGTTTATAATTTCTGCAGCAATACCTTTAATTACTTTTCCTTCAGCATCGAAAATAGAATAATATACCTCCATTCGTTTTGCATCGATCATGGGGCAAAAAAGTGAAGTATTATCAGTTCCATATTTTTCTTCAGCTGTATTGATTATTCCGTTAAACATTGATCTTGTTGTATCAATTCCTATTAATGGGAGAGAAACCCCATAAGCTATACCTTTTGCAACCGAAACACCTATCCTCAGACCGGTATAAGACCCCGGCCCTTTGCTGACCGCGACAGCTTCAAGGTCTGCAGGCCGGGTATTGGCATTCTTTAGTAATTCTTCAATAAACAGTGTAAGCTGTGTGGCATGGGATTTATTCTCATGACTTTCCATAACTGAAATTATCCCCGTCCTGTCACAGAGAGCAACAGAGCAAGTCTTTGTTGCTGTTTCAAGGCATAGGATCATTTAGAAAAAAGGATACTAAACCATTATTTTATCTTAAAGAGTTCCTCTTTCTTCACAACCTGAACAAGAGTGCTGTCTGACAGCTTCTTACTAATGGCACTAAAAGGTGATGAAATTACCTGGTCTCCCTCTTTAATTCCTGAAGTGATCTCGATATAACTGTTATCCTGGATTCCGGTCTTGACATCTTTTGCAAGTGCGCGAGATCCGTCTGTGGCGAATACAAGTGTTCTTATATTTTCATCGGAAGGAGTGACCTGTACTTTTGTTGTGTCTGTACGGGTGGTCACCGATTGTATCGGAACAGTCAAAACACTCTTCCTTGTTTCAGTTTGAATATCAACTGAGCAAGACATTCCGGGTCTTAAGGGATTTACTTCTCCAACCTTCAGGAGTGTTTTATAAGAATCAGGAATTACCAGGATCTTCACATCAAAATTGGTGACCTGGTCCGCAGAAACTCCTGTTGTTTTTGCAGAGCTTGCTATTTCCGTCACCACCCCTTTAAATTTATGATCGAGATAGGCATCAACCGATACCAGGGCGGTATCACCAAGCTTGACCCTTACGATATCGTTTTCATTTACCTGAACCTGTGCCTCCATTCGTGAGAGATCAGCAACGCGCATCATCTCGGTACCTGTCATCATACTTGTGCCCACCACTCTTTCCCCGAGCTCGACAAGACGCATTGAGATAGTGCCAGTCATAGGAGCATAAATTGATGTTTTTAAAAGAGTTTCATTGGCTTCTTTAAGTGAAGCTTCAGCGCTTATAACTGAATATCTGGCAGCATCTACTTCCGACTTGGCTACCTGATATGATGCTTCAGCCGTTTCAAATTCAGATTTTGATATTGTCTGCTGATCATATAATTGTTTGGTCCGCTTATATGAAAGTTCAGCCTGAATGAATTGTGCTTCAGTTTCTGCTTGGCGTGCTTTTGCTGAACTTATTGCAGCAACAGCCCTGTCTCTCTGTGAAACATAGATGTCAGGTTTAATTCTGCAAAGAAGTTCTCCCTTCACTACATTTTCCCCTTCTTTAACATTCAGCTCAACAATTTCACCGGCAACATCCGGGGAGATCTTAACCTCTTTCTCCGGTTGAATCTTTCCGTTTGCCGTAATTGTTTCAGTAATAGATCGCAACTCTGCTTTTTCGACTGCGACTTTTATTGTAATAGCTTTACCGAACCACCCCTGTTTTTTACCAATAATTGCGAAAATAATAAGGACTATTGCTATTGGGAGTAAGATTTTGAGTGTTTTATTGTTTTTCATAATTATAATGACTTAAAATATTAGTTATTTGGCAAGATTTAATGGGATTCCTTTATAAAAATCAAGAACTTTTGTTTTGAAGATATATTCATATTTTGATTGAGCCAGATCAGATTGCGCTGTGAGAAGCTGTGTTTTGGCAGCATTGTAATCAACAGATGTAACCAATCCTACATTGAATTTTTGTTCAGTATATCTGAAGGATTCTTCCATGGAGGTCACCGCTTTCTTGCTTGCATTATATTTTTTAAGAGCAGCAACCGCATCGGCATAGGCTTGCTGAATATTCTTATAAAGTTGTTTTTTTGTTCCTTCAAGAGCATATTGACTATTCTGTATGCCAAGTTTGGAGTTTGAAATACCTTTATTTACCTGCCATCCGTTAAGTATCGGAATGTTCATTGTGAATCCAAGTCCCCAGTTGATATTGTCATTAACCTGATCAGCGAATGTATATTTTCCATAGGTAGCAGTGGGTGGATTTGTAGTAAGGTCATAACCAAGTAACTTTTGGCGGATATCTGAATATCCGGTACTGAATGAATGACTAAATGTTATACGAGGACTTCTGGCTCCCTTGGAGATTTTTAGATCATATTCACTGGCCTTAAGCTGCAGTTCAGAACTTTTAACCTCAGGTCTTGATACCACTGCAAGTGCAAATATTTCATCTATATTTCCAGCGATAACTGAATTTGTGTCAATACTTATTTCAGGTACAATAATTTCAAAACCTTCAGGGGTTTTAAGTTCAAGCATCTGTGTAATATTCAGATAAGAAAGATCAAGCTGGTTCTTCATTGTAATGAGCTGCAACTCTTCCTGTGCAGACTGAGATTCAATTTCAAGAAGATTTCCTCGGGCAATGCTGCCGGCATCAACTAGTTTTTTCGTTTTTTCTATCTGCTGCAAAGTAATCTGAAGCTGATTATTGTTAGCAATAACAAGTTCTTTGTTCAGCAGGATCTGAAGGTAATCGAGCGCAACCGAAAGAGCAATATTATCTTTGATGTTCTGTAAATCCTGTTCCCCCGCCAGTAATGTGTACTGGTTCTTTTTTATTGTATTGTAATTCTGTAATCCACTGAAAATATTCAGACTGCCTCCGGCATAAAAGTTATTGGACTGTACCGTCTGATGGCTAGTGTATTGATAAGTAGTCTGGTCAAGGGCACGACCAAAAGAATAATTATCAGATGCAGAACCATTCAAAGTTGGTAAGAGCTTTAGTTTTGAAAGGTCAAGCGTGTTTTTCTGGAATTCTGTCTGGATAACCTGTTGTTTGATCTGAATGTTGTTATCGATGGCATATGTTATGCACTCACCAAGTGACCAGACTTTCTGCTGTGAAAGCAATGAGTTCTGTGAAAAAATTAACAGGGTAAATAAAAGCACAAAAAAGTTTTTCATATATATCAGAATAGAATGCTGTTAAAAACAAGGGTACGAAGATAAATAATATATTAAATAGAAAGAAGGATTTCTGTCAAAAGGGAAAAAAAGAATACACGAAAATGTTTTTCCTTATCTTTACTTGTCAAAAAAATTATAATTTTTAAAAAAATATTCAAATGAGTAAAAAAGGGCTTAAGCTTGAACCTGGCGTTATTTACGGTGATGATGTAAAAGCACTGTTTGATTACGCCAATGAGAATGATTTTGCAATTCCGGCGGTTAATGTTGTCGGAACAAACACGGTAAATGCCGTTCTTGAGACCGCAAGAGCAGTCAACTCCCCTGTAATAATTCAGTTTTCAAATGGAGGAGCACATTTTTTTGCAGGGCAAGGATTGACAAAAGAGAACCAGGTGGGTGCAATTGCCGGAGGAATTTCCGGTGCGCTTCATGTGCATAATGTTGCAGAATATTATGGTATTCCGGTAATATTGCATACAGATCATGCCGCAAGAAAATTATTACCATGGATAGATGCATTACTTGATGCGGGGGAAGAATTTTTTGAAACAAACGAAAAACCATTGTTCAGTTCACACATGCTCGACCTTTCAGAAGAACCATTGAAGGAAAACATTGCAACCTGCAAAAAGTATCTTGAAAGAATGAGTAAAATTGGTATGACACTTGAAATTGAACTAGGTGTAACCGGTGGAGAGGAAGACGGGGTAGACCATTCAGGTGTTTCAAGTGCAAGACTTTACACACAACCGGAAGATGTAGCATATGCCTATGAGGAGCTCATAAAGATCAGCAACAATTTTACAATTGCTGCATCATTCGGGAATGTTCATGGCGTTTATGCTCCCGGTAATGTTGAACTTAAACCGATAATTCTGAAGAATTCCCAGGAATATATTCAGAAAAAATATAAAACAGGTCCGAACCCTGTTAACTTCGTATTTCACGGTGGATCAGGTTCTGAGAAACATCTTATAACCGAAGCAATTAAGTACGGAGCAATTAAGATGAATCTAGATACGGATATGCAATGGGCATTCTGGTCGGGGATTAATAAATACTCGAAGGAGAAACACGATTATCTCCAGGGACAGATAGGAAATCCGGAAGGCAAGGACAAGCCAAATAAGAAATACTATGACCCAAGAGTCTGGCTGAGGAAAGGAGAAGAAACATTTATCGAAAGACTTAAGGAAGCGTTTACTGATTTAAATGCAATTAACAGGTATTAGAAAGCCAATCCATCAAAAGTTGTTAATAGTATAATAATCAGCCAGTCAGCAAGATGCGGACTGGCTCTTTTTTTAATGTTTAAAACTATTTAATCCGGGCATCACGTTGATAAACCGTTTCTTTAAATTAGCTGCCAGTTCTGAAAATCAAAGTATTTGAGACGTAATATTTTCAAAGAAGACCGGCTCAAAAGAAATAACAGACTTACTCTTATGCTCAATAACAGGGAGATGAGAGCTCTTGGCATATATTGCAGCAGATTTCGGGTGAAAAACAAGTCAGAATTTCTCAGGGAAACGATTATGAAAGCTATTCTCAAACGCTTTGAAGATCAACATCCTACGCTTTGGGAGGAGAATGAACCAGATCTTTTTAACCAGAATGTATCAAAATAAGATTGGAGAATAATTTCAAATTTTTAATTTTACAGGTTGGGGCCGAAAAATTTGAGGTAAATTAGCACCGGTGGAGATGGTCCGTTTTGAACCGGAGTATTTTAAAAATGAAAGTATTGGCTTCAGATACATTTTGATGAGTCTAAACAGCCTGATATTAGAACCCACAAAGAAAACCCCCTGGATCGTACTTGAACCAGGGAAGGTAATTATTTTAGGCCGTTCAATACTGGAGAATCCCCCGGAATTTTACAGGCCCATACACGAATGGGTTTCAAAGTATGCTGAGGAAAGCAGCAGTATGACAGTTATAAACCTTGGTTTTGAGTTCATAAATACCACTTCAATAAAATGGGTATATGCCATTTTAAAAGAACTTGCCAGAATTCCTGATATGAACCTGCGGGCAAAAATTTCTTGGTTCTATGAGGTAGGTGATGAAGATATGTGTGATCTTGGTTTCATTTTAAAATCGCTTGTCAATTGCCCTTTTACCATAGTCGAGGTAGAAGATCTTTACAAACAAAAACTGGCTTAACCCGGGCTATCTGAAAATGACTTTTTCAACACACCAGTTTTCGTCTTAAATATACTTCTCCCAATTTTTGATTCTGGAACCAAAAGCAACAAAAGGTAGCTGAAAATAGTTTATTTTGTTATAAACCGGGTGGCAAAGTGTCAGCGTTTCAATCATATTACCCCCTGACTCTTCAATTAATACATGACCGGCAGCTACATCCCATTCATGTATTAAGCCAAACTTCGGGTAAATATCAGATATCCCTTCAGCTATCCGGCAAAACTTGATTGCACTTCCCTGAACTGCAACCACGACTTCATGCTGAATTTTAAGTTTTTCAATCCAGGCTGCTTCTGATTCGTTATAATGTGAGCGGCTTATAGAGATCCTGTATGCCCATGATGGAGTAAATGCAGGCAATCTGATTTTTTTACCTTCAACAATTTTATATGCCCCTTTTCCCCTTAATGCAATCCATGTCTCCGATGTGGCAGGGGCATGAATGAAACCGGCTATAGGTTTTTGATTAAATACGAGAGCCAGGGAGATACAAAACTCATTATTCTTTGAGATGAACTCTTTTGTACCATCGAGCGGATCGAGTATCCAGAGCGGATCCCATTGTGATCTCACTTCAAAATCAATTTCTTTTGTCTCCTCGCTAAAGATGAATATTCCCGGAGTTATTTCTGCCAGCCCGGATTTTATAATATTATCTGACGTCAGATCTGCCAGAGTTACCGGGCTATTATCCTCTTTAATTCTGATATTGAACTCTTTATAATGATATATATTCAATATTTCTCGTCCGGCGTTTTCAATAAGTCTGATAATGTCTGATATTTGATTATCGGAAAGCATGAATAATTCTTAAATAATATTTATTGAAATTTTATGCAATGCTAAATTAACCATTTTATCCTGATAATTCTGAGCCAGTACTGTTAACGATACAATCATATCAAAATAAATTGATGCTTATCAGAATTGATTTTTTTTTCTAATTTTGCAGCACCTTTTGAGGTTCAATTGACCCATGGTGTAATTGGCAACACGTCGGATTTTGGTTCCGCAGAGTCCTGGTTCGAGCCCAGGTGGGTCAACAAAAAAAGTGAGAGCGGGAGCGAGCATACTCATTCTTTCTCGTCGGGACGCCAAGGTGGGTCAACTAAAGTAGCCCCATTAATTACGAGGTAAGTGAATTTATCGATGATAATAAGGTTTTGGTACAAGGATGGTTTTAATCAATATCTTCCGGGGAGTGAAGTTTTGATTAACAATCGTCAAGATTACCTGTCATGATAAACTCAATGGGAATATTAAGAGTAGCTGCAATATATTCACCTCTTTCAAAAAGATCTAGATCGTCTTCATCATAATACCAGCGAACGACCAGTTTTTTTCCCTGTTGAATAACAAGTGAAATTTTCTTTAAGTTAGCAGTTAAAATTATTGTATTGAAGCTATTTAGAAATTCCAATGCGATAATGACTTCAGTTGACTCAGCAGGATCGAGAAGGTAAGCATCAATCCACTTAACTATCTGTTCAGGAACCCCTGCCCTGCTTTCATCAATTGCCCGACCCTTTATCTTAATAAATCCTTCAGGGTTAAGAATAACCTCAGGAGTTTTTTTTGTTGGTAAAATATGAACTTCGTCTGTTATCATTTTTGGAAACTTTAATGATGATATTCCTCTTTATTTAATGTGAAAATATTAACAACCGATGGTATCAATTTGTGAAATATAGTTCAAACGTGTAAATTAAAGAACAAACAACCAATCGAGCATTAAAGTTTAATAAATAACATATTAAAATGCGTCCAAGCAACGGATCAAATTTATGCCATTCACTTTATTTTTCATAATTTATTTTTAAAACTTAAAATAATAATATTATGTTGAATAAAGGCATTTTTCCCTTCACTGAAACAATACTTAAACTTTTATGCAATCAGGTTATTTTATATATATGTCCCCAAATACCCTGTTGATCTTTTCTATTAAATAATATTAAGTATTTTTACTCCCAATTAAGAAAG
>Ga0182021_10005652_pt1 | contig 14835 bp, 12 predicted proteins | sample 612E3MmetaG_FD_120493 | JGI IMG/M metagenome (GOLD analysis project Ga0182021, IMG submission 120493) | Permafrost microbial communities from Stordalen Mire, Sweden - 612E3M metaG (Illumina Assembly) | ecosystem: Environmental > Terrestrial > Soil > Wetlands > Permafrost | place: Sweden... | reverse complement strand
TTCAGATAAGAAAGACTTATTCTTTCAAAGGATAAATCCATCTTATTTAGACTAAAAGTCCGTTTTTGAATCATCCGTTCATTGCCGATAAGTAGATCAGGCACCGGCAAAAGTCCGGAAAACAGAGGCTAAATTAACATAAATTTTTTTTTGATCTGTTTGGAAATTTTGACTAAAAAAACTAATTTTAGCACCAGGAAACTTCGCGCACATAAAGGCATGGCGGAGCGAAGGGACTTGCGGATTAACCGGAGCCCCTGTAAAAATCAGAACTTGAGCAAATATTTGGATTGTTGATTTTATATTAACAAGATCTTTTGGTGCTCTGTTCGTAAACAAATTATTTTTTATCATTTTCACAAAGGAGCATCATTAAGATGGCGGAAAAAGTGAAAGGAACTGTAAAATGGTTTAACAGTTCAAAAGGTTATGGTTTCATCCAGCATCAGGGCGGTGAGGATGTATTCGTTCATTTTAAAGCAATCATAGGTGACGGGTACCGCACTCTGCAGGAAGGACAAGCAGTAGAGTTCACAATTGCTCAGGGGCAAAAAGGACCTCAGGCTCAAGAAGTTAAAGTAATCGACTAAAATTTAGTTGTTTAACTGACCATACAGGTTAACCCCGTATATTCACAATACGGGGTTTTTTTATTATTGCCCGTCTTTCTTATTGTACGGTAAGATTAAGTCCGATTACAATCATTCTTTGACCGAAATAACTTTTAATTACTTTACTCTCCGAGTAATCCGGTGAATAGGAATATCCGAATATGTTAGTAAGATCGAGTATATTCAAACACTCGGCATAAATGATCAAAGGAAACCGGTTGAAGGTCTGATCAAAATAAGTCAGCCGCACATCGACGCGCTTGTAATCCGGGAATCTCGCCGAATTCGTGGCACCGTCAACCGGCTCATAAACATTAAGCTCCGGATGATAGATTGAAGAGATTACGGGCGTGTACGGTCTTCCCGTAGCGTATTTCGCATTCATACCGATCTGGAATTTTTCGGAGAGATTATATTTCGCCACGATGGTCAGGTTGTGAGTAATATCGTAAGGACTGTTTGTTAGTTCAGTATAATCATTCCAGATTCTTTTTGTATTGATATAACCGTATGATACCCATCCTGAGATTCCAAACGGAAAATCTCCTTTAAAGATGATATCCACGCCATTGGCGAATCCATATCCCGAATTGTCGTAATTGATAACCGGTTTTTGGAGGGGCAGTCCGTCGTACTTTTTATGGTACACCTCAATTCGGAAAGAATTCCTTTCATTGAGCGAATAGTCGTATGAAGCGATATAATGCGAGGCTTCCATAGCTCGCAAATTGGGATTTCCGTCCACTTGGGCAAAGAGGCGGGGATCGGGAATCTGGTGGAAAATTCCGCATCCGATTCTTATCGTCGATTTATCGTCAAATTTATAACCAATGCCGAATCGCGGGTCAGTCCAGTTTAATTTTAAGCCCGGAAATATATCGTGACGCAGGCCTAAAGAGAGGGAAAGCCCGATAATATTAAAAGGATCGGATGACAAAAATTCGGAGTAGAAGCCCCATCGCTGGCCGCGGAGTTCCGATTCCAAAGATATCTCGTCCGCACCGGGGCGGTAATCATAACTCTCGGCCGCGACAAATCCGTTGTAATAAAGGCGGCGGTTTTCATATTCGAAACCCGATGAGACTTTCGTTCCCGAATTGACAACATACTCAAAATCGGTACGGAAATTTGAAACGTTATCGCTCATAGTTAAGTCGAGCACTCCTATTTTCCAGTAATCCGAGTATCTGTTATAAGAAAGACTGTTTTTCATCTGCAGCGATTCCGTTACAAATACAAGGTTCTGAAGATTAAACAGGATATTTTTGGAATCACCGGTATACACACCGTTATATTCGGCTCGTTCAACATTTACCCCTTCCCGGTCGTCGGCATAAACACCGAATAACTTTATTCGTCCGGTATTGGAATAGGAATAGACAATCCCCCCGGCGGCGTTTTTTGAAACCGGCGTTTCAGTGAAGCGGTCGAGTCCGCCGTTCAGCCAGAAGATCGGTTTTGTGAAACTTTGCCGGATATCGAAGTATACTCCGAATTTATTCTCTACAAAGGGCAGCGAGGCGGTAAATGAAGCGTTTGCCAAGGATATTCCCAAATTATAATTACATGCTTCCGGCACGTCGCGTGTCTCGATATCCAGTACGCCGGAGAGGGCGTTGCCGTATTTTGCCGAGAATCCGCCGCTGGTGAAATAGACCGACTTAATAACGCTCGTATTGATGTTTGAGAAGAGTCCGCCGTAACCCGACTCGAATGTGAACGGGTGATAAACAACCGCCTGATTGATGATGGTAGTTGTTTCAATCGGATCGCCGCCTCTGACGTATAATTCGGCGCTTTCCGAAACTTGTGTAAGTCCGGGCATTGTTTTTAAGGCCTGAAAAATATCAGCCGCGCCGCCGGGTGTTGTAAGGATATCCATGCGGTTTACCACAAGGCCTTTTCCTTTTTCCGAGCCGTAAGAACTTGCCGTTACAACCGATTCTTTGAAACTGACCGATTTTTCCTCCAGTCTGATCTCAAAAGAAAGATCCTTCGAAACTCCCAGTTTGACCTCTTTTGTCCAAGTTTTGTAACCGACCATACTGGCCCTTAAGAAAACGGTTCCCTTCAATTTGGTTGTAAAGAGAAAAGTGCCGTCGTCTTCCGACATCGTTCCGTCGGGCGAGTTTATGAGATATACATTGGCATATGGAAGGGCTTTCCCTTCGCCGTTGATTACCTTTCCGTGCAGGACCGTTTTATCCTGTCCTTGTAAAACGGCCTGGGCGAAAAGTAAAAAAATTAATGCCGTCCGAATTAATGCTGCCGTTTTCATAACATACTTTCGTTTGATAATCTCATTTATTTTTTAGCTTCTATTTTTTTCTCGAGGGCAGGCAGGAGTCTGTATTTCACCCAACCGAAGTCCGGTTCGACAGAAAGTGCTTTCTGATAGATATATTTCGCCGAATCAAAATCGTCGAGTTCTTCCAAGGAGCGGCCAAGCCATGCGAGAGCGTCGAGATAACCCCATGTCGGTTTATTGTTGACCGGATCTGATTTCTCGAATATCGAAACCGCCTTCCGGAAATCACCGGCAGCTTCTTTATGACTGCCGCCGAAAGCCGCGGGCGTATTGAATTTCATTATTCCCCCGATAAGGAATGCGCGCGGATTCATCGGGTCAGCCTTTTGGGCCTCGGCGAGCAATTGCGTGATTTTCGGTGAAAGAGAAACAGCGGACATCGGGCTCTTGGCAATTTTCATCATATCAACAGCCGCGAGTAAAGTTTTCCCTTCGGAAGTCCATCCCCCGGCATCAGATAGTTCCAGGGAGATCCGCTCTCCTTCTTCGAAATATTTCTCGAAGGAGCTCTCCTCGGCTTTGGCAAAACCAGCTTCCATAAGCCGGTAATCCGAATAGGCGATCATGTATAAGGCGAGTTTGTTATCTCCATCCTCCGAATATGCTTTTTTGAATATCTCATTAGATTTGAGAAACAAACCGGAGTCATAGAGAAGGTATGCTTTACCGGAAAGCGCAATACCTTCTTTGACTTTATCGTTTTCAGCAACTCTTTGAGAAAGCAGGTGGGATGAGGCAATAAGCAGGACAAGAATCGTTGGCAGTGCGAACGATGGTTTTTTCATAATGACTCCATATTATATTGTTATAAAGTACTTTTAATTATAAAGTATAAGGGTAAAAAAATTATTTCCGTATCAGCTTTTCGAGCCGGGTGACATAGATCTCAAAAGCTTTCATTCCCTTTTTTGACAGCGCGAATGATGTGCGCGGCTTCCTGTCGATAAATTCCTTCTTAATAGTTATATAACCGGCTTCCTCAAGTTTTCGAAGATGAACGCTTAAATTTCCGTCGGTCGTATTAACTTTTTCTTTCAGGAAGTTGAATTCCGCCTCCTCTACCGAGATCAGTACCGCGATGATCGCGAGGCGGATTCGCGAATGAATGATCTCGTCAAGTTGTTGATAATCGAAATCAGTCAAGACCCGGCTTCTGTTTTTTGTTTATAATTCATGTAAAATATAATCCCGGGTATGGTTTGAAAAAAGAGCATCAAAAAAATCATGATCAGGAATTGATTAATGGATGTGACAAAAAAGAGGAGTATACCTCCGAGCCACCAGCCTATGGATAACCATCTCACCCATTTTGATTCAAGTACCAAGCCGGTCATGTAATAAGCCCCGCCCATAATTAAGCATAAAAGGGGACTTATCGCGTATCCGTTGATTAAATGAGAAAAGGGACCAACGAACCCGATAATTGTCATCACGACGCCGTTAACTCCCCAAATACCGGCAATAATTCTCCCGGGGAAGGTTTTGGGATATGATCTCTTCAGCGACTTCCGGTTGTAAAGAGAAAAGAACCATCCAACGGGGATTAGAACGGCCCAAATAATCACATAATTAATGTAGATATGCGATTGCACGAAAACGTAAGTCAGCAGCATACCGGTGATGACGAGTATGCCCCAGAAAATAAAATCTTTGCCGTTGTATAGAACGCTCCGCTTACTATCCTCAATTATTCTTTTGAGGAATTCAACTTCTTCGAGGGCTCTCTGCTCATCCATAATAAACTCCTTTATAAAGCACTTTGCTTTACAAAGCAAATATACACGATTATTTTTCAATTGTCAATACCGTTGTTTACCGGAATGGGTTGCTCCTGCCGGATTTGAAGTCAGGGAAGAAGCTTATTTCTCACCGAGTATTTTCTCAGCCTCTTCCATCGTAGGAACATATTTAATGAACTGGTTAACGTCGGGAGGCGAATATTTTGCGAATTGCATCAATCCGGTTCGTGATGGTCCGACAATCCGGACTATCCGGCGCACTTTCTTCTCAATAAGGTGCTTATTAACCTCACCGAGTATGGTAGCCGCATCGTCATCCCCCTTTATAAATTTCGATAAATCGTTAATGGTATCAAAACCCGGCTTTAAACTTTCAACCGCTTTGTATATACGATCTTTAATTTTTAGAACTTCCGGATATAGAATTACACCGCTTAGTGAAATGATCAAACGGTTTTTCTCAATATCTTTCTTAATAACATGCATCACTGTACCCTTTACTGTTCTTTGAAACTGCTTTAATCATGATCCCGGATATCCTCTGAAACTACTGCATATTATGGTAAACCGATTTAACATCGTCGTCTTCCTCTAAAGCCCCGATAAGCCCGACAACCTCCTCCTTCTGTTCACCGGAAAGCTCTTTGTAATTACCCGGAATAAATTGCAATCCCGTGGCATTTATCTCAATCTTCCTTTCTTCAAGGGCTTTCTGCATGGAGCCAAATTCCTGAAATGGTGTATAAATATATATAAATTCGTCGTCGTAAGAAAGATCGTCGAGACCGAAATCGATCAGTTTCAATTCGAATGATTCGATTTCGGGAACCTGCGACTTGCTGACTTTGAAGAGACCTTTGCGATCGAACATGAATGCGATGGAACCCGAGTTGCCTAAAGAGCCCTCATGCTTTCTAAAAGGTGCCTTTCATTGGCGACTGTTCTGGTGGGGTTATCAGTAGGAGATAGAAGTTAGGAGATAGGAGATAGATTCAAACTTTTCCTGGATTGGACAGATAAGTTTACTACCGAAGCTGTTTTTGAGCACAGACGGGCAGGAAAAACAAAAGAGTGTAAATTTCATTAAATTAAATCATAAAAGGCGGAAAATCCTCCTGTGCGGAAAAGACACATGCCTGACGGTGATCGAATTGATGAATTTATAAGTTTTAATAAATGATTAATTAGAAATATAAACGACACCCGGCATGAAGTCTGCTGTCGGGTTAATGAATGTTATGCATTAACAATGATAAATATGGAAATTTTAAAAATTAAAGAGAAATTTGGTGATTTTTATATTGCAGATGAGAACACATTTAAAATGGGTATTGATAAAAGAATTACAAGCATTATTTCAGAACGATTTAAAAACAAATTAGTTCTTGAAGCATGCTCTGGTGCAGGATTTACGACAATATCTCTTGCTGTTTTTGCTGCACATGTCTATTCAATCGAAATAAATCAGAATCATCAACAACAAGCTATTAAAAATATCTGCAAAGCAGGATTGTCTGATAAAGTAAATTTTATTTTGGGTGATGTGATGAATGATAAGTTGTTAAATAATGTACCCATAATTAATTCTGCCTTTTTAGATCCAGATTGGGCAGATACAAAAAGGTCAATCCATACATACAGATTTAAAAATTCAAATACAGATCCCCCTGCTGATATCCTATTGAAAACCATATTAAGATTGACAAAAAATGTTGCTCTGATATTATCTCCTTTGGTAGATGCGAATGAGTTTATCGACATTCCATTACATGAATTGCAGAGAATTTATCTGGATAGTAAACATGTACTATATTGTCTCTCATAGAATCAATATGAAGGACTACTATTTACTGCCTCCTCCCGCCCATGCCCTCTGCTCATTGCCGCGTTCAGGCGGCGGAATCCCCGGCATGCGCTTCGGTTAAAACCCGATGAACAGCGGCAGCGCACTTTCGCCCTTCGGCAATTGCCCAAACAATTAATGATTGACCCCTTCGCATGTCTCCACACGCGAATACTTTAGGAAGCGATGTGATATGAGCTGTCACATCGTCACCGAACGGCGCGTTCACATTTCCCCTATTATCTAGTTCCAATCCCAGGGCTACAAGTTCCTCAATTAATCCGCTCTTCTCAGGATGGAGGAATCCCGCGGCAATCAGAACAAGATCCGCCTGCAGTTCAAATTCGGTTCCGGGGATGCCGGTTATTTTTCCATTCTCAAATTTTATCTCGTTGCAAACCAGCGCGGTAATCTCACCGCGGTCGTTCCCTTTGAAAGATTTTGTGTTAATGCTCCATTTCCGGATTGCGCCTTCTTCATGACTCGAAGAAGTACGCAGAATCGCGGGCCAGTACGGCCAGGGTGTGCTCTCCGGTCTCTCGTTCGGCGGTTGGGGAAGTAATTCAATTTGAGTGACCGATTTCGCCCCCTGGCGGTTTGAAGTTCCGACACAATCGGATCCCGTATCTCCGCCGCCCAATACAACCACGTTTTTATCTTTTGCCGAAATAACGGATTCAATCAGATCGCCGGCGTCGACTTTATTCTGATGGGTAAGAAACTCCATCGCGAAATAAATTCCTTTTAATTCGCGCCCCGGCACCTGAATATCCCGGGGTTTTTCAGAACCGCCGGCTAATATCACCGCATCGTAGGATTCGATCAATTCCTTAGCTGAAATATCTTTGCCGACATTAACACCGGTTCTGAATTGCACACCCTCGATTGTCAATTGCCGCAGACGCCTGTCGATTATACTCTTTTCCATTTTGAAATCGGGAATCCCATATCGCAGTAAGCCCCCGATGCGGTCGCTCTTTTCAAATACTTTTACCGAATGACCGGCGCGAATTAATTGCTGGGCTGCTGCCAATCCCGCGGGTCCCGATCCTACAACGGCAACCGACTTTCCGCTTAGAACATGAGGCATTCTGGGTTTTACCCAGTCCTCTTTGAACCCTCGTTCAATAATTGTCCGCTCGATAGCTTTAATAGAAACAGGGAATTCGTTGATCCCTAAGGTGCACGCGCTTTCGCAGGGCGCGGGGCAAAGTCGCCCGGTGAACTCCGGAAAATTATTGGTTGTATGAAGATTTTTGAGAGCTTCTTCCCAGTGTCCTTTATAGATAAGGTCGTTCCATTCCGGAATGTAATTTTGAACAGGGCATCCTGTATCGCCGTGGCAAAACGGAACGCCGCAATCCATACAGCGGGCTCCCTGTATTTTTGCCTCATCATTAGTGAAGGAAAACTCGAACTCCTTGAAATTTTTAATTCTTTCGGAAACCGGTTCTTTCCTTGGGATTTCTCTTTTATAGTCCATGAATCCTGTCGGCTTACCCATGCGTTACTTCCTCCAGTGCCTTCTCGTCAACAACCGGGTTTTTTACGGCTTCTTCTTTGGCTAATTTAGCGAGAGCTTTTTTATACTCACCGGGGATTATTTTCCAGAAATTTTCCCGTTCTTTATCCCAGTTAAATAAAATATATTCGGCCCGTTTCGAATTCGTATGTCTGAAATGATTCTCTATCATTAATTTAACTTCGGCCGCGTCTTCATCGTAAATCAAGTATTCAACATCTACCATCTCATGATTAATATATTTATTGGCTTCCTTTGACGGATCCCAGATATAGGCGATCCCGCCCGACATACCGGCGGCGAAATTTCTTCCGGTTTTTCCGAGTATTACCACTCTTCCGCCAGTCATATATTCGCATCCGTGATCACCAACCCCTTCAACAACGGCATATGCCCCGGAATTGCGCACCGCAAATCTTTCGCCTACAACCCCGTTAATATATGCTTCACCGCTTGTAGCGCCGTATAGGCACGTATTTCCGGCAATGATATTCTCGGCTGGATCGAATGTAACTTCGGGCGGTATTTTTACACTCAATATACCTCCCGACAATCCTTTCCCCGTATAGTCATTTGACTCGCCGGTTAGATCCATTTCAATTCCTTTTGCGAGGAATGTGCCGAAACTTTGGCCTGCCGTTCCTCTCAGCTTTATTTTAATTGTCCCGGCCGGAAGCCCTTCGTCGCCGTAACGTTTAGCAATTTCACCTGAAAGCATTGTTCCGACGCAACGGTGAATGTTTCTTATCCGTGTTGTAATTTGAACCGGAGTCCCTTTTTCCAATGCCGGCGCTGCAAGTTTTATCAATTCATAATCCAGCTGTTTTTCCAAACCGTGATCCTGATCACGGGTTCTGTAGAGATTCGTGTCGTAGAGCGGTGTCGGTTTAAACAGCGGTTTGCTCAGATCGATACCGCGGGCTTTCCAGTGATCGTTCATCCTGAAAGGAATTATTTTGTCTGTTTGACCGATCATTTCATTGACTGTTCTGAATCCGAGCCTGGCCATATACTCCCGTACCTCCTCGGCAATAAAGAACATGAAATTCATAAGGTATTCCGGTTTGCCGCTGAACTTTTTACGCAGTTCGGGATCCTGGGTAGCCACGCCGACGGGACAAGTATTAAGATGGCATTTACGCATCATGATACAACCTTGTGTCACGAGTGGAGCCGTGGCGAAACCGAATTCTTCGGCTCCGAGTAATGCGGCAATGACCACATCGCGCCCCGTTTTAATCTGTCCGTCCGTAGCAAGGTAAACCCGGTCCCTCAATCCGTTGAGCAACAGCGTCTGATGAGCTTCACTCAATCCGAGTTCCCACGGGGAACCCGCATATTGTATCGAAGATATGGGACTCGCGCCGGTTCCGCCGTCATGACCGCTTATCAATATATGGTCGGCATGTGCCTTTGCGACTCCGGCCGCAATGGTTCCGACCCCGACTTCCGAAACGAGTTTTACACTTATTCGGGCCTTCGGATTGATATTTTTCAAATCGAAGATCAATTGTTTCAAGTCTTCGATAGAATAAATATCGTGGTGGGGCGGCGGACTAATGAGTGTTACGCCCGGAATGCTGTAACGAATTTTCGCGATTATTTTATCCACCTTATGACCGGGCAGCTGTCCGCCTTCTCCGGGTTTTGCGCCTTGAGCCATTTTGATCTGAAGTTCATCGGCATTCACCAGATAATTCGCGGTAACGCCGAAACGTGCCGAGGCCACCTGTTTTATCGAGGATCTCATACTGTCGCCGTTGGGCAATGTCGCGAACCGCAAGGTTTCTTCGCCCCCCTCGCCCGTATTCGATTTACCGCCGATCCGGTTCATGGCGATGGCCAATGAGGTGTGAACTTCCCGGGAAATCGAGCCGAAGCTCATAGCCCCGGTTGCAAATCTTTTAACAATTTCCCCGGCGGTTTCGACTTCTTCAAGCGGGATACCGCTGCCTGTTGTGTCCAGATCAAATAAACTCCTGAGGGTTACCCGCTTTTTGTCCTGGTTGTTAATCAGCTCGGTATATTCTTTGAAAGTACTGTAACTATTTCTTCTGGTGCTTAGCTGTAATTTCGAAATTGTAAGCGGATTCCAAAGATGATGCTCGCCGTCTTTTCTATATTGATATAAACCGCCTACATCGAGCGAGCCCTGATCGATTTGGGGATCGAGCGCGTGCATATGACGCCTGATCGTTTCCTCTTCAAGCATCTCAAGACTCAGACCTTCAACTCTTGTGGGTGTTCCCGCAAAGTATTTTTCGACGATTTCGGTATCGAGACCGACTGCCTCAAAAATCTGCGCGCCGCAATACGATTGGAGAGTACTGATCCCCATTTTGCTGAATATTTTATAAAGGCCCTTGCTCACTGCCTTTACAAAATTATTTTTAACGTAATTGTAATCCATTCCCTCCGGCAGGAATTTATATTCGGTAAGATAGGCGAGTGTCTCATATGCGACATACGGATTGATCGCGTTGGCTCCGTAACCGCACAATAACGCGAAATGATGAACTTCTCTCGGTTCCCCGCTTTCAACAATTAATCCCGTCCGGGTCCTCAAACCGGCTCTCAGCAGAGCGTGATGGACACCGGATGTTGCCAAGAGGCACGGTATAGCCGCATGATTTCTATCAGTTCCTTTATCGGAAAGTATTATAAGAGAAATTCCGTTTTTTACAGCCTCAACCGCTTCCTGGCAAATCTGATCGAGCCTTTCCCGCATATCATGCCTGATATACGGATTAAAAAGGAGCGGAATTGTTACCGATTTGAAATGGCCTTTTGCGATATATCGGATCTTTTCCATTTGTGAATTGGAGAGAAGGGGGTGCTCCAACTCAAGCCGGTGCGCGTGCTGCGGAGTTTCGCCGAGAAGATTTTGCTCGGGACCGACATATGTGGTTAATTCCATTACAAGTTCTTCACGGATCGCGTCGATAGGGGGATTTGTTACCTGCGCGAACAACTGTTTGAAATATCTGAAAAGCATTTGCGGCTTATCGGATAAAACGGCCAACGCGGCATCGGTTCCCATCGATCCGACCGCCTCCTGACCGAACGTGGCCATCGGAAGCATAACCTGCATCAGGTCTTCCTTTGTATAGCCGAAAATTCTTTGACGTATCAAGAGAGTATCAAAATGGGCATTATAAATATAATCCGGCGTAGGAAGGTGGCTCAGTTTAATCATGCTCTCATTGACCCATTTCCTGTAAGGTTGACGGGTAACTATCTCCTTTTTGATCTCTTCATCGGTGATTATCCGTCCCTTGTTTAAGTCGAGTATGAACATTTTGCCCGGTTGTAGTTTTCCTTTAACGGCCACATTCTCCGCGTCTACACTGAATGTTCCCGCTTCTGAAGAAAGAACTACCAAGTCGTCTTTGGTAACGACATAACGCGAAGGTCTTAATCCGTTTCTGTCCAGAGTAGCCCCGATGATATTTCCGTCGGTAAATACAACTGCCGCGGGTCCGTCCCACGGTTCCATCATTGTCGCGTGATACTCATAAAAAGCTCTCCGGTCGGGATCCATCAGATCATTTTTCGACCATGCTTCCGGAATCATCATCATCATCGCATGCGGAAGGCTTCTTCCGCTCATTACAAGAAGTTCAAGAACAGAGTCGAACGTTGCCGAATCGCTTTGTCCTTCCATAATAATCGGCAGCATTCTTCTGAGATCTTTTCCATAGTATGGCGAATCCATAACATGCTGGCGGGCGGCCATCCAGTTTTTATTTCCGCGCAGGGTGTTTATTTCGCCGTTATGGGCAATCATTCTGAACGGATGCGCGAGATCCCAGGTTGGAAACGTATTGGTGGAAAATCTCATATGAATCATTGCCATGGCCGATTTCATATCGGGATCGCTCAGGTCTTTATAGAAAGCCATGATCTGATTTGCAAGGAGCATCCCTTTGTAGATCAGTGTTTTGCACGAGAAAGAAGGAACATAATATTTACTCCGGTCGAGTTTCAGTTCAGCGCGTATCCTTTGATCGATTATGCGGCGGATCAGATAGAGCTTCCGCTCAAATTGATCCTGATTCTCAATATTCTTATTAGCCCCGACGAAACATTGCCTGATGAAAGGTTGTGTTGCCTGTGCTCCTTTACCCGGAACAGCAGGATCGACCGGAACATCCCTCCATCCGAGAAATTTCTGATCTTCGTCGATTACTATCTTCTCAACTATATTTTCAGCCGCTTTTCTAACCGTGCCGTTTTGAGGCAGGAACATTACTCCAACGCAGTATCGTCCCGGGGCCGGAAGTTTGATCCCTCTTTCGGAAGCGACCTTTCTTATAAACTCGTCGGGCATTTGGATTAAGATACCCGAGCCGTCGCCCGTATTGGGATCGGCGCCTACAGCGCCCCGATGTTCGAGATTTTTAAGTATATCCAGTCCCCGGTCGATTATAGAACGAGATTTCCGGCCTTTTACGTCAGCTACAAAACCCATTCCGCATGCGTCATGTTCAAATGAGGAATCGTACATACCTGGAGATGCATGCTTAAAACCGCTTAAATTATTTCGATCATATTCTTCATTTAATATAGACATTTACACGGTACTCCTTTTACCGGAAAGGTGTCGCAAGAATCTATTCGGGGAAAAACATCGAGAATGATAGAAATTTCGTCTAAATTCCTAATGTATTAAGGAAAACGAATAAATTTATAATATTTTTTTGGGCAATTTAATATTCTATCACAAATTATCAAGTACTTTATTGAAAAATACCTGAAAAATATCCGGTCGGCTTTACGAATATTTAAGTTTTAATTGCCGGGATACGGTTATTCGCTTTTAAGTTTATCGGCAAATACCTTCTTGAATTTTTCGATTTTGGGAGTGATAACGAAGGAGCAATAAGGCTTGTTGCCGTTACGGTTATAGTAATCCTGGTGATAATCTTCTGCTTTATAAAATATTTTGAACCGACTGATTTCAGTTACAATGGGATCGTCCCAGACCTTGGCTGATTCGAGATTGCTCTTGTACTTCCCGGCCAGTTCTTTTTGATTGTCGTCATGATAAAAGATAACCGACCTGTATTGCGTTCCCACATCCTCCCCCTGTCTATTCAATGTAGTGGGATTGTGAGTCTTCCAGAATACTTCAAGCAGCTGATCGAATGAAATCAATTTCGGATCATATGTGATCTGGGTTACTTCCGCGTGCCCCGTCTTGCCGGTACACACAGCCTCATAGGTCGGGTTTGGAACCGTTCCTCCGCTGTATCCGCTTTCTACTTTTACAACTCCCTTCAGTCTTTGAAATACCGCTTCAGTACACCAGAAGCATCCTTCCCCGAAGGTGGCAACCTCGTATTTATTTGTATCAACCATTGTTCCAGGACCTCTATTTTGTGTTACATTTGTGTCGAAGGAGGATTTGTTGTTTGATTTAACGACGCAGCCGATAAAAATAAAAGCTGCCAGGATTATACAGGAAATATTCTTCATTTTTTCCTTTCATATCAAAGTTCTTGGAATAGTATTCCTATATAATTAGAACAATAAACTCGGGCTTAAAATTTCATTTTTTCCGGAAATCGTTTAAAAATTCGTCCTGAAAATGGCGGAGTATTCATTTACCTTTAATATTCCGCCCGGCAAGGGCTTAATTATAGCTATTGAATAAACCCGGATCTTATTCGCGCAATTGCGCCTTTATCTCCTACAAAGTAACAGCTACCGTCGACTTTTGAAATTCCGATACTGTTATAACTTTTAGAATCAAATTGTTTCCATGTTTTACCTTCATCCTCCGAGTAGTCGCTTCCCGATGTGCCGGTAGCGATAAGAATTTTTCGCATTTCATTCCAGGCGATACACGATTTAAAACCGTGCGGCAGGTTGTTGGTTCTGGACTGCCATGTAAGTCCGCCGTCATCGCAGAAGGAGTAATTTGAGGTGCTGTCTTTATCGTTCTTATAATTGCCTCCGACGGCAAAACCGTTCAAATCATCCTTAAAGCAGATTGAGAAAACGCCGCTTGATGAATTTCCGGCTTTTATAGCTCCGTCAGTAGCCCGCCAGTTTTCTCCTCCATCTTCGGAAAGGAAGATTCTCGATCTGTCCGCTCCGCCTGTACCGAACCAAACAAGGTTTTTTCCCTGAACCGAAATTGAAGTACCGCTGGCCGCGAAAGCCGATTCACCTTTAAGGGCGGGGGGAATATTAATTGAAGGAATTGTTTTCCAAATTTCTCCACCGTCTTTAGTTATAATAATGAAGAATCTGCCGTCGATCGGATCGCTCAGAGCGATTCCATTTTTTTCATTCCAGAATGCGATAGCATCGAAGAAAACCTTGGGGTCCCTGTTCATATATTTTCTTTTCCAGGATTTACCTCCGTCGGTTGTCTTGAAAAAAAAGGCCGGGGCATCCACACTCATTACTATTGCCGTATTCTGATCAAAAGCCTCGATATCGCGAAAGTCGAGAGTTTCAAAACCTTTTATTTTATGTTCGACCCAATTTTTTCCGCCGTCTGTAGTTCGTAAAATCAGACCGTTTGAACCGCTTGCCCATAGAGTCATAGAATCGATAACCGAAATACCTCGCAGCGAAGAGGAGGTTTTTGACGATAATGATTCAATAGTAACTGATAAAGTTTTTTTCTTTTCAACTGTAATAACCGCTTTTTCCTCTTCTATTGGTTTTATCACCTTCTTTTGCTCTCCACACGAATAGAGGAGGGCGATCGAAATAACAATGACTGAGATTTTTCTCATTTATTCTCCGGAGTTAGAAATCATCTGTTTTTATAACGATACTGCAAAAATCATGACGTC
>Ga0182021_10005651_pt1 | contig 14839 bp, 10 predicted proteins | sample 612E3MmetaG_FD_120493 | JGI IMG/M metagenome (GOLD analysis project Ga0182021, IMG submission 120493) | Permafrost microbial communities from Stordalen Mire, Sweden - 612E3M metaG (Illumina Assembly) | ecosystem: Environmental > Terrestrial > Soil > Wetlands > Permafrost | place: Sweden... | reverse complement strand
TTCACCCGCCAGATTGTAATTGAGCGGTACGGGATCCCTGCCGAAAAGGTATTTACCGTTCATAATGCCGTTGAACCGATTGACAAACCTGAATCGGATGATGTTACGAAACATGTGAGGGAGAAGATTGTAACATTCCTTGGAAGGGTGACCTATCAGAAAGGCCCGGATTACTTTGTTGAGGCTGCCCATAAGGTGCTGCAGCGTGATCCGAATGTAAGATTCGTAATGGCAGGGTCGGGCGACCTGCTTAACAGGATGATACGACGTGTAGCACAGCTGAAGATGGGTACCCGTTTTCATTTTACCGGATTCCTGGCCGGCGCTGAAGTAGATCGCATGTTTTCCATGAGTGATGTGTATGTTATGCCTTCTGTTTCCGAGCCGTTCGGGATATCTCCTCTGGAAGCTATGAGAACAAATGTACCTGTTGTGATTTCAAAACAATCAGGTGTTGCCGAAGTCCTGCAACATGCTCTTAAAGTTGATTTCTGGGATATCGATGCTCTTGCTGATGCGATTTACGGTATCCTTCATTATGACGGTTTGAGGAAAATGTTTGCCAGGTATGGGAAGTCGGAAGTCGACAGCCTCCTCTGGGAAAATGCTGCACTAAAAGTTCTGGATATATATAACAATGTTACAGGCCATTAAAATTAATATAGATTTATGAGGTCAGTATGTCTTTATTTTCAGGTTCATCAGCCATTCAGGCTGCGAACATACAGGTTTTTTAACATCGGCCTTGACCACTATTACTACGATGATTATCAAAACCGGCATATTATCAGGAGAGTGGCGGAAAAGTGTTATTTGCCTGCAAATCGCATGATGCTGCAGCTGATCAATGAATTCGGAAAAGCATTCAAGGTAAGCTATTCGATATCGGGGACAGCGCTGGATCAATTTACACAATATGTTCCGGAAGTGATAGACAGTTTTCGTCAGCTTGCGGCAACAGGTTGTGTGGAATTCATCTCGGAAACAGAATACCATTCTCTTGCTTCACTTGGAAATGAGCAGGAATTTATCCGCCAGGTCGAAATGCACCATAAGAGGATAGAAGAACTTTTCGGACAAAAGCCACAGACATTCAGGAACTCTGAGCTGATATACAGCGATGCCATTGGTGAGACAGTTGCAAACCTGGGTTACCATACCATGCTTACAGAAGGGGCCAAACATATACTTGGCTGGAAAAGCCCGAATTATATATATTGTAATAACCTTAACCCTAAACTGAGATTACTCCTCCGTAATTTCCGTCTCAGCGACGATATTTCCTTCCGGTTTTCAGAGCAGAGATGGTCAGAATGGCCTCTCACTGCCGAAAAATTCGTAGGATGGCTGAATGCCATAGATCCTCATGAAGAAGTGGTGAACCTCTTCATGGATTATGAAACCATCGGAGAACATCAATGGAAAGAAACCGGGATATTTGATTTCTTCTACCATCTGCCTTCAGCCGTATTCAGTAATTCCAACTTCAGCTTTGCAACCCCGGAAGAGCTTTACCAGCGACTTCAGCCAATGGCTGCCATATCGGTTCAACACGCTATATCCTGGGCCGATGAGGAAAGGGACCTTACTGCATGGAAAGGGAATGAACTGCAGGCTGAAGCTTTCTCAAAACTGTATTCCATGGCCAATGACCTGGCAAGATGCAACGACCCGGTAATCCATCGTGACTGGGGCTATCTTCAGACAAGCAATCACTTTTATTATATGTCGACAAAATGGTTCTCGGCTGGCGAGGTACATAAAAATTTTAATCCTTATAGTTCCCCCTATGATGCATTCATTAATTATATGAATGCGATCTCCGATTTTGCAATCAGAGTTGAAGCCTCTCTTTCATCCATCAATGCAGGCACTGAGATGGAAGATGGCAAACCAGCAGGGAAGGCGGTGAAAAAGGCTGCCAAACCCAAAGCTGCCGGGAAAGAGAAAAAGGCTGCCAAACCCAAAGCTGCCGGGAAAGAGAAAAAGGCTGCCAAACCTAAGGCTGCCGGGAAAGAGAAAAAGGCTGCCAAACCTAAACCGGTCATAAAGGCAAAAAAGATTACAAAACCTGAAACGGCTGAAAAAGCAAAGAAAGCACCCCGAATAGGATCTGCCTCCAGGAAGGCATAGCATCAACTCCCGAAATCAACAATTGATTACTTGTGAAAGAAGAACTGAAACTTATTCCTGATTACGTTTTCGAGGTAAGCTGGGAAGTATGCAACAAGGCAGGGGAAATCCATACTGTGATTTCCACAAAATGCCTGACGATGGTTGATGAGCATAGGGATAATTATATACTCCTCGGCCCTGATGTATGGAAGGAGACTCATCAGAATCCACAATTCCAGGAGGATAGATTCCTTTATAAATCATGGAGGGAGAGGGCAGAAAGCGAGGGATTGCGGATTAAAATCGGACGATGGAATATCCCGGGAAAACCGCTGGTTTTCCTGATTGACTTTACACCATTCTTTTCAGATAAGGATAAGATACTATCTAATTTATGGGAACAATTTAAACTGGATTCCCTGATGGGTGGATGGGATTACCTGGAGCCTGCTTTGTTCGGATATGCTGCCGGAAAAGTCATCGAGAGTTTTTACAACTATAATTTGTCGCACAACGATAAAATCATTACCCATTTTCATGAATGGACCTGTGGCACCGGTCTTCTCCATGTCAGGGAGAAAGTTCCACAGGCCGGAACGGTTTTCAGCGTGCATTCCACAGTCATCGGAAGAAATATTGCCATAAACAATCTTCCGCTTTATAAGAATTTTGAACAGTACCACGGTGAATCCATAGCCAAACAGTTTGGCCTCGTATCAAAATATTCACTGGAAAAGCTAGCTGCATCCGAGTCGGATGTTCTTACAACAATTTCATCACTTACGAATGATGAATGCCGGCATTTTCTGGGCAGACCTGCGGATGTCATTACTCCAAACGGGTTTGAGGACAGTTTTGTTCCTGTCAAGGATGCCTACTATCAGAAAAGGGCAGAGGCAAGAAATAAGCTTATGCAGGTTGCCGAAGCGCTGACCGGGCAGACGATTTCGAAAAACAGTATCCTTATCCTGACCAGCGGTCCTTATGAACAAAAGAACAGGGGCTATGAATTGTTTATCGAGGCCATGTCACGGATTAATGCCCAGGCAGGTTTAACTGAAAGCGTGATTGCATTTATAGTTGTTCCTGCAATTGAATCGGGACCCAGGAAGGAGCTCTTGGACTGGATGTCGAGGAAGGATCACAATAATCCACGTTCTGAACAGTACCTGACCCATGTTCTCAATGAACCGGATCACGACTGGATTCTCAACAAAATAAAGCAAAGTAAGATACTGAACCGTCCGGAAGATAAGGTTAAACTCTTTTATGTTCCGGCTATTATGAATGGAACCGACGGTGTTTTTAACATTTCGTATTATGATCTGCTGATTGGTTTTGACGGAACGATTTTCCCCTCTTATTATGAGCCTTGGGGATACTCCTCTCAGGAAAGCCTTTCATTTCATATACCGACGATAACCACGACCCTGACCGGGTTCGGGCAGTGGGTTAAGAACCTGTATCCGAATGTGAAGGATTGTATATCCGTAATCGAAAGAGACGATGATAATGAAAGCGATGTTATCGAAGAGATCGTGAAAACCGTTATCAGCTGTGCTTTGAAGACTGAAAAGGAGATCATCAGGATCAGAATCAAAGCCTATGAAATCTCGAGATCAGCTTTATGGGTGAATCTTATCTCATATTACCATGATGCATTCAGTAAGGCTCTTGAAAAGTCTCTGAGCCGGGCTGAGCTATACGCGGGAAAACAACCCCAGATCATCTCGCCATCTCTCAAAAGCATTCTCGATGTAAGGCCTGAATGGAAAAAGGTGCTGGTGAAACAGAGGATGCCTGAAAACCTTGCTAATCTTGATCATCTTGCCAGAAATCTTTGGTGGTGCTGGCATTATGAAGGATCAGAATTATTTGAGATGATCAATCATGACAGGTGGTATGAGCTGAAGTTCAACCCGATTGCATTACTGGAATCTCTTTCATTCAAGGAACTTCAGGAGCTCAGTCATAACGGGGAATTCGTGTCCCGGCTGGAAAAGGTCACAGCCATGTTTAACAGCTATATCGCCAAGGGTGCAGATAAGCCTAAAGAAATGATCGCTTATTTCAGTATGGAATACGGGCTTCACGACACCATCAAGATATTTTCGGGTGGTCTGGGTATGCTTGCAGGAGACTATCTCAAGGAAGCAAGCGATTCGAATGTGAATCTTGTTGGCATAGGCCTTCTGTACAGATATGGTTATTTTATGCAAACCCTCAGTTTTGCCGGCGACCAGATCGCGAACTATACTCCACAGAAATTCTCCCAGCTTCCGATCATCCCTGTATATGATGAGCATGACAACTGGCAGAAGATCACTTTTGCTCTTCCCGGCAGAATGCTGTATGCAAAGATCTGGAGAGTGGATGTGGGAAGGATCCCATTATACCTTCTTGATACTGATATTGAGGAGAATGATGAAAATTACCGCAATATTACATACCAGTTATATGGAGGCGATCTTGAAAACCGCATACGTCAGGAAATACTCCTGGGGATTGGCGGGATAAGGTTACTTGATCTCCTGAAAATCAAACCTGACCTTTATCACAGCAATGAAGGACATTCAGCTTTTATTGGCCTGGAGAGGCTCCGGAAACTGATCCAGAATGAGAAGCTTACCTTTGTCCAGGCTATGGAGGTTGTAAGATCATCCACCCTGTTTACGACTCACACACCTGTGCCTGCAGGGCATGACGCATTTCCGGAAGACATGATGAGAAGGTATTTCTCACATTATCCGGATTATCTCAATATCAAATGGGAACAGCTTTTGAACCTGGGTAGGATGGTTGAAAACGATCCGGATGAGAAATTCTCAATGAGTCTGCTGGCTGCCAAATGTTCCCAGGAGATCAATGGTGTAAGCAGGATTCATGGAAGAGTGACAAGGGATATGTTCCAACCCCTGTACCCCGGTTATTATGCAAGCGAACTCCATATTGGATATGTCACCAATGGGGTTCATTTCCCTACCTGGACTGCCAAATCCTGGCAGCTGCTTTACCGGGAGACGTTCGGAGAAGGTTTCCTGCATGACCAGTCAAATCCTGAATACTGGAGAAAAATTCACGGGGTTGACGATAAGATTATCTGGCAAACCCGCAAGAAGCAGAAAGACCAGCTGACCGAATTCCTGCATTCGCGCCTGTATATTGATATGACAAGACGTAATGAGAATCCCAAACTGATCTTCAAGATCAGGGAAGCTGCCCAGCCTCAGGCCCTGACCATAGGCTTTGCCCGCAGGTTTGCAACATATAAGCGGGCCCATCTGCTGTTCAGCAACCTCGACCGCCTTGGCCGGATCGTAAATAATGAGGAAAAGCCGGTGAGGTTCCTTTTTGCAGGGAAAGCACACCCGAATGATAAGGCAGGACAGGACCTGATTAAAAAGATCATTGAAGTTTCAAGGATGCCGGCTTTCCTGGGCAAGATAATGTTTATTGAGAACTATGATATGGAGTTGGCCAAGTACCTGATCCGGGGTGTGGATATATGGCTTAACACGCCAACACGGCCCCTGGAAGCTTCGGGAACAAGCGGCGAGAAAGCTGTTATGAATGGTGTTGTGAATTTCAGTGTTCTTGATGGCTGGTGGGCTGAAGGATACAGACCGGATGCCGGCTGGGCCTTGCCGGAAAAGGCGACATACGACAACAATTTATTTCAGGATGATCTTGATGCTGAAGTAATTTATACCATACTCGAGGAAGAGATCGTCCCTGCCTATTATACCAGGGATGAGAATGGTGTGCCGGTGAAATGGATATCGTACATAAAAAACACTATTGCCGAGATCGCACCTCATTTTACTATGAAACGGCAGCTCGACGACTATTATCGTCAGTACTACACAAAATTGTTTAAGAGGACCAGGATTATGACCGGTAAGAACTATGAAATGGCACGGCATATCGCATCCTGGAAAAGGAAGGTCCTCAGAGGATGGGAAGGGATTGAAATCGTTTCCATGAAAACTCCCTTTACTGAGCAGAAACCCTTGTCGCTGGGGGATATCTTCGCTGCTGAGATCATTCTTGATCTGAACGAATTATCGGCAACTGATGTTGGTCTTGAAGTCCTTTTCGGAAAGAAAGTCAACGATCAGGTTGAGAACCCCACATTAATTGAAGAACTGAACCTTGCCAGATCTGAGAAAAATATTGCTGTTTTTGAATGCAATATTCCGATAAACCAGGCAGGCGTTTATGATTTTGTTTTTCGCCTCTTTCCGAAGAGTCCATTATTGCCTCACAGGCAGGACTTTCCCCTGGTAATGTGGATGTAATGCATTAATATTTAATAGTTTATCATGAAGTTACTTGAAGGAAGAACAACCCTGATAACCGGTGCAAACCGTGGCATAGGCAGGGCCATTGCAAAGTGTTTTGCCCGTAACGGAGGGCATATAGCATTTTCAGATATTGCATATGATGAAAATTCAAAGTCCCTTGAAGAGGAACTGAGAAGCATGGGAGTGAAAGCCAAAGGCTATGCCTCCGACGCCGGTTCTTTCGAGGATAGCGAAAAACTGGTGAATGATGTGATTGCCGATTTCGGTGAACTGCACGTTCTTATTAATAATGCAGGAATTACCCGTGATAACCTCCTGCTCAGACTTACCGAGGCTGACTGGGACATGGTGATTAAAGTCAACCTGAAATCTGTATTCAACCTGACGAAAGCAGTCCAGCGCCAGATGATCAAACAACGCAGCGGATCCATAATCAATATGAGCTCTGTGGTTGGGATCGAAGGAAATTCCGGACAGTCCAACTATTCCGCTTCAAAAGCAGGGATCATTGGCTTTACGAAATCCCTGGCTATGGAGCTTGGATCGCGAAATATCCGCGTTAATGCCATTGCCCCGGGATTTATTGAGACCGAGATGACCCGGAAACTTCCGCAAGAAGTCAGGAAAGAGTGGATTGAGGATATTCCCCTGAAGCGCGGGGGCACGCCTGATGATGTTGCCAACCTGGCGTTATTCCTCGCTTCCAACCTTTCGGAATATATTACAGGGCAGGTAATCAGTGTGTGCGGAGGACTTCATACCTGATAGAATAATCGTGTGAGCCTTTTAACGGAATATCCTTTATGGTTCCTGCTGTTCTGCTTCCTGACCGGAGCAGCGTTCTCTTTTGGACTTTATTACAGGAAGAGCAGAACGGAAGAAAGATCCCTGCTGCTGGTTGTTTTAATGCTGCTTAGGTTTTTTTCAGTAAGCCTGATTGCATTTCTTTTATTTACACCCCTGATCCGAAGAACTACCCGTTTGGTAGAAAAGCCTGTTATAGCTATAGGCGTTGACGGCTCTTTATCGGTTGGTTCATCTGCCGATTCAGATATCGTGAAAAAGAATCTCAATAGTGATATTGAGAAACTTAGCCATGAACTGTCGGACAGGTTTGAAGTGGCTCTGTATACTTTTGGACAGAGTGTTTCTCCGGGTTTGCCTAAAGACTTCAAAGACAGGCATACCGATATTTCAGAATTCTTCGATGAACTTGGCAGCAGGTATGTAAACCGGAATCTGGGTGCCGTGATCATGGCAACCGACGGTATTTATAACAAAGGGACAAACCCGTATTATGCAGCCCAAAAGCTCAGCGTTCCTGTTTACTCCATTGCCCTGGGTGACACATCCCTGCATAAAGATGCCCTGATCAAATTTATCAATGTAAGCAAGCAGGTTTATATCAACGACCAGTTCCCGTTTGAGATCATGGCCGAACTGGATAAATTTATGGGGAAGGAGGTTAAACTGTGCATCCGGCATTCAGGCAGTGTTGTTTTTACGAATACAATTACAGCATACAATGACCGTACCCTTCTCCGTGTATGCGGAACACTTCAGGCCAGGGAAAAAGGTATGCAAAAGTATTCCGTTGAGCTGGAAACCGCGGGTGATGAATTCAACAAGGCAAACAATATGCGTGATTTTTATGTGGAAGTGCTTGAATCGAGGATACGGGTTGCCCTGGTCTATGAAAGTCCCCACCCCGATATCTCAGCAATTGTAAGTGCGCTGGGATCATCTTCGAAGTTTGAAGTCAGCCATCTTAAACCGGCCGATTTACAGAAAAAAAGTAAAGAGTATGATCTGTACATTCTTTACCAGATACCTTCGGTTGCAGGATTGCCTGAACTTCCGGAACTGTTGCCGGAAAATAGTCCGGCCTTGTATATAATCGGCAACCAAACCGACCTTGCCGGGTTCAACCGGCTGAAAACCGGTCTTTTGATTAACTCCCAACGAAAGACTATGACCGATATACAGCCAATGCTTAATCCTGATTTCTCGCTTTTCGGACTCGACAGGGAATCTGCCGGAGTGATCGCGGAATTTCCTCCGCTCCAATGCCCATCCGGGGCTTTTGAAACAGCTGCGCTTATGGATGTGCTGTTCTATCAGAAAATAGGAAATGTGAATACGAAATTCCCCCTGATCATGTTTTTCAATATGCCTGAAAGAAAGACCGGGATCATTGCCGGGGAGAATATCTGGAGGTGGAGAATAATGGATTATGTTCAGACTTCAGATTTCATTCTGTTTGATGATATGATAACCCGGATAGTCCAGTATCTGGCGGTAAAGAACGATCCAAGCCCGTTCCGCATAAATGTAAAAGCCCGTCTGGAAGAAGGTGATCCGCTGGAATTTGATGCAGTGCTGTTCAATCCGAGCCATGAACTGATAAATACTCCGGATGTATCACTGGACTTAAAAAATGAAGATGGTAAAACGTATCCATATATTTTCACCCGTACCGAAAAAGCGTATTATCTGAATGCGGGATATTTCCCGGCAGGTAACTATACTTATGAAGCCTCTGTAAAATCGGGCCAGGCCATTTATAAAAAGCAAGGCCGGGTTAGCATTACACCTCTCGATATTGAACTCGTGAACCTGGTGGCCGACTGGGGCCTTCTTCAGCAGATATCAGCAAGGCATGAGGGAAAAGTAGTCTCACAGAAAGACATTTTAAAGCTTTCAGATATTTTAAAAAACCGAAGCGATCTGAAATCAATAATTCATCTTCAAAGAAAGTATGATGAGCTGGCAGTGAAATGGTGGATGTTTGTTCTGATCCTTTTTCTTCTTTCCGCAGAATGGGCGATCCGCAAGAGAAACGGCATGTAAAACAGGCTGTGAATCCTGTGCTTTTAATATTTTCAGAGGTCTTTTCTTTTCATTACGAGGAACACTATCCCTATCATAACTGCAGCATAGGTTATGGGGATCATGCATGCAACAAAACTCACATGGTCCTGCAGGTTAAGACCCATGATTTTTTTAAGCATGGGGATAGCCGGATACTCGGTCAGGCGGATCACCGTATTTACAGGAAGATAAGTGTAAATGGAGTTATTGAACATGAAGGGGGCCCGCAGAAAGAAGTAGACGACAGGTTCTATAATCAGGGAATACAGGGTGAAAATTGCAATTGCGAGGCCTGTGTTCCTCATCATAAAGCCACAGAAGAAAGCATATACCATATAACAAATCAGGCTGATAAAGAACCCTGCCATAAAGGGAACCCCTTTTGAGAAAAAGTCAACTTCGCTGAATCCGGAGTGGGACAGCCCTATTAAAAATGCTCCTGCTGCAAGAACTAAGGTCATAACCATGGCCATCAGCAGAATTATGAGGAGTTTGGAGACCAGGAATTCGGTCTTGCTCATACCGTTGATCACATTCTGCCGAATGGTCTTATAGGTAAATTCGTTGGTGATCAGGATGATCATGATGATCGCCGGAAATATCAGAACGTACCTGATGCTGGCGAAGAAGGCCACATTCTGCCATACATCGGGAAAATAATAGATTGCCACATGGGGTAAGGGGATAGGCATCCGTTTGTTGATATCGTTTACCATATGGTTGATCATGAATTCGGCAAGCAATATTCCGGCTGCCAGAAAAACGAAATACAGGCCGGTGAGGATCCAGAACACCTTATAAGTCCGGATCTTTTTGAATTCTATGTTGAGCAGTTTGATCATGGATTGTCCTGTAAAAGTTCAAGAAAATGCTGTTCGAGGCTGCGTTTCTTATCAACTAGATGGCTTAAAAGGATCCCCTTTTGATAAAGAAAAGTATTGATCTCTGCAGTGTTCACCACTTTACTGAAGTGGACCTGGATAAGCCCGTCGGTTTCATTGAAGGAACTGAAACCCGGAAATTCCCTGACTGCAGCAATAAGGCCCTGCATATCTGATGAAGACAGCTCAATAAAGTCGGAGACAGCCAGCACTTCTTTCACATTCCCGCTGAAAAGCATGATGCCCTTGCGGAGGACGAGCACATAGTTGCAGATCTTTTGTACTTCATCGAGAAGATGTGAGGCCAGAAGAATGGTTGTTCCCCTTGATGCAACAAGCGAAATTATCTCCCTGATCTGGGCAATACCCTGGGGGTCCAGCCCGTTTGTGGGCTCATCAAGAATCAGCACCTCCGGTTTCCCGAGTAGTGCCGATGCAACGGCCAGCCTCTGCCGCATGCCGAACGAATAGGTCCTGAATTTTGAAAACCTCCGCTCATAAAGGCCTGAAAGTTGAAGGACTTCAGGGATGTCGTCGTAAGGTTTATCCTTGATATCGGCAACAATTTCAAGGTTAGTAACAGCATCCAGATAAGGAAAGAAATTTGGGCTTTCGATGACAGAGCCTATACGCTTTCTGCTTTCTTTGGAAGGGGGCTGCCCAAACCAGCTGAATTCACCCTTGTCGGGAGGAATGAGATCAAGGAGCATGCTCAGTGTAGTGGTCTTCCCGCTTCCATTAGGCCCAAGAATCCCGTAAACCTGGCCTTTCCTGACTTCGAAAGAAAGTTGGTTTACAGCTTTGATTTTGCCAAAACTCTTTGACAGGTTTTCAACATTAAGAATGATTTCCAACAGGACTGAATTTAAAGGTATGTTTTAGACGAAGCGTGGATCCATTTGTTACAAACTTAATAGCGGTAAAGAAGAAATACAGCAGGGGTTTTGCCAAGTACAGGTTTCATTTTTCTCCAGTCCCCGACTGAATAGACAGAGACCTTTTCGGAAGCCCCGGTTAACCCAATCCCAAGCCCCAGCATAGTATTGCCGTGGCAGGTTTGAAGTATTGCCTGGAACATCTGTTCATTCCTGTACGGAGTTTCAATAAAGATCTGGGTTTGCTTTTTATCCCCGGCGGTTTTTTCTATCTCTTTAAGCCGTCTCACACGGCTTTGCTTATCCACAGGCAGGTATCCCAGAAAAGCAAAATTCTGGCCATTAAACCCTGAAGCCATTAATGAAAGCAATATGGAGGATGGCCCTGTAAGAGGCTTAACAGTAACTCCGTTTGCATGGGCTATCCTCACGATTTCCGAGCCGGGATCGGCCACACAGGGGCTGCCGGCTTCCGAAAGCAGCCCGACGTTCTGCCCTTCACCTGTGGCAATGAGGTATTCCCCGAAGGAGGGCAGGGGAGAATGCTCATTGAAGATATGAAATATGACTTCATCAAAATTGCGGGTATATCCTGCTTTCCTGAGGAATCTTCTGGCGGTCTTCATCTCTTCCACGATAAAACACTCAAGGCTGCGGATGATCTTTAAAGTTCCCTCAGGCAACACTTCCTCAACTGGCTGTTCGCTCAGCATTGAAGGTATAAGATAAAGTACACCATGTTTCATGTTACCAGGGTAAGTTATTCAGGTCGACATTCCCGCCCGACAAAATCAGGCCCACACGTTTGCCTTCAATATTGATTTTATTTTCCATGATAGCGGCAAATGGCACTGCCGATGAAGGTTCCACGATTATCTTCATCCTTTCCCATAGTAATTTCATTGCTCTCACAATGCTATCCTCACTAACTGTAACTATCAGGCTTACATGTTTCTGAATAATAGGGAATGTAAGACTTCCCAGTGAGGTTCTCAAACCATCGGCAATGGTTTGAGGGTTTACTGATGGGATCAAGGTACCAGCTGTAAACGACCTGAAGGCATCGTTGGCCTGTTCCGGCTCGGCTGCGACGACCTTTGTCCCCGGTGCAAAGAACAAGGCTGAAAGCGCTGTTCCACTTAGCAGTCCGCCACCGCCAACAGGTGCAATAATAATGTCAAGGCCGGGAATTTCTTCGATCAGTTCCAGGGCCGATGTAGCTTGTCCTGCAATAATACGGGGGTCGTTATAAGGATGAATCTCTATGGCCCCGGTTTCTTCAATGATTTTATGCAGGGTTGTTTCGCGGGATGAAAGCGTTGGTTCACATAAGGTGATCCTGCCCCCATACCCCTTGACGGCATCAACCTTGACGGGTGAAGAATTTGAAGGCATGACAATATAGGCGTTCGCTCCCGCAAGAGCTGCTGCCCAGGAAAGTGCCTGGGCATGATTACCGCTCGAATGTGTTGCAACGCCTTTTGTTAAACTATCATGGCCGAGGCTTCTTACTGCATTTGTTGCGCCTCTTGCCTTGAAAGCCCCTACTTTCTGGAAATTTTCACACTTGAAGAAAATGCAGGACCGGAACATCCTGTTAAAAGTGGCGGAAGTTATAACAGGCGTATGGTTGATAAACGGTTTGATACGTTCATGAGCCGCCCTGATATGTTCCGCTGTGGGAAAACCTGCTGTCATGGCCTGGTTTCATTTAATGACCTGATCTCTTTAATTAAGCTGTCACAGGCAGCATCAATCTGCCGGAAAGTTTGTTCAAAGGCTTGCATGTCATGATACCATGGATCATCAACCGGCCTATCCTTACCTGGATATAACAGGTTAAGCACATAGTCAACCTTCTTCATGTCGCCTGCTGATCGGGCCATCCTTGAGACATTATAATAATGTGATGAGTCCATCACATAGATCCGGTCAAAATTGTCAAAATCCGGTTTTCCGAAAAGCCTTGCAAGGTGCCGGGAAATATCAATCCCGTATTTCCTGCATACAGTCTGTGCTCTTTTGTCGGGATAGTCGCCTGCATGAAATGATTCAAATCCACATGAGTCAGTTTCATCGCTGAAACCAGCCTCAGTCAGCTTCTGCCTGAGAATGCCTTCAGCCATAGGCGACCGGCAGATGTTGCCGGTGCAGACAAACAGAATTTTCATGAGAAATAAACGGTCTTTATAGTTTGATGCGCTTGTCAAGTTCTTCAACAAACTGCCTGAACTGTTTATCGGTTTCCACCAGGTTGTTTACGGTACGGCAGGCATGAAGCACCGTTGCATGATCCTTATTCCCACAGTGAAGGCCGATGCTGGCCAGCGAGGATTTGGTATGTTTTTTAGAGAAATACATGGAAAGCTGCCTTGCCTGGACAATCTCGCGTTTGCGGGTCTTGGAATGGATCATCTCAATAGGGATGTTGAAATAATCGCATACAACCTTCTGTATGTAATCAATCGAGATTTCCCGTGAAGTATTCTTGACAAACTTGTCGATCATCTGTTTGGCGAGATCGAGGGTGATGGTCTTTTTATTGAGTGATGACTGCGCAAGCAGGGAAATCAGGGCACCTTCGAGTTCCCTTATATTGGTGTTTATGCTGTAAGCAAGATATTCCACAACTTCGGGAGGTACAATGATACCGTCATTGTATAATTTTTTCTGAAGAATGGCAATCCGGGTTTCAAGGTCGGGTACCTGCAGATCGGCACTCAATCCCCATTTGAAGCGTGAAAGGAGGCGTGGCTCAATGCCTTTCATCTCAACAGGAGGCTTATCGGAAGTAAGGACGATCTGGTTGCTCTTCTGATGGAGGTGATTGAAAATGTGGAAGAAGACATCCTGGGTTTTTTCTTTACCAGCCAGATTATGGATGTCGTCTATGATCAGTACATCAATAATCTGGTAGAAATGTATAAAATCATTCTGGTTGTTGTTCTTTACAGAGTCGATAAACTGATTGATAAACTGGTCGGTAGTCACATACAGCACCGTCTTCTCGGGAAAACTATTCTTCACCTGCAGCCCTATTGCATGGGAAAGGTGGGTTTTACCAAGACCTGTGTTACTATATAACAGGAGCGGGTTGAATGCTGTTTTTCCGGGGTTGCTGGCGACTGCAAAACCGGCCGACCTGGCAAGACGGTTACAATCGCCTTCAATAAAATTTTCGAAAGAGTAACTTTCGATGAGTTGTGAATTTACCTTGATCTTCTTTAAACCCGGGATAATAAATGGGTTCGGGATTTCCTTCGAGGTTCCCCTGTTAAGGTCAATAGGCATTGACACGGCAGGGTTTGCAGTGGCTTTTTTCTCCGAGGTGGGGACATTTATTGTGAAAGGACCGGGGTCCGTTTCTGAATTGTCAACTATAATACTATATTCCAGCCGGCCCTTATCTCCAAGTTCTTTTTTAATAGTCTTTTTTAGTAATCCGATGTAATGTTCCTCAAGCCATTCGTAAAAAAACTGACTGGGAACCTGGATGGTAAGTACGCTATCTTTTAGTTTTACAGGCTTAATCGGAAGGAACCACGTTTTAAAGCTTTGATAGTTGATATTGTCCTTAATGACCTTAAGGCAATTTTCCCAAACTTCAACAAAGTTCTTTTCCATTAATTCAATTTACCCTGAATGGTTTTTGAAAAAAATTATAACTTTTTATGTGTCAAGGTGTCGGATTTTATCCCCCAGGTTTAAAATCCTTAAGAAAGGTGTTCCTGATTCGATTAACAAAAATGATGAGAAAAAATTTATAAAAAAATTATTTTTGTCTTGTTTTTTA
>Ga0182021_10005650_pt1 | contig 14839 bp, 9 predicted proteins | sample 612E3MmetaG_FD_120493 | JGI IMG/M metagenome (GOLD analysis project Ga0182021, IMG submission 120493) | Permafrost microbial communities from Stordalen Mire, Sweden - 612E3M metaG (Illumina Assembly) | ecosystem: Environmental > Terrestrial > Soil > Wetlands > Permafrost | place: Sweden... | reverse complement strand
GCTTCACCCTCTCCCGATCGTCCGGATGTATCTCCTGATATCCATCCGTTCCCTTCAAAGACTCCGGGTCACCCAGAATACTCCTGTAGGAGGGGCTATTGTAGATCCTCCTGCACTGCAGGTCCAACACAGCAATCATGTCCGCGACATTCTCCGCGATCAAACGAAATTGTTCTTCACTCTGCCTGAGATATTCTTCCGCCTTCTTGCGCTCGGTAATGTCGCGCATGCTGCCTATGATTGTTTTCGGATTGCCCTGAGCATCGAGCTGGATCTTTGACGAGATGGAACATGGAATAAATGAACCATCGCGGTTCATAAGCGTAACTTCGACGTCTGCAACACTCCCTCGTTCCTTTAACACTGACAGAAGAGCTTGTCGCTCTCCAGCACCGCAATAGAAATCGTATAGCGACTTTCCGATAAGATCATTTCTCTGATATTGTCCTTTCGACATGATCTCAATGGAAGGGCTGACCTCGAGGATCGTACCGTCGATCGATGCCTCGTAGTACACATCCTGCACATTCTCGAAGATATTGCGGTATTTTTGTTCGCGTTCCCGCAACGCCTCTTCCGACTGCTTGCGCTCGGTTACATCACGATCGATGCCGATCGAGTATGGCTTACCCCGCCATGTGATCGGCATGCCCACACACTCAACAACATTGTCCTTTCCATCCGGTCGAATCCATGAAAAGGAACCCTGGTACGCCGTTCCATCGGTCAGGGAATCCAGGCGCTTGTCATTTGCTGTCTCGTCGAGCGCTATTTGGAGTCCCTGCGTGCTTCCGAGCCGGAGCAGTTCCTCGCGGCTTCGCCCTGCCATTGCCGCGTACCGATCATTGCACTCGACAAGTGTTCTTTTGGAGGGGTCAGGATCTTCGTTGTAAATGCTAATGCCGTCAAACACGTGGTCGAATATCATTCGAAATCTCTCTTCAGAATCCCGAATGACTTCTGTTGTCCGCTTTCGCTCTTCATTCCGAAAGAGAAGTTCTTTGTTGGCAATAACTAATTCTGCTGTCCGATGTCGCTCTTCGGTCTGAAAGAGAAGTTCTTTGTTGGCAATGACTAATTCTGCTGCCCGTTTTCCTTTCTCTTTGTTCTGAAAGAGAAGTTCTTTGTTGGCAATGACTAATTCTGCTGCCCGTTTTCCTTTCTCTTCGTTCTGAAAGAGAAGTTCTTTGTTGGCAATGACTAATTCTGCCGCCCGTTTTCCTTTCTCATTGTTCTGAAAGAGAAGTTCTTTGTTGGCGATGACCAATTCAGCTGCCCGTTTTTCCTTCTCTTCGTTCTGGAAGAGAAGTTCTTTGTTGGCAATGACTAATTCTGCCGCCCGTTTTCCTTTCTCTTTGTTCTGAAAGAGAAGTTCTTTGTTGGCGATGACCAATTCAGCTGCCCGTTTTTCCTTCTCTTCGTTCTGGAAGAGAAGTTCTTTGTTGGCAATAACTAATTCTGCCGCCCGTTTTCCTTTCTCTTCGTTCTGAAAGAGAAGTTCTTTGTTGGCGATGACCAATTCTGCCGCCCGTTTTCCTTTCTCTTCGTTCTGAAAGAGAAGTTCTTTGTTGGCAGTAACTTGTTTCTCTTCGACGTGTCCGAAATCCACCTGCCTGTCATTCTCAAATAGCATCCGGCAATATGAAAATCCTTCCTGAATGGTCTTAACTAAGGAGCGGTGGCCTATTGCGTTTCGCCGTGTTGGATGTTCCGCCTTCTTTCGTCCATTGATGTCTTGCACTATCACGTAGGCGAGTTTAAGGTCATTACTTGTGGGGTACGCCATCGTGTACGAAGAGATCTCCACGTCAATGATGCGGCCATTTCGGAGTTTATGTCGCCCCCACTGTGAGTGCTTTAGTCCCAATGAAGGGTCGAGCACATCACCGAGCAAACCGGTCACATCTTTCGATGGGCTAATATCCTTGAGGGTCATCGTATGGAATTCTTCTCGTGTGTAACCATATTTCTCGACAGCCGCCTGATTCACCTCGAGGAAGGCAAGTGTCTCGAGATCGTACACCCACATGGGCTGGGTGTTATGATGGAATAGGAAGTGGGTGATGTCATTGATCGCTTCAGGTTGCGGTGTGGATCTTCGAGGATCTTCTCGGAGGATCATGGCTCGTCTCCTTAAACCTCCAACCGGAGTGTAGATTCGGGCAACGGTAAAGGCGGAATGCGATGTTGCCCCACAGCAGAGCTTGCTGGTCCCGGAACGTCTTGCCGTTAAACGCAAAAACCTCCCTCATCGCAATGCGAATCCGGAGGTTCAGTTGGTTCATCCCCAGCTCACTCTGGGTCCGTAGCGGCAGACTCCGCGGAGGGGCCTACACTTGTACAGACTGTGAGAGAACGTACCAATGATCAGTATGAAATGTGATGGATCAAGGGGATGAGAAAGTGGTTAATCCCTGTATGTGGATAAGCCGTTTCGCCCCCTTTTACCGTGATGAACGTAAGCCTATTCTAGCAACGGGAGACAACCATCCAGATTATGCAAGCAAGCCGACCAGGCCTCGCGGTGGAGTCCTCGATAGAAGCTGCGAACGAAACCGCTCTTTCGCTTGCGAGAATTACAGATCTTGTCGGTTATTCCTCGTGACGTGATCGCCGAAATTGACATTGGAGCCGCCTGAGGCGAAATTGCTCTCGAGTTCATTGACGTTCGGCGCTGGTTCAAATGGTGGCCCGCCTTGTTTTCATTCATGGCGAGGGCCATGTGACGTTACGCAAAAGGGCAATTGCCATTACGTTGATCATTGTCCCGATGACATCCGTTTGCGCCCAATCTCTGGACTCTGCCCTCGCGTTCTTGCCTATCTCAATCGGCAATACGTGGGAGTACGCCTCGTACTGGGGTATGACCGCTGCGAACCAGCTCGAGGCTTACGGGTTTTCAGGGATCACAGGTGATACGCTGATGCCAAATGGAAGAGTGTATCGCGTTCTTCGGTCGGGTGTGGATCCTAACCAACTGTTGAGTAATCCTTCCTATTACCGAATGGATTCGACCACGGCAAACCTCTATTCCTACTCGCCAACGAATGGACAAGAAACTCTGTGGGATAGGCTCCGGGAGGGCCGGGGCCATCGGAACCAATGGGGGAGTGTATTTGCCATCGGTAACGAGCTCATTCTTGGAACAGCGACGGTGACAAAGGCCTCTGGAACGATAGACTACGGTTTTTACCTGTCGTATGGGTTCGGGAAGACAAGGGAGATCACTGAAACCATCTTTCAAGAAGAGTATCTTACAGAACTTGTTTACGCAAAGATTAACGGCAAAGAACATGGAACAATACTCGCGATAGACCCAACGTGGCCGAGGCTCCCGGAGAAATCCCAGCTGCTACAAAACTATCCGAATCCGTTCAATCCCACAACAACCATCGGATACAGTCTTTCGTCGCGGTCCCATGTGACGATGAACGTCTTCAACCCGCTGAGTCAACACGTCGCCACACTAGTCAACGAGGTGCAGGAGCCGGGCTTCCCGTTTCAGTCGCGTCCCCCGTTGACTTGTTCCGCCTTCTATGAGTCGTTGAATCAGTGAAGCGAATTATGTATATTCCGTCGCACCTTTTTCGAGAGGAATGGGGTCATGAACGCCTCCGCGCGGTATCAGTCTTGGTATCAGTTTCGCCCCCTCCCTCGATAAAACCCTTGCTGGCGTAGCTCAGTTGGTTAGAGCACCAGATTGTGGATCTGGGGGTCACTGGTTCGAATCCAGTCGCCAGTACCATTCGATTTCTTCTCCATCCTCAAATCTCGATTCTCAATCTTCCATTTTCAATCAGCCCGGGCTCTCAGCCTGCTTTGGTTTTTGCCAACTGAACCCACCCGCAATCCAAGGCCATCGGCGATGGAATTCGGTCATTTGACATTGGCGGGACCGGCGAGTAGATTCCTGTTATCAACACGGCCAATGGTTTCGTCAGCCATCGAGCCGCCGCTCTGGACCCTTGTGTATACTTCTGCTACAGAGCCCACCCCGACGACCGCGGGCTGCAACCGTTGTAGCATAGCAATCCTACGTTGAGACACACACGCAAACCAATCAAAAAAGGAGACAAACTCCAATGGACACAGGTTCACCATTGCCGGAGGAACAGAGTCGTCGGAAATTGTCCTACGGGTTCCTCGCCATGGGCTGCATCCTCTTGGTTATGGCATTTCTCGTCGGGGTCGGCGACAATCCGCCCGGCATCGTATCAATACTCGTCGGGTTTTTCTTACTAGTCCTCGGAATTATATATCGTATAGGGAAATCGGGGAAACGCAAGCCTGCCCAGCAATTGTTGTACTGGGCACCGAGAGCTTTATCTATTGTGTTTGCTGTTCTCAGCAGTCTGTTTGCTCTCGATGTTTTCAAGGAGGGACAGGGTTTCTGGGTTACAGCTCTTGCTCTTCTTATGCATCTCATCCCGACATTTCTCGTTCTCATCGTGCTGGCAGTCGCCTGGCGCCGGGAAAGGATTGGCGGGGTTCTTTTTATCGTGTTGGCAGTGGTATACCTTGTGTGGGCTTGGAACAGGCCGGTCGCGGGGGCTGCCATCTCGCTGATATCCGGACTTCTTGTCTTGATTGGAGCATTGTTCCTGCTCAATGGGTACTACAGGGCTAAGCATGGGGGCGCATCGTGAACGCTTTGTGCTACATCAGAACTACCGAAACCCCTTCAACCCGAGCACGACCATTAAATTCGAGTTGCCAAGAGCCTCAGATTTGTTTTCTTCAACACTCACCTCTGAACTTGACATTTGGCTCGGCAGTCGGTAATTTTGCTCAATCTCTTTAAGAGGTCTTTCGCGATACATTGTAGAAGACCTCTTTTTGTTGATACGTATGCTCATTCCACAATGGAGAATTCCCATGAAGAAGATTCTCGGGCTAATGTTGCTCGCGGGGGCAATTCTGGCTGCTCAGGCCGCCTCTGCTTCTGCTCAGAAGAAAGACAATAGCATGAAAACCACGGAGGAAAAGGCTGTTAAGAGCGACACCGGCGGTAAGATAGGTTGGAAGGGGAAACACGGAGAAAGCAAGAACCGGTCGGCGACTGACGGGGGGATTACACGAACGAAGCAAGGGTCCGTGAGCAAAGGTGCGTCGGCAACGGATGACTGGCACGGGAAAGCAAAGAACGCAAAGGTAGGACAGAAGACAACGCGAGAAGATGACTGGGAGGCGAAAGCAAAGACAGGACAGAAGTCGACAGAATCACAGGTCAAGTCCAAAGGCGTGAAATAGTTTTCCGGCAGGGTGTGAATCCTCGCGGATTTGCCTTTAACGCCACCGTCACATTGACGTGAGCCATTGGGTTCAATAACCGACAAGGTGAAAACGAAGCCGGAAGAGATTCCGGCTTCATTATTTCCGGTCCGCTGTCTTACGGAAGGCTCAAATGCGCATGGTCTACAATCTGTAGACCAAACCACATGTTGGTACACAAAAAAGCGTGGTGCACAAACATTCGAAACCAGAAATGCTCAATGTTAACGAGGGTTTCCGGATGTTCGAATCTTGATGCTCTATCGCCAGTACCATTCGATTGCTTCTCCATCCTCAATCCTCGATTTTCAATCCTCCATCTTCAATTAGCCCTGGCCTCAGCCAGGGTCTTTGCTTGCCTTCAAAACCCAAGGTAAGCCCGATTGAGTCGGTCATTTGACATTGACCGAGCTGAAATGCAGAATTGCGCCATAAACGCCCTACTGGCCTCATTCGCGATCGCGCCGTCGCTCTGGACCCTTGTCCGAAATCTCTCTTTCGAGCCCACCCCGGCTACGGGCCGCTAAAACCGCTCATCCTCTCGAGCTCATCTCTAAAGTCAAATCGGGGCACGAGTGCCATTGCAGATGGATTTTACATTTTCATGACAGTTCTGCTTCGAGAAATGGACATGTTCGAGCTGCATCCTGCCAATATTGGTTCCTGTGAAGAACGGGTCTAGCTTGAATGGAGGAAAATATGAGAAACCGGGGTATTGCTCTGGCACTCGTCATCAATCTGATTTGTCCGTTTGCATTCGCTCAGTGGGTTCCAACGAGCGGTCTTAGCGACCGGCAGGGTCCGCACCATCCCTGGATTGATACGAACCTCTCCCGAGACACACCTTGCGAGTTCTTGGGACTTCCCACCCAGCATAGAATGCACGCGGAATTCATGCCTTGCTTTGATTCTCTTCGAGCAAGCCGTATGCCGTTGGCCCTATCCGATGAAAGGCTCATCCGCAACGCTATCCAAGAAGGTTCTTGTCCCCTCCGAAGGATGTCGTTACCACAATCACCAATCTATGTCGTTGACACGGCGATTGTTCGGAGCACCAGCAACACAACAAGGCATCTGTATACTTACAATTCGAGCGGAAGCAGGACTTTCGGTTTGACGCAGAGTCTGAGAGGGGGTCTCTGGGCTGACAGCATGCGTGAGAATAACACATATGATGCAAACAGCAACATGCTGTCACACAAGGAGGAATTATGGTCGGGCGCCCAATGGCTGAATGCTTTCCGCATTAGATACGCGTATGACATAGGTGGGAAGTTGCTCACCCAGTTGATTGACAACTGGTTGACCGGTCAATGGGTGACTACTCAACGCTTCACATATACGCATGACATGGCGGGGAACATGCTTATCGAGTTGGGAGAGGGGTGGGCGAACAATCAATTGGTGAATAACTATCGCTACACATACACTTATGATGCAAACGGGAATATGTTGACATGGTTGCAGGAGGATTGGTCAAATGGTCAATGGGCAAATGTCTACCATTACACATACACTTATGATGGAAATGGCAGGAGGCGTACCGATTTGTTTGCGTTATGGTTAAGTGGTGCGTGGGCCGAGGGTGCGCGTACGACATATACCTATGATGTATACGGGAGAATGATTGCCGAGCTCGGCGAGCGGAAGTCATACGGCTCCTGGGTATATAATCTGCGCCGGACTTACACCTATGGCCCAAACGGAGTGCTGGTTACGGAGTTGTCGGAATCCTGGTCAGGGCAATGGGTGAATGGTGTGCGCTTGACATACACCTATAATGCAAACGGGAAAAGGCTTGTCGAGTTGTGGGAGGATTGGTTGAATGGTCAATGGGTGAACGATTTGCGCTACAGCTACACCTATGAGGTACACGGGAATATGACTTCACTTTCTTTTGACAGCTGGCTCAGTTCCTCCTGGACGCCGTCAGATGAATCGTGGAACATTGTCGACAGTGCCGGCAATAACAGCAACTACTATGGATACAATGTAAATCTTTTCTACAACACCACGATGACGGGGATTCCCTCTGACATCGGGGACGTAACTGCAAGCTGCTCTTTGCAGCAGAACTACCCCAACCCCTTCAATCCAAGCACAATCATCAGGTTTGAGTTGCCAAAGTCATCGGTAGTGAAGTTGAGTGTGTGTGACTTGCTCGGTCGTGAAGTGGCTGTTCTGGTGAATGAAAGAAGGAACACGGGAGTTCACGAGGTCAAATTCAACGGTTCGAATCTTGCGAGTGGTGTGTACTTCTATCGGCTGCAGGCGGAAGAGTTCGTGGCCACGAAGCGGCTTTTATTGTTGAAGTGAAAACCGCCAGAAATACAAAACGCCAGTAGCTCTTACATAATGGTTGCTGAAGCCGGAGGAGATTCCGGCTCCTTGAATCTCGTCACCGCTGTCTTTAGGGAGCATCAAATACACATGGTCTACAAAGTGTAGACCAAATCGCACGTTGGTACACAAAAAAGCGGGGTGCACAAACATTCGAAACCAGAAATGCTCAATGTTAACGAGGGTTTCCGGATGTTCGAATCTTGATGCTCTATCGCCAGTACCATTCGATTTATTCTCAATCCTCGATTTTCCCTCCTCCGCTCTCGCTTAGCCATGGGCGCGCCCGTACCCTTTTCTCCAGAATTGCACCTTTAACAAGTAGCCCATTTGAGGGCAAGTAGGGAACATTTCTAGCTGCTCGGTAATAACCTATGTAACGATTGGTTCATCCTCAAGGTCGGTGCCTGCTCGGGACCATAGCTGGCTCCGATTTTGTTTTCAGCTGGGGTGGCGCAAAATAGCAGCATTAATCTGACCTGTATCCTGGATGTGGCTGCAATCGTTGACATTCAAGTGTCAAGAAGATACCTTCGCTTAGTGCTCCTTGAGAAGTCGGCGCTGCCCGTTTGGATGGTCGCCGGCTTTTGTGTTTCTCGTTCCGACGCAGCAGCCTTGTTGCGGGCCAGACCGCGTAACGCCCATCAACAGGAGGTAAGAATATGAAAACGATTCTGTTATCATTGTTCATTCTTGCCATCTTCATCAGTTCAATCCCTCCCAAATCTGATGCGCAATGGGTGCAGACGAATGGCCCCGGTGGTGGCCACGTCTCCTCCTTTGTTGCGAGCGGTACGAATCTCTTTGCAGGAACCCTTGGCGGTGGCGTCTTTCTGTCCACTAATAGCGGGACAAGTTGGACTGCGGCCAATACCGGCTTGACACAATTTGACGTCAATGCCCTTGCAGTTTCCGGCACGAATCTCTTTGCCGCCACCGATGGCGGCGTCTTTCTTTCCACCAATAATGGCACCAATTGGGTTTCAGTTAGTACCGGATTGCCGGGTCCACCTCCCTTACCTGGTGCAACTGCCTCTGTGTATGCGGTTGCCGTCTCCGGCACGAATCTCTTTGCCGCGACGGACAGCGGCGTCTTCGTTTCCACGAACAACGGTACAAGCTGGACGGCAGCAGGTTTAGTGATGAACGATATTGTCAGTGCTCTGGCCATTGCCGGCACGAATCTCTTTGCCGCGACAGTCGGCGACGGCGTCTTTCTTTCCACAAACGGTGGCACAAACTGGACTGCCGTCAATACCGGCTTGACGAGTCCTTCCATCTACGCTTTCGCTGTTTCCGGCCCGAAAATCTTTGCCGGCACCGATGCCGGCGTCTTTCTTTCCACTAATAACGGCTCAAGCTGGTCAGCAGTCAATAATGGTCTGACAGTAAGTTCTGTCTTTGCCGTTGCCGTTTTCGGCACGAGACTCTTTGCCGGAACCTATTTTGGCGGGGTCTTTGTGTCCACTAATAGCGGCGCAAGCTGGACGGCAATCAGTGTCGGCTCGGCGGGCACCTATGCCAACGATGTTCTTGCTATCGCCGTGTTCGGAGCGAATCTCTTAGCCGGGACCGAGGGTGACGGCGTCTATCTTTCCACCAATAACGGCGCAAGCTGGACTACGGCGAATGCCGGTTTGGCAAACACTAACGTCTTTGCGCTTGCTGTTTCGGGCACGAATCTGTTAGCCGGAACCGATGTCGGCGGCGTTTTTCTCTCCACCAATAGCGGCGCAAGCTGGGTTGCAGGAAACGATGGCTTAACCAATACGAACGTCTGGTGTCTTGCCGTCAGTGAAACGAACGTCTTTGCAGGAACTCAGGGAGGTGGCGTCTTTCTGTCCACCAATAACGGGACGAGTTGGACTGCGGCGAGTACCGGCTTGACGAATCTTTATGTGAATTCGCTTGCCGTTAACGGCACGTATCTCTTTGCCGGGACCGTTGGCAACGGCGCCTTTCTTTCCACTAATAATGGCGCTAATTGGACTCCAGTCAATGCCGGATTGACATATTCATTTTATTCTGATGGTGTGGGTGTCGAGGTCAATGCTCTTGCCTTCTCCGGCACGAATCTCGTTGCCGGAACAAGCACCGAGGTTTTTCTTTCCACCAACTTCGGGACAATGTGGACGGCAACAGATTTGACGAACAATTATGTTAATGCTTTTGCCATCGCCGGTTCGAATCTCTTCGCTGCGACTAGCTACGGCGGCGTCTTCATTTCCACGAATAACGGCGCAAAATGGAAAGCGGCGAGCACCGGCTTGACAGACCCTGCTATCCTGGCCCTTGCTGTCTCCGGCAGGAATCTCTTCGCGGGGACCATGAATGGCGTGGTCTTCGTTTCCACGAATAACGGCACAAGCTGGACTGCAGCAAACACTGGTTTGGCGGACACACTTGTTCGTGCCCTCGCGGTCTCCGGCGCGAATCTCTTTGCCGGGACCGCATGGAGGTCCGGGGATTATGGCTGCGGCGTCTGGAGAAGACCGTTGTCAGGCCTGGTGAGCGTACAGCATGCACCGAGTGAATATCCAACGCATTTCAGCCTGCAGCAGAACTACCCCAACCCCTTCAACCCGACCACGTCCATCAAGTACGAGTTGCCGAAGTCCACGGTGGTAAGATTAAGTGTGTTCGACATCCTTGGTCGGCAGGTATCAGTGCTGTTGAACGAAAGGAAGGAGGCGGGAGTTCACGAGGTCAAATTCGACGGTTCGAATCTTGCAAGCGGTGTATACTTCTACCGACTACAGGCGGGAGATTTTGTGGCGACAAACCGGCTCTTATTGTTGAAATGACGTTGCTACCAGAAGTATGACGAAGCGAATCTAGCAAATGTGCTTGCAGAAGCCGGAAGAGATTCCGGCTTCTTGATTTGCGTGTCCGTTACTTCTCGGTCGAACGACACTTGATGGTCTACAAAGTGTAGACCAAAACGCACGTTGGTACACAAAAAAGTGGGGTGCACAAACATTTGAAATCGGAATCGCTCAATGTTCATGAGGGTTTCCTGACGTTCGAATGTTGTTGCTCTATCGCCAGTACAATTCGATTGTCCCTTCGTCTTCGATTCTCAAACTTCAATCCTCCATCTTCAATTAGCCCTGGCTCTTAGCCGGGGTTTTGCTTTCCTACGATATCCCATGGTCGTCCGGCTCACTCTGCCATTTGACAGAGGCCTGGCCGGAAAGCAGATTTCTGCCGTAAACACGCTCAATAGTCTCGTCAGCCATCGAGCCGCCGCTCTGGACGCCGTCATGCCGCCATGGGGCCTGAGACCCGACGAGCCGGTCGGTCTATTCGATTTGCCTTGACATTGGGTGGCATTAGTGTCAAATTGTCACAGTTGATTTGTATGTTCTTTTTCATGACGATTGTCGAGTGACTTGTCCCACCCAGTTGGGAAGGTCGTCACCATATTCGGGAAATCCTATGCAGTCCAGGATATCATGCTCGACGAATCGTTCGGTCTCCAGGAGTAGCCAGGACCGGAGCATTTCAGAACCTGCCGCTGCTTTTCCCTCTATACACCGTCCGCGATACATTCTTTATCCCCATTCAGTCCATCGGTTCCAAAACATCAGCTGCGCGGTGGTTCCATGAATGGCCGTTTAATCGTGATGGCTATACTATTTTGCACTGGCCTTTGTTCAACAGCGCCCGCGCAATGGGGGGCAACCAATGGGCCATCTGACAGTCCCATAGAATGTCTCGCTGTGAACGGCAATAATCTCTTTGCTGGGACCTTCCGTGGCGGAGTATTTCTCTCTACCAATAATGGGACAAGCTGGACTCAAGTTGATTCAGGGCTGATGGACACGACTGTTACAGTGCTTGCTGTGAATGGCACAAATCTCTTCGCCGGGACTTATGGCCGCGGGGTCTTTCTATCAACGAACAACGGTACAAGCTGGTCTCCGGTCGATTCTGGCATGACGAATTTCACCGTTCTGTCATTCGCTGTTTCAAGCTCGACCCTTTTTGTCGGGACTTTTGGTGGAATCTTTCGTTCCACAAACAACGGTGCAAGCTGGACACTGTCTGGCATGCCGGACACTCATATTATGCGAATTGCCGTCTCTGGCACGAATCTCTTTGCAGGGACTGGTGGCGCTAATGCTGGCGGCGTCTTTCTTTCAACTGACAATGGTACAAGCTGGTCCGATGACAATACGGGATTGTTGTGGGCTACCCAGGTATCAGCTTTTGCCGTCTCCGGCACGAATATCTTTGCTGCAACAGACCACGGCGTTTTCCTTTCCACAAACAACGGTGCAAGCTGGACTTCGACGAGCAACGGATGGGAATACTCTTATGTTGCTGATTTTGCGTCCTCTGGCACGAATATCTTTGCCTCGACAGGTTATGGCGGCCTCTATCGTTCCACCAACAACGGCATAAGCTGGCCTGCGGTGGCCGGGCCGCTAGCTCTCATCGGGCCGCTCGCCATATCCGGCACGAATCTCTTTGCCGGCACGCACGAGGGCGTCGTCTGGCGAGCACCGTTATCAGAGATGACCACCTCAGTAGAAGGCTCTGCGGCTGGCCTTCCAGCGCATTTCACTCTTGACCAGAATTATCCCAACCCCTTCAATCCGACAACAGTTGTTAGTTTTCAGTTGCCAGTTGCCGGTAATGTGACGCTTGTCGTTTATGATATGGTCGGTCGGGAGGTGTCCGTGTTGGTCGATGAGAGGAAGGACGCGGGAGTCTATGAGGTCAGGTTTGACGGTTCGAATCTTGCGAGTGGTGTGTATTTCTACCGACTTCACGCAGGAAACTTCGTGGCAACGAAGCGGCTCCTTCTTCTCAAATGAGCGACCCAGATACACGACGTCAGCAAATCTGTCAAGAGTGATTCACGAAGCCGGAAGAGATTCCGGCATTGTTTCTTGGGGGGAGCGAACGCCGATGGTCTACACATTGTAGACCAAATCGCGCGTTGGTACACAAAGAAGCATAGTGCATAAACATCGGAAATCAGGAATGCTCAATATTGAAGAGGATTCCTGAAGTTCGGATCTTGTCGCTCTATCACCAGTACGATTCGATTGCACTCCATCCTCAAGTCTCGCTTCTCAATCTTCCATCTTCAATTAGCCCTGACTCTTAGCCGGGGTTTTGCTTTCCTACGATATCCCATGGTCGTCCGGCTCAACCCGCCATTTGACATTTGCCGTGCCGTTAGGTAGAATTGCACCACAAAGATGCTCAATGGCTTCGTCAGTCATCGAGCCGCCGCTCTGGACCCTTGTAGGTACTCCCGCCTTAGAGCCCACCCCGACGACCCCCTTTGGCTGCGAGAGCCTCGTCCTCCACTGATTTTGTCTTGCCAGAAGGGCTTAATGGCTCGACAGAGGCGTCAGCGAGCCGCCGAGCGCTCGTATTCTATCGTCCTACTCGACGACCCAGCGGGTCCTGCAAGACGCATAAACGGCTTCAGGGGTTATGGTGTAACATGACCGTGAGTCACTATCTCAGCATGTCTATTTTGGCCGCGTTCTCTGTCGGGGCAGGATATGTCTGTGGCGCTGGTCCCGTTGACAATGTCTGACAAGACAATCCGCATCGAAGCTTGTGAAAGGCTTGCCGAACACGCTGCTAACATTCCGAAAAACACTCGCTTGGGAAGGAGGCTGATATGATTGGAGCAATTATTGCCAGAAAAGCCGTATCAGGTTCATTCGAGGCCCTAAATCAACATGACTTGGCAAAATTCATGTCGTCCTGGCATGATGGTGGAGTGTTTATCTACCCTGGGGATATATCTGCAAGCGGCACTTTCAACGGAAAGAGTGCTGTCGAAGACTGGTTCAAGAATTTCTTTGACCAATTCCCAAGAATCAAGTTTGATATCCATGATATATGTGTCCGGAACATCTTTGCCATTGGAGGAACCAATGTAGTTGCTGTGCACTGGAACCTTCAACTCACGAACCGAAGTGGAAGGGTAGGTCAGAACAGCGGCGTGACAGTCATAAGTATCAACGCCGGCAAGGTGACGATTGTAAGAGATTTCATCTTTGACTTGGGTGAGAATTTCAAACTTAACTGGGGTGCGGCTTAGCCTGAATACTGCGCGGCAGTCCATGCCGGGTTAGGACTACCCAAATCTCTACAACCCGAACTCGTTCATGAACACCTAGTTGCCGAGGACGTCGCATGTAAACCTGACAGTCTTCGGCATTCTGGTAACCGCTGTTTTTCGGGTTAGTCGAAAACCGATGGTCTGCAATCTACAGACCAAGTCGCACACTGGAACACAAAAAAGCATAGTACGCAAACATTCGAAATCAGGAACGCTTATCGTCGACGAGGGTCTCCTGATGTTAGGATCTTTATGCTCTATGGCCATTACCATTCAATTGGTCATCAATCCTCGGTTTTCAATCTTCTATATTGAATCAGACCTGGCTCGTGAGCCGGGTTGTCATCATTCCCCCCGGTTTGATCAGTTTCCTCTCTCCAGCCCCGGATTCAGTCTGTTGAATCTGACCCGCCATCTCGGTATCTTTAATAACTAAGCATCCATTCCGATTTTCCCCCGTTTTCTCTATGGCTGACGACAGGATTGTGGAACCGCGGCTGCTGCGCGGGTTCCGGGACTATCTCCCGGGCCAGATGAACGCCAAACTGGCGATCATTGCTACTATTCGCCGGGTGTATGAGTCCTACGGATTCCTCCCGCTTGACACGCCTGCCCTGGAATACCATGAAACGCTCATGGGCTACGGGGAGGATAATGCGAAACAGATATTCGAGTTTGAAAACCCGGAGGAGGAGCACGTGGCGCTCCGGTTCGACCTGACGGCTCCGCTCGCCCGCGTCGTCGCCCAGTACACCGATCTTCCCCTGCCGTTCCGCCGGTATCAGGTGGGGCCCGTCTGGAGGGCGGACAAGCCGGATCCAGGACGGTTCAGGGAGTTCACGCAATTCGACCTCGACTCGGTCGGCACTCCTTCCTCCGCGGCCGATACGGAGATCCTCTGCGGCGTATACGACACGCTAAAGGCTCTCGGTATCCCCCGGTTCAGGGTCAGATTCAGCGACAGGAACGTGCTGAATACACTCCTCGATTTCGCGGGGATCCCACATTCGTCCTCCAGGCCCGTATTCAGGATCCTGGACAAACTTGACAAAATCGGACTCGATGGAATCGTCGCCGAGCTCAGCGGGGGAAGGGTCGACGCATCGGGGGACAAGATCCGGGGTCTCGGGCTGG
>Ga0182021_10005649_pt1 | contig 14839 bp, 11 predicted proteins | sample 612E3MmetaG_FD_120493 | JGI IMG/M metagenome (GOLD analysis project Ga0182021, IMG submission 120493) | Permafrost microbial communities from Stordalen Mire, Sweden - 612E3M metaG (Illumina Assembly) | ecosystem: Environmental > Terrestrial > Soil > Wetlands > Permafrost | place: Sweden... | reverse complement strand
TGGGTGAGTCACCTTATACTCGTTATGGACAATATGGCTCTGGTCACCACCAATTTGGAGCCTGCGTCGCCGGGTGGCTGTACCGTTGCCTTGCCGGCATCCGCCCGGACCTGTCGGGTTCGGGGTATAAGAAACTCACGATCAAGCCCACAATCTTACGTAACCTAAACTGGGTCCATGCGCATTACGACAGCATCTATGGCCAGGTCGTCAGCAACTGGAAGCGGGAGGGCGACAACCTGACGATGGATATCACGATCCCTCCCAACACCACGGCTACAGTATATGTGCCAGCTAAGAATGCTGCCCTGGTGACGGAGGATGCCAGCCAACCCGCGTCGCAGACCGAAGGTGTCAAGTTCCTTCGCTTGGAAGGAGGGACCGCGGTTTTCGAAGTTGGGGCCGGCCACTATCGTTTCTCCGCTGACCTGCCCCCATCAAATCGATCCGAACGAGCATCATAAACCGCTGTAGTTTCAAGTGCTGGCTCAAAGTTTTTTGCCAGAAAACTTGCATTTTGAGCCGCCAATAATTTTCTATCGGCCTGAGTCTACGAGCTCCATCGTCGTCTTGCTCGTCATGATCTTGCCGCCCCTCGTCGTCGTGGCCTCCGATTCCATCTTGACCATGTGGTTGACGGGGACGTCCTTGCACCCCCAAACCGTGGAGATGCTCTCCATGGCCAGCGGTTTGGTTTCCACCGTCTTGACCTTTATCCAGTGGCAGGCGTAGGACTTGCCCCCCACGATAATGGTCTCGTATCCCTCTCCAAGCTGCGTTGCCGCGGCGTCCGATGATCCGGACTTGTAAGGCTCGTAAGGCTTGTCCAGCATGGATTTCACGTCCTGCGGCGGCATCTCTCTGCCCCCCATATCAATAACCGTCCGAAGCGTGACCGAAACGGCATCCTTGGCTATCACCGTCAGTTTCATTTTCGTTTCCCTTTTCTGGCCCATGACCTCGATGTGGGAGACGAATTGGAGCCATTCCCCTACCTTGGCGTCCTTAAGCGGGTTATCCATTGCCCAACCCATCATGGTAATGAACAAGAACCCGAGGATCACCGCCGCAAACGTTCTCATTGACCGCTTCATTTGATCTCCTTTCCTCTTGGCTGCTTTTGTTTCCCGCAGGGACCTCCGGACGGATGGGAATTGGCACCTCTGCCCAGATTCACCCTCGGGAGCATGCTTTCGTCCCTGACCTTGCCCGCAGAGTGTCTGCCATTCAACGTCCGCCCTCAGCAAACGACTCCGTGGCTAAAAAAACCTAATCTGCCTCTGTTCAATGTACCACCTCTCGAGTGAGCATATCAATGCCCTACTCCCCTCAAATCGATCCGTGCCAGCTTCTCCGCTCCCCTTATGACATGAAGCTTGAAAACCTCACTTCAGAGGTTGTACATTGAGCAAGGCAAGGTCAAATCCGTTGAGCTTGGCGCTATTCTAAACCGGCCCGCCGCCACCTTATGCCGCCCTGTTCCTTGTCCAAAGTCTGGGGTCCACCCCAGAATTCTGCCCGTACGTCGTCTTGGGCGACCCTCTCCCGTGCTTTGGCAATAGCGACTGGCGAGAAGTCGACTCCAGTTCGCAGTTCGAAACTGCCGGCAGCCGGGTGTGGCGATGTCAATTATTTGTGGGTTCCATCATAACCGATGACCCAGAGAGCTCGACTTTATCTTGAAATCGTTTAAAAAAGGAGTTAATCCGCCGAGAGCGGAGTGAGGCAGGCAATGGCATTGATGTCGATGGTAGCCACGCTGTACCCGAAAGAGGCCAGATAGTCAAAACACTCCCGCTGCCGCTCGAAGGACATATAGCCATGCTCCAACTGCACGATACGCGGCCGCGTTTTGGTCAAATCAACCGTCTTTAAAACCTCAAAGTCATAACCCTCCGTGTCGATCACCAGTATGTGCACTTGCTCCACATGGTGCTTCAGCAGCAGTTCATCCACCGTCGTTGTGGGCACCTCAATCGAATAGATCAGCGACTCGATATCCGGAATGCGGCTTGAAAATTTCAACAGGTGCTTTCTATTGTTGCTAACTACCCCACTAGCCCAAAGCGGCAACCCAGGCCGAGGTCGAAGCGCATACAACGTCAGCGGACCCGCCGTGGCAGCAATGGCTACGTTCTCAAGATGCAGTTGAGGCTCCCCATAGTAGGTCCTGCGAAGCGCCTCGAAAAGGTGCGGAACCGGCTCCACCAGAATCCCCCTCCAGTGATAGCGATTGATATAACGATTGATCGGATCATCCATCTGGCCATCGTTGGCGCCAATCTGAACGAAAAAGACATCTTTCACTTGGCTTACGAGCTGGTTCACCAGCAGATCCAGAAGATCGATGTCAAAACGGTGTACTTGTTTTCTCTCTATGCAGTAGCCAGCCCGCTCGAAAATGCCTTTGATTGCTCGTATCACACGTCGGTTCATACAACTGCCTTCCTCGCAGCCGGCGGGGTGGCGTGCTGAATTCTCCCCTCCAGACAAGGCATCTCCTCGCCTTGATTTTCCGAAAGTGTATCGCAGGCCGCGCGGCGATGTCAATCAAGGTTAAAGTTCTTTGAAGAAGGGCCGGGGACCTCATCCCTTCTAAATAGTCCGGTTAAAAGTGGAGTTTTCTTCCAGCCCCTAAAATCGATCTAAACGCACTTCGCAATATTTTTTTCTGAGCCGGAACGGCCGATCGTAGTTTTCGAATTTGATTATTCAAATCTGAATTCACGAAAAATGTTCGAAGCTCATATGTCACGATACCCACCTTTGAGTTTGCGGCTCAAAACGAATCCCAAAAAGCCGCCCCAAATCAAGGTCTTGAAGCGGTCACGAATGGACTTGCATATTAAAAAAGTTGCTGACAGAATGGGCGGGAAACGGGGTGCAGGTCAGGTGAACGTGTCTAAATGCGAAAAAGAGATTCACCCGGATCATCGAGCACTCCCTCGACAATCTGCAATTTTCAATGCAAAAATGATCTAGGGAAAAAATCCCAGGAGAGATGAATGCGAACCATGCAGGGCGCCCGCATGGAAAGGTTTGAGGTTGGGATGGCCGGCCGCGGTCGAGATCGGCTTCCTTCGATATGCTGCAAGCTCCTCGGGATGATGCTCGCGATGGCGAGTTCCCTTCCGGTCCTTGCCCAGCTCCAGCCGCCGCCTGCCTCAGTCAGGGACATCGTGGATACCCACTTCGGTGTGCCGGTGCATGACCCCTATCGATATATGGAAGATCTCGCGAACCCCCAAGTCCAAACCTGGCTCAAGGAGCAGGCCGATTTCACGAGGTCGATCCTGGACCGGATTCCCGGCCGCAAGGGGCTCCTCTCCAGGCTCGAACAACTGGGAAATGCCCCCACGGCCCGGGTTGGTACCGTGCGCATCAGCGGTGCCTGCGTCTACAGCCTCAAACAGCTCGCCGGTGAAAACACTCCCAAGCTGTATGTTCGGGACGGGCTCAAGGGCAAAGATCGGCTGCTGGTGAATCCAGAGTCCATGGCGGCGCCGGCGGGGACGCACAATTCCATCAGCTATTACGCGCCATCTCCGGACAACAAATACTTGGCTTTCGGTATGGCCAGTGGTGGATCGGAAAACACGGTCCTTCACGTTCTCGATTTGACCCGCGGCAAGGAGACCGGGGACGTCATTGACCGGGCAGAACTGGGTAACCCGAGTTGGACAAAGGACCACCGGCTCTTCTATACGCGATTGCAGAAGCTGGAGGCGGGCGCGCCTCCGGAAGGAAAATATCTCAATTCCCGTGCCTATATGCATACGCTGGGCACGGATCCTGACCGGGACCCGGCTCTGCTAGGATCCGGCGTATCGCCCAGCGCTTTTCTTGCTCCTGCCGCATATCCGTTTGTCGGAGCGGCCAAGGAGGGGCCGTGGCTGTTTGGGATCGTGCTCAACGGCGTACAGAAAGAATGGACGATCTATATGGCGCCGGTTCAATCTCTCGAAAACGGCAAGCCCGTCTGGCGGAAGGTGGTTGACCCCTCGGATGAGGTGCTCAATATTGCGGGTCACGGAAAGGATCTTTTCCTGCTGACCCATCGACACGCCTCGAACGGCAAGATACTCAGGCTCAGCTCTCAGATGGAAAATGCCCAAGAGTGCATTCCGGCGGGCAGAGGCGTGATCACTGATATCGCAGCAGCGCAGGACGCCCTCTATGTGGTCCGATCGACGGGAGGAGGCAGCGAACTGCTGCGCCTGCCTTATGCGCCAGGTTCCTCCGCAGAAACCCTTGAGCTCCCTTTTGCCTGCGACGTTTCGGGCCTCGTTGCGGACGAACAAGCGCCTGGCGTGGTATTTTTCGCCAGCGCCTGGACCCGGTTCGGCGGCATTTTCGCCTATGATCCGAAGCTCAAGCGGGTTTTTGATGCCGAACTTCAGCCCCAGGGGCCCTTCGACAACCCGCAGAACCTGACGGCTGAAGAAGTCATGGTGAAGGCTTCCGATGGAGCACTGATCCCCTTATCCATCGTGTATAGGAAAGGACTTAAGCGCGATGGCCACAATCCTCTGATCCTGGACGGGTACGGTTCTTATGGCATTTCTCTTACTCCGGCCTTCGGTCCATCGAGTCTGGCCTGGTATGAACAAGGCGGAATCATTGCCGTGGCACATATCCGGGGTGGAGGAGAGTACGGTGAAGACTGGCACCTTGCTGGGAAATACTTGAACAAACCCAACACCTGGCGGGACGGCATCGCATGCGCGGAATGGTTGATAGCCCAGGGGTACACTTCGGCGGCCAAGCTCGCCATCCAGGGCAGCAGTGCTGGCGGCATCTTCGTCGGCCGGGCCATCACCGAGCGCCCGGACCTGTTTGCGGCGGCCATTGATGCATCCCCTCTTTCGGACATGATCCGATTTGAAACCTCCGCCGGCGGTGCGATGAACATACCCGAGTTTGGATCCATCACGACCGAAGACGGCTTCAAGGGCCTGTTCGAGATGAGTCCCTATCACAAGATCGTGGACTCGACTCGGTATCCTGCGGTCTTGGTCACCACCGGCATCAACGATCCCCGCGTTGCACCCTGGCAAGCGGCGAAAATGGCCGCCCGGCTTCAGGCGGCCACCAGCAGCGGCAAACCGATCCTGCTTCGGGTCGATTATGATGCCGGCCATGGATTCGGATCTACGAAAAAACAGCAATCCGAGCAGCATGCCGACATGATGGCCTTCCTCCTTTGGCAGCTTGGCGCCAAGGGCTTTGGCTTCCGATAAATTGTCGTAGAGCGTCGGTGCGAATATTTCAATCGCCTCGTTATCCCTTAAAGCAGATCTTCAATCATCTTTTTTTGAAAAAAGATATGTCTCACATTCCTCCGTATCGATTTCAATCGGCATTTTCAGGTCGGGATATCCTCCCAGGCCGGGACTGATTGTGTTATAAGCGAAGAGGAGTTCTCGGCATGATCGGCCGGCGCCGCTAACGAGAATAAGCTTATGAGACGAATGTCTATCGGACTCCCGTCAGATTCAGACCGAGCGCCTGCATGGCTGATGATTGCGGCTACGGCCCTACTGATGGCCGGCGCGCCGGACTCGCACTCAGCCGGAACCGCCCAGTGGCCGTTCGACCCCAGCGGCTATTTCTACCCCAAAGAAACGCTGCCGGAGCACTTTGCAGATTTCGATCATGTCACCCTCCTGAGAAGCAGCAAAGACGACGCCGATCGCCCGCGGCCGGGCGTTTATACGAAGCAGGGGGAGATCTACGCGTTTGCCACGCTTCGGACGAATGCCACTCCCGATTTCCGGGATATACTTTTTGAATTTACCACGACGACCATAAACGGGATCGGGTATGAATTCGCGGGTAAATTTCTGAACAACCGCGTCTTTGAAGAATTCGTGACCGACCCGAACGAGGTCATCGCCCAAGGCCGGCTGCTCAAGCTCAATAACGCCGGGATAGAGGCTGAAACACAGGTGCAGTTTGTGTATTCGGCCAAGCTGCGGACTTTGCGCGGGGACGTCAACGTCAAGTATCCCTCGGGCAAGACGGATTTGATCTATGCCGTGGCGAATGGCGACACGGCTCGGGTGCGAAAACTCATCGCCGAGGGGACGCCGGTCAATGCCAGGGGTCCGAACGGCGCAACGGCCTTGGAGTACGCCTTCCGGCGCTTCGAGGGACGGGAAGAGATGGCCGTTGCGCTGATCGCCGCGGGTGCGGATGTGAACCTGGCCAATGAATCCGGTGAAACGGCTTTGATGTTTGCCGTTTATGCCGGGGTCAAGGTGGTGGATCTTTTGCTAACCGCCGGGGCCGAGGCCAATGCCCGCGCCAAAGACGGCCGCACGCCGCTCATTCATGCGGCTCAGGCCGTCGGCGCGCACTTGGGTTCTCTCGAAATCGTGAAAGCGCTCATCCGGGCGAAAGCCGACCTGAACGCCCGTGACAAGTTCGGCCGGACGGCGTTGTCGATAGCCGAGAAAGACCGCGATGAGGAGCTTTCGAGCTGGCTGAAGCGGGCCGGGGCCATAAAGTGAGAGCTTTTTTTCGGCCGAGGACGATTCGAATGGATAAGGGACCGGAGGTCATCTCGAAAAACGTCGATCTCTTGAACGAGAGCGCTCCAGGCGGCCCATATTGGACTTGCCTATTAAAAAAGTTGCTGCCAAAATGGACGGGAAACGGGGCGCGGATCAAACCAATCAAGGAGATAGGGTTATGAAATTGCGCGGAATCGCGATTATCACTTCTTCATGGTTCGCCTTTCTATTGCTCATCGGCGGGTGGCCGGGTCACGGCGTGTCGGCGCAAGAGCGCGACCCCAACGACTCCGCCCGCAGGCAGCTCGAGTACACGCGGTCGCATTATACGAAGTTCGACTACCGCATTCCGATGCGTGACGGAGTAAGGCTTTTCACCAGCGTCTATGTTCCCAAGGACTCCGGCCGAACTTACCCCATTCTGATGGAGCGCACCCCCTACTCCGTGTCTCCTTACGGGATTGACAATTACAGATCGATGCTCGGCCCGTCCTCGGGCTATGAAAAGGAAGGCTTCATTTTCGCTTATCAGGATGTCCGCGGCAGGAATCTTTCCGAAGGCGAATTCATCGATATTCCTTTTCATAAGACGCATCTCGCCGGCCCTGCCGACACGGACGAGAGCACGGACACTTTTGACGCGATCGACTGGCTTGTCAAACACATCCCCGGCAACAACGGGGCCGTCGGGATCTGGGGGATCTCGTACCCGGGCTTCTTCGCCGCCCATAGCTTGCTCAATGCCCATCCTGCTCTCAAGGCGGTCTCGCCGCAGGCCCCCATGGGAGATGTCGGCAACGGCGATGATGCCTACCACAACGGGGCGCTCTTTTTGGCCGCCAATTTCGGTTTCTATACCTCGTTCAAGCCTCGTCAGGGCGGACCGGCACGGCCGGAGAGGTTCTCGCGGCCGAATTCCGGCACCCCCGACCAATACGATTTCTATTTGAAGATGGGACCGCTCGCCAACAGCAATACGCTCTATTTAAAAAACTCAAACGCCTACTGGGACGATACGCTGTCCCATTCTTCCTATGACGAGTTCTGGCAGGCCCGCGCTTTGGCGCCCCATATGAAGGACATCCGTCCCGCCGTGCTTTTCGTCGGCGGTTGGTTTGACGCGGAGGACCTCGGCGGCACGCTGAAATTGTTCCGGGCCCTGGACGCCAACCAACCGTCTTCGCCCGTCACTCTTATCATGGGCCCCTGGCCGCACGGCGGCTGGTCCGGCATGGCCGGCGACAAACTCGGCAACCTGAACTTCGGGTCGATGACGGGAGAGTATTTCCGGGAACAAATCGAATTGCCCTTTTTCCTATATCACCTCAAAGGCCAAGGCGCCGGGTTGAAGAATTCGAAGGATGGCCGTCCGCCCAGAGCCTGGCTGTTTGAGACGGGAACCAATCTGTGGCGTCGCTTCGACATTTGGCCGCCGCGAGAAGCCCATGAGAAGGCCTTCTACTTCGGCCCGGGCGGCAAGCTCCTTTTTGAGCCGGTCGCGGGAACGGGCAGCGACTTCGATGAGTACCTAAGCGACCCGGCCAAGCCGGTGCCCGTCATCGGCCACATCGGGTCCGGCATGCCGTACGATTATATGACCGAGGACCAGCGATTTGCATCCGAGCGTCCCGATGTCCTGGTCTATGAAACGGAAGCGCTCGATCAAGACGTCACGATCGCGGGTTCCCTCACCCCGGTCCTGAGGGTTTCCACGACGGGCACCGATTCCGACTTCGACGTGAAGCTCATCGACGTCTTTCCCAACGATTATCCCGATCCCGACCCGAACCCGACGGGGATTCACATGGCGGGCTATCAGCAGCTCGTTCGGGGTGAACCTTTCCGGGGGAAATTCCGCAAGGATATGGCCAAGGCCGAACCATTTGCTCCCGGCCGGCCCGAAAAGATCGAGTTCGTGATGCCCGATGTTCTCCATACGTTCCGGGCGGGCCACCGGATCATGGTCCAGATCCAAAGTTCCTGGTTTCCGCTGACGGACCGCAATCCCCAGAAATTCATGGACATCCCGCGCGCCCGTGAGGCCGATTTTCAGAAAGCTACCGAACGTGTCTATCGGGGAGGAAACGACGGCTCTCACATTCGTATGCCGGTGCTCAAATAAAAGATTGAGGATGATGATCTGTTCCCCGCATCCCGGCCCGCGGCGGGATATGGATTTTTCGCCGGGGAAATTAAAGCGGACTTCGGCATCCGTCGTGGCTCCGGTGCAAATTTATTTTCTTTCCACCAATTCGTAAGTCCAGGTATCGTTGGCGGCAGGAACTTCGGCATACAGGGGAAGAGGGAAATCAGGATTCACGCCGTAGGTCCTCTTCTGAACCTTTCCAAAGACCTTGCTGCCGTATATGACGAGCTGCCCTTTGATTCCGGCCCATTCCTTCTCGCCTTTGACGTCAATTGATTGGTCGCCCTGCGCCCAGTGAAAACCATCCTTCCATGTCGTATTTTCAACGACGGCGGCATCGACGTTGAGAAGGCTGCCCGCGGCATTCGTGATCTGCGCATTCTTGAAGGCATAGACGAGATCAAAAGCCGACATCGCCGGTTTAAGCTTGGCGGTTTCCGAAAACTCTTCCGTCCATTTTCCGGCCAGGGTCACATTGAGAGCCCCATTGCTTCCCTCTTCGATCTTAACGCTGAGCCAGCCTTTGAGGCCCCTCGCCGACTTCATCTCATATCGAAAAAACTGTCCGGATTTGAACTTGAAATAAGACCATTTTCCCGAAGTATTTTGCACCCCGGCGCCGCTGAAGCCGTTTCCAACCACAAAAGCCAGCAAGAGCACGAATATGAAAGACCGGAAATTGACCCTTCGAAAAAAACCCATGGCGACCTCCTTTTAGATATTGATGGCTGTCTCTGCTTTGCTTTAAGCCTTTAGCCAACAACGAGCATTCACGTGCATTTGATTCTAGCCATTTCGGGATGGAATTTCAAACGAACATCCTCTTGAATATCTTGTTCCTGCGGAGTTATATTTATATCAGAAAGAGCCGCGGCACGATCCGGCCGGATTTCCGGTTGGGAAGCGGGTATGCGCATGTGCCCGAGCTGAAGAGAGGTTCATCATGAAAAAGGCGTTGTCGAGCGTGATCCTGATTCTCCTCATGGCCCTGGGCGTTGCTGTCCGGGATGCCTCGGCTGAGGAAGGCCTCATGGCCAAGCCCGGCGGGCCGTCGGCCGTCGGCCGCCAGGATCCGGGAGCGGATCTGGACATGGATTATTGTTACAACTACCTGGCCCCCTACGGGACTTGGGTCAATCTGGACCCTTGGGGATATGTCTGGTGCCCCCGGAACATGGGCTACCGATGGCGGCCCTACAGTGACGGCCACTGGATCTGGACCGACGACGGCTGGACGTGGATTTCCGATCTCGAGTGGGGTTGGATGCCGTTCCACTATGGCCGCTGGGGCTGGAACGATGACATCGGCTGGTTCTGGGTTCCCGGCACGACCTGGGGACCGGCCTGGGTCTGTTGGCGATCGAACGATTTATACATGGGATGGGCGCCGTTTCCCCCCGGCCTCGAATTCCGGGCCGGGTTGAATTTCGCCATGTTCGGAATGGACATCCCGGGCCGCTTCTGGATCTTCATCGGGTGTTCTCACTTCATGGACGGCGAAATCTACGATTCCGTGCTGCCCTTCGAGCGCAACGAGATGATCATCGGGGCGACGGCCCTGCGCAACGACTTCCGCTTCCGCGGGAACCGGTTTGTCAACCAGGGGATGGGCATCGACGCCGTCCGTTTGGCGACCGGGCACGAGGTCAAGCGTTACTCGCTTCAGGATGTCCGCCAGCCCGGACCCATGCGCATGTCGGGGAACACGATCCAGGTCTACCGGTCCGCCTTAAAGGCCAATGCCGTCATCCAACCAAAGGCGGCCCTCGACAAGACCCGGGCCCAGCAGGAGCTCGCCACGGCCAAGATCTTCGAGCCGCGCACGATCCCGCCGAAGTCGGAGACCGAATCGGCGGTCCTGCAGCGGCAGAGCCTCGAACGCCGGCTTCTCACGGACAGCCAGGCCAAGGACATCAAAGCCTTGAGCCAAAACCGGCTGGCCGATCGGAAGAACACCCAAGTCACCGCCGACAAGACAAAGCTCCAGAACGACTACCAAGCCAAGATCAGCCAAGTGACCCAACGGCACCAGGTCGAGAAACAACAGCTGACCACCCGCCATACGGCTGACGCCGCCCAGGTGAAGCAGGTCTTCAAAGCCAGGACGACGACGCCAGTCGAAAAGAAGAAGAAATAATCGTTCGGCCCACGGTCGATGCCATCGTCTTTACTCGAAAGGGACGGGTCTCGCTTGGGCCGGCCCTTCAATGAACATTCAGACCGATGCGATAACGGAAAGGGTCGCTTTTACAAACAGAACAACGCCGAGCCCAATTAAAATAATTCCGGCGAAGACATTGAGCTTGTTGACGGTCGCCTGATTGATCCGCTTTTTATGGCCCGTGATCAGCGTCAACAACAGATAGTACCAGCCAAATGTTCCCGCGTACGTCCCTGTTGAAAACACCAATCCGCCCAGAAACGAGGAATTAAGAAAACGATATCCTTTCAAATAGCCGATGATGGCGATCCAGGAAGCCGGCAGAGTCAGCGAAGAAAGGCAGAGCAGCACTCCCAGGAAAAAGAGGCCGGCGAGATTCGATTTCTTGATCTTCGGAATTTTTAAATGCTGGGCCGCGTTCTCCGTTTTTTCCCTCAGCTTTTTGGCCTTGGCAAAAGCGGAATCGATTTTTGCCGACTCATCGGCTTCCAAAGCGTCGTAGGTCGTCTTCTTTTTCATGATTTTCAAACCGTAGAGGATGACGAACACGCATCCGGCAAACGTCAGCACAATCTCAATGGCCTTGACGTTCCTGGCATAAAATTTCGCCGCGGCGGAAGGAAAGAATGAAATAATCAAGGCAATTCCGCTGAAAGCGATGAAGCTGTAAAAGAAATCCATGAAGGCGGCGCCAAGGGCAATGGCCCGGCCCTCCTTGATCTCATTTTTAAAGCCCCTGGAAATCATGGCAAAGGCCACGGGCCCCAGCGGAGGAACGGAAACGATAAACCCGGTCATAGCTCCAGCCAGGAGATTGATGATCATGAAATGCCTTGTTGGGAGATGAGGGAACGTATTCCTTACGGAAGAACAATATCCCCTATCGCAGGGAACTGTCAATCACGCGATTCGCGCGCGGGGCCGGCCATTGAACTGCCGATCCATAGGAGTTATATTAGAAAAGGGTGAGTTGTTCCTGATAGGCATCGGATAAATCGTTCTCGCTGAGAGATCTCTCGAAGGAGAAATCTGATGAACCGATCCGATTTTTTAAAAATGATGGGCGGGGGGGCTATCGCGGCGCTCGCGGGCGGCGGGCTGTCGGCCTGCAAGAGTTCGTACGCGACACCCTCGGATCTGCATGACAAGAGGTCTATTCTCGCCGAAGGGGAATTCACATCCACCAGGACGCTGAACCATACCCACACGGTGGTCATCCGAAGGTCCGATGTTTTATCGCCCGACGCGGCGGGCATCTCGACCCAGACGTCCTACCCTTCCGAGGGGTATAGCAGCGTTCATACCCATGCCTTCGCCATGACCCAGGCCCAATTGACGGCGGTGTCGGACTCGACGCCCCAAACGATCGAAACGGGTTCGACCAATGCCGGGGACGGCCCTCATACCCATTCATTCACCATCGAAAAATGGTGGTCTTGAAAGATCGTCCCGATCCCGGTTTATTTTGCGACGTAGCCCGCCATATGGGCGATGCGGTAATCGCCCGATTTGACCCGCACGGTGATGGTCCGGAATTTTTGATCGGCGGTTTTGTTTTTCGGCGAATAATATAAAAGATAATAATTTTCCGCGGCCTGCGTGGCTTGCTTCATCAAAAAGGCCGTATTGGCGGAAGTGGAGGTCGCGCCTCCCGTGGCTTTGGCGACTTCATCAAAGGAATTGAAGACATCCTCGGTATGCTCCGCGACCTGATTGATATGTCCGTCGCCGGCCGAACTCGTCAAATAGGAAAAGTAAAGACTGATCGAAGAATCGGAAAACGCCGCCTTGAGACGGGGCACGTCAATAATCGCGGCGCGATTGAATTGATCGAAAAGGTCGGTGAGGTATATCTTGATGAAGGGATCGTTGTCGATCGTCATCAAAAAGCTCCAGCGCATGATGGGAACCGTCTCTTTTTGATAAAAAATGATGACGATCTTGCGGCCCACGATTTTTTTGAGAGATTCGGCGAATTGAAGCAGCTTTTCTTCTTTCAGAGGCCGCAGATTTTCCAATAGGGTGACATCCGACTGCAGCTTCTGGAAATACTCCCGGATATCCCCCGAACCATAGGCGCTGAATTCCTCTTCGGCCTCCCATAATTTGTCTTCCGTGCCTTTTTCGATTCCTCCGACCTGGACCATCCGCTTCAAATCGTTGAGGACCGATCGATAGGCGGAATTTCCCATCTGGATATCTTCGCGGACGATTTTTTTCAGCCGATTGACCGTCGCCTCGATCGAGACCGCTCCGACCGCCTCCCTTCTCATGTCGTAGACAGCCCTCGGCGTGATGATGAAGAGATGGTCCCCGGTTCTCAGGACGTTCTTGAAAAAATAGCTGAGCGCCTCCGGAATCTTCGGATTGTACTCCGACAGGGAAAACACCAGGTAGAAATACCGGGACATATTCGGCAGGTTGATGCTCTTCCCTTCTTTGGATTCGACGGTTTGATTCTCTTTTCCCTCAACCGCCGTTTTCTTGACCAAATAGACGGCGTCGATTTTCTGCGGAATGCCGTCTTCCAGCACCTCGAAATCCTCGATCCTCAGATAATCGACGAATCGATCGCCGGCGAAGACGCGAACCGGTACTTCAATATTGATGACCCGGACTTCATGGGAGAGCTGCTGAGGAAGCCCCCCCGCCGCGAGCAAGAGAAAAACCCCCAGGATTTTTTTCATCCTATTGCCTTTGATTGAATTTTAGCATAGGCCCGGATTCAAAAAAAGCCTCGCCGGCATTTCTTCATCGAGCGGACACTTCCTATTTTTTATGAAAACAAAAGCCGCACAATCCTAGGCAAACGCCGACGCGCGCGAGTTTCCGAGCGGGCCGCGGCGGAGAAGCGTCGTCGCCAGCCGACAGAGAAGCGGGATTTGTGCTATAGTATCTATGGAGCAGATTTGGAATCCGGCCCGTTGGAGGGCCGAGGTTCCCGGACATCCTATAAGGAGGATGACATGTACCTTAAACGATTGCTCATTTCATGCTTGGCCCTGTTGGTCCTGGTTCCGGCCCTGCTCCTGGCCCAGGCGAAGCCCGCCGCCGAAAGCGCCGATTCGGGAGCCTGGATCACCCACGTGGACGGCCGGGTCTTCTTCCAGAATTTCGAAAAGGCCGAGATCGATATGGCCGTCAATCCCGGCGACGAGATCAATACGCTGAGAGGCCGGATCGAAATCGAGCTCGGCGAAGGGAATTGGGTCCGGCTCGACCAGCATACCCGGATTGTGTTCACCGACATCCAAAAGGACTTCGCCACGCTGAGCCTTTGGGAAGGCAGCGTTTATCTGCACCTGAGAAACCAGGCCGTGAAGGTCCGGAGCCCCAAGGGCGAGCGCCTGTTCCAGGATAAGGGCATGGTCCGGATCGACAGCGACCAGAACGACACCAAATTCATCCCTAACCCGCAGGTTGCGGACGACTTTGCCGACTGGAACCGGCTCCGGGAAGAGGAGCAGGCGGCGAGCGTGTCGTTGGAAGGCCGCGCCGCTTCCCCTTGGATCTCTGGAGGGGCATTCTCCCCGTTCGGGTTCTGGTCTCCCATGGACTGGTACGGGTGCCTCTATCCCTATTGGGCCTCGTGGGGTCCATACATGTGGCCTTATTATTGGCCGTCCTGGTACTTCGGCTGGGACCCGTTCTGGTACGGGGGTTACGGATTCTTCGGCATGGGCCGCTATTCTCGGGGATTCTATGCCGGCGGCTATGGCCGCGGCGGCCGTCCATTCGACGGGATTATTCATAGAGGCGGGCCCCGTGGGGAACGGAGAATCTCCGGCATCTACCCTTCGCGAATTCAAGCCCGGGCCATCCGGCCGTCATCGGGCTCTTCCGGATACGGGACGTCCGCCCGGACGACCCGCTCGGGTTCATCGGGATCGACCGGAGGCCGCTCGACATCCCGTTCGGGAGGCCGGTCGTCCTCCGGATATTCCGGATCCCATTCCGGGGGCTCATCCCGCGGAGGCGGTGGCGGCGGTCACAGGAGATAAGCCCGCGGACAGGGCC
>Ga0182021_10005648_pt1 | contig 14840 bp, 16 predicted proteins | sample 612E3MmetaG_FD_120493 | JGI IMG/M metagenome (GOLD analysis project Ga0182021, IMG submission 120493) | Permafrost microbial communities from Stordalen Mire, Sweden - 612E3M metaG (Illumina Assembly) | ecosystem: Environmental > Terrestrial > Soil > Wetlands > Permafrost | place: Sweden... | reverse complement strand
GGTTCCTGCTTCGGCCCACTCGGAACTCGTCACTCAATATTCAACACCCGGCACCCAGCACCCAGTATTCGGAACTCAGCACTCAGTCCTCAGCACTCAGTCCCCGGCACTCAATCCTCAGCACTCAGTCCCCGGCACTCAGTCCCCGGCACTCAGTCCTCAGTCCTCAGTCTCAGGTGCCCAGCAGTCATTTATCAATAAATTCAAAGCCCCGGCGCAGGCGGCCAGCCGCGCTACCGGGATTCCCGCACATCACATTCTGGGACAGGCTGCATTGGAAAGCGGTTGGGGCAAGCGCGAGATCAAGATGCCCGATGGCAGCGATAGCCATAACCTGTTTGGTGTCAAAGCGGGCAAGGATTGGAGCGGCAAGGTTGCCGAGGTGACCACTACCGAATACCACAACGGCGTTGCGAGTAAACAAGTGGAAAAATTCCGTGCTTACGGTTCCTACACTGAAGCGTTCCGGGATTACGCCAATCTGTTGAGCGACAATCCCCGCTATTCCGGGGTTTTGGGGCAGGCCGACTCAAAAGCATTTGCGCAGGGCATGCAGCAGGCCGGTTATGCGACCGACCCGCACTACGCGGATAAATTGGCGAGTGTGATTGGCGGTATCCGGGCGCGGGCCTGACGGGCATGGCAAGTGTGCCGGCCCCGATGTGAAACTTGCCACGCCCGTTTCTCCCTATCCAACTTCCCCCCGTCGGGGAAAAGGGCAAACGAAACGCAACGCGAGTTTCACGTTAAAGTATTTGTTTTCTGTGCCGATAACCAATTCACGTAGTGTTGAGTAATTCTGGAAGGATCTTTCATATGGCTATTTTTGGTATTGGACTGAGTGCGTTGAATGCTGCCCAGGCGGGCATTGCCACGACCACGAATAACATCGCCAATGCAAGTACGCCGGGCTATTCGATGCAAAAAATCATGCAGGCGCAGGTTTTGCCGCAAAAGACCGGCTCGGGTTTCTTCGGCCAAGGTGTCAACGTGACGACCGTGCAGAGACAATACGACCAGTTCCTGAGTGCGCAAGTGCTGGCGGCACAGACGCAGTCCTCCAACCTGAATACACAACTCGGACTGTCGCAGCAAATAACCAACCTGTTGGGAGATGCCAAAGGCGGTTTGACCTCGACGCTGCAGGATTTTTTCACCGCAGTGAACGGTGTTGCCAATGCACCCCAATCCGTTCCGTCGCGGCAAGCCATGATAGGCAGCGCACAAACGCTGGTGAACCGTTTCCAGTCGCTGAGTCAAAACCTGAACCAGACACGCGACGGACTTAACGGACAAATTTCCAACAGCGTGACTTCGATCAACAGCTATGCGAAGCAAATTGCCTCGCTGAACGACCAGATTGTGCAGGCGCAGGCCAATGATCCCAACCAGCCGCCCAATGCGCTGCTGGACCAGCGCGATCAATTGGTCAATCAACTCAGCCAGGAGATACGCGTTTCAACCCTCAAGCAGAGCGATGGCGCGATGAATGTGTTTATCGGCAACGGACAATCGCTGGTTATCGGCAGCGTGACCATGCCATTGCAGGCGGTTCCGTCCATCACCGATCCGACGTCGATGGAAGTTGCTTATTTTACGAACGGCACTCTGACTCGCATCCCGCAGAACTTGTTGCAGGGCGGGAATCTGGGGGCCTATATCAGTTTCCGTCAAACAGTGCTTGATCCGGCAATCAATGCGCTTGGACGCATTGCAATGGGATTTGCCGACTCCTTCAATCAGCAACAGCAAAAAGGCATTGATCTTAACGGTGCGCTGGGCAAAAGCATGTTCACTTCGGCAGTGCCGCGCGTGGCGGCTTCCACCAACAACGTCGGCAACGGTGTGCTCGCCGCGACCGTCAATAGTACTTCGGCGCTGAACGCCCATGACTACCTGGTACAGTTTGCCGGGACGAACTACAACGTTCTCGATACCTCCAACAATAGCGTGGTGCAATCGATTCTTGCGACAGACCCGCAATTGGCAACCGGCAAGGTGGTTACAGGCACCGGCATTACCCTGCAATTCACTCCGGGCACAGTGGCGACTTTTGCGGGCGATTCCTTCCTGGTGCGTCCCACGGCGGATGGTGCAAGCAGCATCGCACTCAATTTCACCGACCCGGCCAAGATTGCGGCCTCATCTCCCGTTGTATCCAATGCTCCGATTGCCAATCTGGGCAGCGGCACCATCGCGTCAGCGAGCGTGGCTGGCGGGCTGCCGCTGAATGGCAATTTGCAGGATACCGTGACAGTGAGCTTCCTTGACGCAACTCATTTCACCGTCACCGATAACACCCTGGGGACAACGCTGGTTGGCGCACCGGGGACGCTATACGACCCGGCTGCCGGAGCGACTTTGACGTTCAATGGCTGGACGACGCAAATCAGCGGCGCGCCTGCCGCCGGTGACACGTTCACGGTTGCGCAGAGTACCAACGCCACAGCCGATGGCAGCAATATTTTGCAGATGGCGGCGCTGCAAACCGCGAACACCCTCGCGAACAACACAACCAGCTATCAGGGCGCGTATGCACAATTGATCAGCCAGGTAGGCACACAGACGCGCGAGTTGGATGTCACCAGTAAAGCCCAGGCCAACTTGCTGGACCAGGTAACCAAGTCGCAGCAGGCCGTTTCGGGGGTCAATCTGGACGAGGAAGCAGCCAACCTGCTGCGTTATCAGCAAGCGTACCAGGCGGCGGCAAAGGCGATGCAAATTGCCAACACCATGTTCGATACCATTCTGAATCTGAAGTAGGAGTAGATCATGCGCATCAGCACCAGCACAATCTATAGCTCGAATGTCACCAACATGAACAATATGGAGGTGCAGATCGCGCAGACTCAACAACAGATTTCGACGGGAAATCGTATTCAGTCACCCGCCGACGATCCAACCGGTGCAGCCCGCGTTATCGAGCTCAATCAGGCCAATTCGGTAACCACCCAATATGACACCAACAACACGGCCGCGCAAAATACGCTGTCCCTGTCCGAAAACATCCTGCAAAGCGTGACAACGCTGCTGCAAAGCGTGAAGTCTACCGTGGTAAATGCGGGCAATGGCACGCTGACTTCAACCGATCGCCAATCGTTGGCGACGAAGTTGCAGGGTGACTTTCAGGAATTGCTGGGGCTGGCAAACAGCACGGATGGAGCCGGCAATTATCTCTTCTCGGGTTCCAAAGGCAGCACCCAACCTTTTGTGAATAATGCCGCGGGTGTCGCTTACCAGGGCGACAGTTTGCAGCGCAATATTCAGGTCAGCCCGACACGGCAGGTAGCCAGCACCGACGTGGGCACGGATATCTTCATGAGAATAAGAAACGGCAATGGTACATTCACTGTCGCGCCGGCTTCTGCTGCCATGACACTGGATACCAACGCCACTATTGCTGGAGGCACTAACGTAACTGTAGCAAGTACGAACGCACTGGTGCCCGGCATACCCATCTCTGGTGGCGGATTTCCGGCGGGGACAACCGTGCTGTCAGTTACCGGTCCTACCACCTTCACCACGTCCCAGGCGGGAACCAACGGAACCGGGCAGACCATTCAGTTTGGCGGTGCCAATGCCGGCACAGGAGTTGTCAGTGCCGGCGTGGTGATCAATCCAGCGTTATACAACGGCAATAATTACCAACTGACCTTCAGCGTCGTCGCCGGTGTGACCACCTATACCGTGACCGATGTGACAAATCCTGCCGCTCCGGCCGCCGTTGCCGGGCAAACCAATGTTGCTTACACCAGTGGCAACGCGATCAACTTCAATGGCATCCAGGTGCAGGTCACCGGAGCGCCAGCGAATGGCGATGTTTTCAGCGTTTCGCCAAGCACCAATCAGGGCATATTCAGCACATTGGAAGGACTGATCAATACCTTGAAATCACCCGCGGCTGTGGGCAGTAACTCACTCCATCAAAACGTGAGTGATGCGCTGGCGAACCTCGATCAGGGTTTGAACAACATTTTGACCGTGCGCGCATCAATGGGCTCGCGCTTGAACGAACTGAGTGCGTTGCAAGTCAGCAACAGTCAACAGGGTTTGCAATACCAACAAACTTTGACGTCAATTCAGGGTACAGACTACAACAAGGCCATCAGCGATCTGACCCAGCAGAAAATGTTTCTGCAAGCGGCGCAGCAATCGTTCGCTGCAGTATCCAAGTTGTCGCTATTCAGTTACATGTAAATGGTTCTTGTCCTTGATGCAGCGCGCAAAGGTTTTGCGCGCTGTTTTCATTTGGAGTCTGAAATTGATGCCGCTGGACATTAGGCAATGAGAAGCGATTCGATATATGCGGGCCTTGCCGATATACTCAAAACATCCCAATCTTTATTGAATCAACGAAGCCATGATCAACAAGGATCGTACAGTAGCTGAAGCGCTATTCTTTCAGGGTACTCACTGCATGGAAGTCGGCGACGATGCCGAAGCTGAAGCATGCTTCAGCCGTGCCGTGCAGATCGCACCGGAATTTGCGGAGGCTTATGCCAATTTGGGTATGTTGCTGGAAAAGAGGGGCGACGCCAAAGGAGCAGAGAATTGCTACCGGTGTTCCATAGCGCTTAATCCGGGCTACACAGAAACCTATCTGAATCTCGGGGTGCTTTGTGCAGCGCAAAAGCGATTCGACGAAGCGGAGGCAGCCTATCGGCATGCAATCGCACTCTGTCCGGATTCGCATGTGGGCTGGTCGAATCTGGGCGTTCTTTACGCGTGCATGAAACGGGAAACACAAGCCGAGACATGCTACCGCAAGGCGCTGTCCCTGAATGATTCCTACAGAACAGCCCGCTTCAATCTGAGTTATCTGCTGTTGCGCCAGGGGCGGTTCGAGGAAGGCTGGTACTGCCTAGAGTCACGCAATTGGTATGCAGCGTTGACTGCCCAGTTCGACTGTCCCCGCTGGCAGGGCGAATCCGTCGCCGGTAAATCCATCCTGATCAGTTTTGAAGCCGGTCATGGCGATGTGATCCACTTTTGCCGTTATGCCGCTGTGCTGAAGGCGCAAGGTGCCCAGTCGATCACCATGATCTGCCATCCGCCCTTGAAGGCGTTGTTGGCTGAACTGAAAAGCGTGGACAGCGTTATTGCCTTCGATGAGCAGATACCTTCTTCCGGCTGGGATTTTTGGACGCCGCTGTTAAGTATCCCGTACTACTGCAAGACACGCCTCGACAACATACCGGCAAAAATTCCGTACCTGCAGGCGCCGCAAGACCGTGTCGGGAAATGGGCCGCACAGCTCCCCAAAAAAAACGGGCTCCAGGTCGGACTGGTGTGGAAGGGAAGCACTCAATTTGAAAATGATGCGGACCGTTCTCTTTCCTCGCTGGAGGTGTTGGCTCCTTTGGGCGCGGTAGCCAATGTGAGTTTTATCAGCCTGCAAAAAGGTGCGGGTGAGGAGGAAGCCATGCATCCTCCCGCCGTAATGCACCTTACCCACATCGGATCGCAGCTGACGGACTTTGCCGATACTGCCGCTGTTGTTTCAAGTCTTGATCTGGTCATTTGCGTCGACACGGCGGTAGCACATCTGGCCGGAGCGCTGGGCAAACCGTGCTGGGTCATGTTGCCGGACTACAAGGCAGACTGGCGCTGGATGGCAGACCGCACAGACTCACCGTGGTATCCCGGAACCATGCGGCTGTTCCGGCAGCCCAAGATGGGCGACTGGAGTTCTGTTGTTACGGAAGTGGTTGCTGCGCTTGGGCATTGGGCACGGAACAAGCCATTGTGATTTCGATTCTGCTCGAACCTTGATGCAGATTGCCTATAATTCCCTCTGATCTCGCTTGTGATCCTGTGTGCTGTTTTTTTTGGAGTAACTATGGCTGTCAAAAACAAATTCATGCTGGAGCCTGCAAGGGCTTTACTGGTGGTCATCGACGTGCAGGAAAAACTGTGCGCCGCCATGGATGCGAATGTACTGGCGCAACTGACAAAGAACACCGGCATCCTGCTGGAAAGCGCCAGGGAACTGGCGATACCGGTGGTCTATACCGAGCAGTATGTCAAAGGACTGGGACCTACCCTGGCCGAATTGAAAGAAAGAGCGCCCGCGGCACCCTGTCATGAAAAACTGACTTTCAGCTGCTGCGGCAACGAGGCTTTCATCAAGCAACTGAAAGAAAGCGGCAGGACGCAGATCATCGTCACCGGCATGGAGACTCACGTTTGTGTGCTGCAGACCGTCATCGACCTGCTTGATGCCGGGTTCATTGTGCATGTCGTCAAGGATGCGGTGATGAGCCGCAGCAACGACAACCGGCAGACTGCCATCGAAGCTATGGTGCTGGCAGGAGCGGTGCCGACAAGTACTGAGTCAGTCGTATTCCAGTTATTGAAGATTGCCGGGACAGAGTCGTTCAAGAAGCTTTCGAAACTGGTTAAATAAACTCGTGACCATGAATTGAAGAAGGGCAGAACCGTTCGGTTCTGCCCTTCTTTATTTTTGACAAATTCGGAATGCCAAATCTTGTTAGTGACTAAAGCCCGGCAACTTCGGCATCTGCGGCCATTCCACCGCATCCAGCATGTTCTTCACTACCAGACCGAGTTCGGTATCACCCTCGATCGACAGTTCACGGTTGAAGAACAGGGTGTCGGGGTCTTCCTGGCGGGCCAGCATTTGCATGAATGCCGACAGGTTGGCGCGGAAGGACAGGTCGGGTGTTTGCGGTGCCGACAACAGTGGGCGGAACAGACCGTTGCGGTAGGTGAAGTTTGCCTGTCCGCCGGTTTCCAGCACTTCGACCAGGAAGGTCTTACCTTCCAGCAAAGCCAGACTATCCAGCGGCAACAGTTTCATCTTGGCGGCTGCGTTCAGTCCGGCGATGAGCGTCAGGGAGTGCGGCCATTGCGGCAGACGTCCGCCGATGCGCGCTACCAATCCGGGCAATTTGAATTTCGGGATATTCATTTTTTCACTCCTTGATCCAGTCGTTCGTTTTGGATAATCCATTAATCCCAACCCCTCCAACTCCCCCTTATCAGGGGAAGAGCAGAGCCGGCTCCTCCCCTGATAAGGGAAGGTTGGGAGGGGTTTAAACTAAATGAACAATCCCTCTTCAAACCAAATGATGCTGTGCAATGCCGGCATCGCCAAACCAGTATCCATCCACCAGACCGTCGACACACCATGCGCCGGTATCCGGATGGGGCGTTTCGCCTTTCCGCGCCGCGTCGAAGGCGGCAATGATTTCTACCATGTGTTGCGACTGCGGGCTGACGCGAATGATGTCTATGCCCATCTTCAGCATGTCCGGTACTTCGTTGAGCAGATTATAGCTCTGAGCCGACATGGTCTGGATGCCGTTGATGGTCAGGAACGGTTGGCCCTCGCGCGTTTTCAGCGTGATGCCGTCCGGGTGTTCCATGCACTTGAACTGGCAGTCGTCCTTGTTCAGGTCGTAATGGCGCGCGGTGAAGCAGCGCGCCGAGAAAGCCAGCGCCAGCTTGCCGTATACGAACACCTCAGTCTCCATTCCCGCGGGACGGCTGTTGTGCAGCATTTCGATCAGCTTGCGGTCGGCTTCCAGCGGGGGCACCCAGCGCTGCATGCCGTAACGTGCGTAGGTGGCCATCGTGCTTTCGTTGTAGATGTTCAAGTGCGGACCGGCGACGAAGGGGCGTCCGGCGGCGATGTTCACTGCACCCAGATCGTTGGCTTCGACCTTGCAGTTGGCTTCATCCATCAGGCGGCGTAGCGCCTTCAGGTCGCTTTCAGATTCGAGCAGCGCCTGTGCCGAGACGACGACTTCTTTGCCTGCATCGGAAAGTGTGCGCGCCAGCGCGATCCAATCGGCCACGCGTAATTGCTGGCGGCGCGAACACACCACTTCGCCGACGTAGATGATATCGATGGCCGGGTTCTGCGCCATTTCGGCGTAGAAATCCAGTACGGTTTGTTTGGGCCAGAAATAGAGCAGGGGGCCGAGTGCGAGTTTCATCGGTTTACCTCCACGGCCTGCTGTAGGCCCCCAGCGTCGCTTGGCTACCTTCTGATACCTTGGCCAGTTCCGCCTGCCACGCCTGCTTAACCAGGTAACGCTCACCGTCTTTGGCGAGTGCATCCAGAGCCGCGCGCATCGTCTTGGTGACCTGCGCCACATAGGTTGGGCTACGCTGCCGACCCTCGACCTTGATGGCCGCCACGCCGATCCTGGCGATCTCTGGCAGTATTTCCAGCACGTTCAGGCTGGTCGGTTCTTCCAGTGCGTAATAGGTTGAGCCGTTTACTTCAAAACGCCCCTTGCACAAAGTCGGGTAACCCGCAGCCTCGTTGTCGCCGAAGCGGTCGATCAAAATCCCGTTCAGGCGCGTCGACATCATGCCCGGCGACTTCTCCCATTTGACGTACTTGGCCGGTGAGCAGGCGCCCACTGTGTTGGGCGATTCGCCGGTGGCGTACGAAGAAAGCCAGCAGCGGCCCTCGTTCATCACGCACAAGCTGCCGAAACCGAACACCTCGATCTCGACCGTCGTGTTCTTGATTACGTTCTCCACCTGCGCCAGTGTCAGCACGCGTGGCAATACGGCGCGGCGCACGCCGAATTCGCGCTGTGCAAAATTCACCGCTTCATAACTGGTGGCCGACCCCTGCACCGAGAGATGCAGACGCAAATCGGGGTGGCGTTTGGAAGCGTAGTCGAGCAGGCCGACGTCGGCGAGGATCACCGCATTCACGCCGAGTGCGGCGGCGCCGTCTACGGCGCGCTGCCAGTCTGCAACGCGGCCCGGCTGGGCGAAGGTATTGATCGCCATCAGCACTTCGCGCTTCTTCGATTGCGCGTAGCGTATGCCGTCGCGCAAGGCCTTGTCGTCGAAGTTGAGTCCGGCGAAATTGCGCGCGTTGGTGTCGTTCTTGTAGCCGAGATAAACGGCGTCCGCGCCGTTGTCGATAGCCGCTTTCAGTGCGGGCAGGCTGCCGGCGGGGCAGATGAGTTGGGGTACTTTGTTGTGCGGCATGAAAGTGACCTTGGTGCAAAGGCCGGAATTATAACTACGCCCCGCCTTGTGCAATTGATTATTGTCAATTCCCGGCAGAAACGATAATCCTAAAAAACTGAGTTGCCCGCAGATTACACAGATTTCCACAGATTAAACAACGAGTAGCCTTGGTCTGTTTGCACATCTTTTGGATGACTCGGTGCTCATTCATTACCACATGATAATCTGCGTTAATCTGTGTAATCTGCGGGCTGAACTGCGGTTTTAAGGATAATTCAGAGGGCCTGATATGTATTTGGTTTCGTTGATCAACCCTCGCTCAGGTGCGAGGGTTGGCTCCGAAAAGAATGATCACTATGGACAGAAATCCGAACTCGCGGACGAATTCGGGGCAAGCTCAATCAGCCGAACAGCTTGCCGAAAAAGCCTTTTCTGTTTCCTGTGTAATCATCTTGTATGGATAAGTCGCCGGGTATTGAAGAAACATAATCCATATCGTCGTGCTTGATGTGGCCAAACAGCCAGTTGAACATCATCGTGTGCAATTCTTCGGAAATATTTTCGCCGCGTTTGAATCGATCCTGATATCCCTCCAGACGTTTTATGAAGAGCTGATGCACATTCTGGTGTGCTTTCAGGAAGGGATATTCAGCCTGCTCGAGCATTCTCTCCTCATATTTGAAATGAGAAATCGTATAGTCCACCAGGTTATCGATCACCTTGGCGACAAGTTCTCTTTTGCCACCGGCGGATCTCGCGTCGTCTAGCTGGTTGATGTATTCCACAATCTTTTTGTGTTGGTTGTCGATTGCTTCAATGCCGGTGTTCAGATTTGAAGTCCATATTGTCTTTGCCATGATATTTCCAGTATTCCCGATGTTGTTTTGCGTTTTCGCGCCATTCTGGTTTTTGTTAACAGGCGGAAAAGGGCCAAGATTATAACCAAAAAAGACACATTGGAGCTATGGTTATGCAAAACCCATGCCAAATAGTGGTATCCCCGTGTATAAGCCAAAAGCACCGGGAAAAGCCTGCATTTTCTGGTTTGGGTGACGAATCATTGACAGTGTTCGTCGAGTTTGTGACCTGGAAACCCGATACAGGGATCAGTATCGAATGCTGGCGGCATGATTTGGCGGGCAGAAAAGACAGACGGACTCAATGTGCCCCGAGCTGCAGCATGATGCGCGAAACAGTGTCCAATGCGGTATGTGTGAAATATTCCATCAGCGGCGCCAGGTAGGGAATCGTCAGCATCAGGGCGGCAAAGCCGACAGCGATGGTGATAGGGAAGCCGACCGCAAAAATATTGAGTTGAGGCGCGCTGCGGGTGAGGATGCCGAGCGCGAGGTTGGTGATGAGCAGCGCGCCGATCAACGGCAGGGCGAATTGCAGGGCGTTGCTGAACAAGGCGCCGCCCCATTCCGCAATGGTACGGAACGCATGGGCCGATGGTACGCCTGCCCCGATGGGAAAATCGCGGAAGCTGTCGGACATGGCCGCCAGCATGTAAAGATGCCCGTTGGCGGCGAGAAACGCCAGAGCGGCAAGGATGCCCAGAAATTGCGCAATGACAGGTGTGAAGGAGGCATTTTGCGGGTCGTAAAAGCTGGCAAAACCCAGCCCCATTTGCATGCCCGCGAGGTCGCCTGCCATTTCCACCGAAGCGAAGATGATCTGGATGGCGAAGCCCATGATGAGACCGGCGACGATTTGCTGCATCAATACAAACAATCCCTGTGCCGAGGCGGGATCAAGATCGGGCGGGATGTTGAGAGTAGGCGCGATGATGAGCGTGATCGCGAACGCGAATCCGACCTTGATGCGGGCGGGAACCTGTTTGTTACCGAAGATCGGCGCGCTGGCGACCAGCGCGAGGATGCGGGCGAGTGGGAAGATAAAGGTGGCGAGCCACGCGGTGAGTTGGGTGCTGGTGAAGCTGATCACGGCATCAATCCCTTGCGATGTTGCATCAACCCACCATGTACGGAATGCTGCTGAACAATCTCGTCATGTAATCCAGCAGTATGCCGATCATCCACGGGCCGGAAATGATAAGCACTGCGAACGTGCCGACCAGCTTCGGGATGAACGACAGCGTCATCTCGTTGATCTGCGTTGCGGCCTGAAAAATGCTGACGATCAAACCGATGACAAGTGCCGTGAGCAGCAGCGGTGCGGACACCATCAGCGTCAGTTCCAGTGCTTGTTGACCTATGGTCATTACCGATTCCGGGTTCATGATTCTCTCCTCAGGTATAGAAGCTCTGCACTAATGAGCCGATAAGTAGATTCCATCCGTCCGCCAGCACAAACAGCATGATCTTGAACGGCAGCGAAATGACGGCGGGCGACATCATCATCATACCCATCGACATCAGCACACTGGCCACCACCATATCAATGATGAGGAAGGGGATGAATACCACGAAGCCGATCTGGAACGCGGTCTTCAATTCGCTGGTGACATAAGCGGGAACCAATATCTTGAGCGGCACATCTTCCGCATTCTGCAGCGGTTCGCTGTTGGAAATGCGCACGAACAGGGCAAGATCGGTCTCGCGCGTCTGGCGCAGCATGAACGCTTTGAGCGGCGCGCTGCCTTTGTCGTAGGCTTGTTGCAGCGAGATCTTGTTTTCGCTGTAGGGCAGGTATGCGTCGGCGTAGATTTTGTCGAACACCGGCGACATCACGAAAAAGGTGAGGAACAGTGCCAGCCCGACCAATATCTGGTTCGGTGGCGAAGATTGTGTACCGATGGCGGAGCGCAACAGCGACAACACGATAATGATGCGCGTGAAGCCGGTCATCATGAGCAGGATGGCCGGCAAAAACGTGAGCGATGAAATCAGGATCAGCGTCTGCAGGCTGAGCGTGTAAGTCTGCCCGCCGCCCGGAGTGGGCGTGCTGTTCAGCGCCAGCACACCGGTTTCGGCGGCGTGTGCTGGGGTGGCAAAGATGAATAGTGATAAAACCACTAGCCACGGATTAACACGGATTATCACGGATGAAAACCGAATCAACCATCCGTGTTCATCCGTGTTCATCTGTGGCTGAGATGATTTAGTGTTAAGCATTGCGCTTCTCCATCATTTGCTTCAACCAGCCCTGGAATTTGTTGTCGTCGCCGGTCGCCGGATTCGCGGCAGAGGGCAGGGTGCCTTTCGGCATGGTGTGCAGTGCATTGACCTGTCCGGGCGCGACGCCGACCACCAGCCAGGTGTCGTTCACTTCCACCAGCACGATGCGTTCACGTTGACCGACCGCAACGCCGCTGATCACCTTGAGCGCATTGCCCGCGCCCTGTTGCGGCAGGTTGATGCGCTTCAGTATCCAGCCCACGACGAAGACCGCGGCCAGCACCAATATCAGGCTCAGAATGACTTGCAATACGCTGCCGGAGGACACTGCAGCCGCGGGCGGCGGTACGTAGGCGGGACGCGTTGCCTCGGCAGCGAGGGCGAGCGGGGAGATGAATGCTGCCGGGATCATAAAACCCGCGTAGCGGATCGATTGCATCCTCTCCCTCTGGGATAACCAGCGACTTGCTGGCGTTGTTTGCCAGCTTAGTCGAATGGCTAGTTGTTTCATCCAGAGGATTGAGGTGAGGGAAAAGAGCGTGGCTGATTTTGCCGCGTTCTTTAGGGCAGCAAGGAGACGTGTCTGCATGATGATCTTTCCGGCTATTTGTTGATGCGGCGCAGACGCTCCGACGGGGTAATGATGTCGGTGAGGCGAATACCCAGCTTATCGTTCACCACCACCACTTCGCCCTGCGCGATAAGGAAACCATTGATCAGTACGTCCAGCGGTTCACCAGCCATGCCGGCCAGTTCCACGACCGAGCCCTGTGCCAGTTGCAGCAGGTTCTTGATCGGCATCTTGGTGCGTCCCAGTTCCACGGTGAGTTGTACCGGGATGTCGAGGATCATGTCCAGGTCGTTGTGTGCCGTTGCGCCGCCGGCGGCGCCAAATTGCTCGAACACGGCTGGTTGCGCCGCGGGTGCGCTGGCTGCCTGTTCGGCCATGGCGGCGCCCCAATCGTCCGCGCTAATTTGTTCTTTGGTTTCTTCAGCCATGATTATTTTCCTCCCGTAAGCGGCTCGCCAGGTTCCGTAGCCAACATCTTTTCCACCTTTAGCGCGTACTGACCATTGAACGCGCCATACTTGCATTCCATCACCGGTACACCATCGACTTCCACCAGAATATTCTCGTCCACTTCCAGCGGTATGACGTCGCCGGTATGCATTTTCAGCACATGATCCAGATTCATTTCAGCATGGCCGAGCACTGCAGTCAGTTCGACCTCGGCAGACTGTATCTGTTTGGAAAGCATGTGCAGCCAGCGTTTGTCGGCAATGAAGTGATCGCCCTGCATGGTGCTGTAGAGCAATTCGCGGATCGGCTCGATCATCGCGTAAGGCATGCAGATATGGATGGAACCGCCCACGCCGGTGAACTCAACTTCGAAAGTCGTCACCACGACCACTTCGTTGGGCGTGGCGATGTTGGCAAACTGCGGATTGACTTCCGAGCGAATAAACTCGAAGTCCAGTTTGTATACGGGTTCCCATGATTTACCGTAGGTCTGGAACAGCACTTCCAGCAGCTTCTGGATGATACGGTGCTCTGTCTGGGTGAACTCGCGGCCTTCGACGCGCGTATGGAAACGGCCGTCGCCGCCGAACATGCTGTCGACCACCATGAATACCAGATTCGGGTCAAAAATGAACAGGGCATTGCCGCGCAGCGGTTTGACCTGCACCAGATTCAGGTTGGCGGGAACGGGCAGGTTGCGAATGAACTCGGAGAACTTCAGTACCTTGACCGGCCCCACCGATACTTCGGAACTGCGATGAATGAAGTTGTACAGCGCAATACGGAACAGGCGCGCAAAGCGCTCGTTGATGATCTCCATGGTGGGCATACGCCCGCGCACGATGCGTTCCTGCGTCGCCATGTTGTAAGGGCGAACCCCTCCCTTTGGTTCGTCCGATTTTGCTTCCTCGGCTTCACCCGTGACGCCCCGCAACAGCGAGTCGACTTCATCCTGGGAGAGAAATTCCTTGCTCATGGCTTCAATTCGTCGTCATTGGATTATGAATGAGGTGAACAATACGTCCACCACGCCAGTGGTTTTTGGCTCCGCGACCGGAGTCGGCTGGACAGCGGGCGGCGCGGAGGCTGCGGCCTCTGCCGGTGCGGCTTCTGCAGCCGGTGCAGCGGCTGGTGCCGGTGCAGCAGCAGGGGCGCTGGACAGACCGAGTACTCCATCAACTGCGGCGATGATCTCGGTAATCAATTTCTTTTTGCCTTCCATCGTCTGCAGCTCGGAAGGCTTCTTGCCGGACAGCAGGAACAGCAACTTGCTGCGGATTTCCGGCATCTGGGTTTTGATCTTTTCTTCCAGTTCCGGCTGCAGTATTTTTAATGTGATGCCGGCTTGCAGATACTGGTCGCCTTCTTCGCGCTGCAGATTGACGGTGAAATTCTCGCCCAGCGGAACGAATTTCGCTTCACGTGCGGGTTCGGCTTTTTTCGCCGCGTCTTCATGGCCGGCGCCTGCGGCGGGCGCGGAACCCTTACTGAAGAACCAGCCAGCCCCGCCGGCGATAATTATCAGCAACACAACAATGCCGATGATCAGCATTTTCTTGCTTTTTGGAGGTGCAGCTGCTGGCGCTTCTTCCTTGGCGGCAGGTGCTGGAGCTGATTTGGCGGGTGGTTTTTGCATCTCGCGATTCCTTGTGGTTGATTGGCATTATGGAGTTGATCTCTCGCCTGCCATCGGAGGAATAAGACGGAAAACCGACCTTATTTCACCCTCAGGCGAATGTATCCACTATACCGTTATGACGCGAGATTGGGGATACCCG
>Ga0182021_10005647_pt1 | contig 14841 bp, 9 predicted proteins | sample 612E3MmetaG_FD_120493 | JGI IMG/M metagenome (GOLD analysis project Ga0182021, IMG submission 120493) | Permafrost microbial communities from Stordalen Mire, Sweden - 612E3M metaG (Illumina Assembly) | ecosystem: Environmental > Terrestrial > Soil > Wetlands > Permafrost | place: Sweden... | reverse complement strand
TCGTAAGACACGGCAGGACATCCGCCGATACAGAGTGACTTGTACCCGCAGCCGCTGCATTCATCGATATCATCCAGGGAAATTGATGCCCTTTTTCTCATTTCGGAAAAAATGGGCGACGAAGTCCATATTTCCTGAAAATCTGTTTCAGCGATATGGCCGGCCTTGAAATCCCATAACCTGTCACAGGGAACAACCCAGCCGTCAGGCCTGACGGTACACTTCTGGATTCCCCCTCCGCAGCCGAAGAGTCCGTTCGCGCATCCGGGATTATCCAGGTTCTCTATCTTCTCAAGCTCCTCGAAGCCTTTAAAGAATTTTCCCATGTCGAGGATCGTGCCGATGACAAAATTTCCGTACGTATTTCTCAAGTCTTCTAAATTGTGCGTTAGCGCTCTTCTCTCTCTATTTGACAGGATCAGGTTGGGAAGATGACATACGGCGTTGCCGAGGGGCAGGAGTTCATTGAATTTCACAGACGCTAATCCGAGGCTCTTCCCGAGAATAACAATATCTTCTATGTCCTGATAATTATTCCTGGTGACAGTGGTATAAGTGGAGACGTGTTTGTTGTGCTTTAGAAGGATCTCGATGCCGCGAATCGTACGATCAAAACTTCCCTTTCCTCTTTGTTTGTCGTGTACGGCGGGTGAAGACCCGTCGAGGCTGACGACAACGCTGAAGAGTTTCTTGAGTTCGGAAATCCGCCGCGATGCCTGTTCGTCGATGAGGGTGGCGTTTGTATTCAGGCCGTAATGGAAGTGGTGTGCTTCGATTTCATGCAGGATGGAAAAGACGTCTTCCCGCATGAAAGGCTCGCCCCCGCTGATCCACAGGGTAAAAACCTTTAGCTCGGCAAGTCTCCTGATGAACCTTATCCATTCGTCTGTCGTCAGGTCGTTTGTTGAATTGCGCGTCGGATAAACGTTGCAATGTTTACAGGCGAGATTGCAGCGATTCGTAATCGCGATGAAGACATCCAATGGCGCCGAAAGACAGTTCTTCATGACGAGATGATCAGCCCCTTTCGCTTAAAGGCCATGAGGGTCAGTACGATGTCCCTCTTCGCGGCGTCCGGCCCCACATCAAAGCGACCGGTAATTTCCTCTACCATATTATCGACACGGTTGGCGCCGTTGCAGAGATTCCAGATATCAGCGGCAAGAGCGTTTAACTTCAGCATGTCCGTGTTCATTCCTGTATCCGTAAGGATCGCGTAGCTGTCCTCTTTTCTCAAGGAGACACCGGGATGTCTGACAGGACTCGCGCTCAGGATTTCCTTCACTTCCATTGAATTCCAGGTGTAGCGCAGATAGTCAACCATGCCGAAGGACCGCGCAGAGCCTGTGGCAGGCAGGATAATACCTGCGCCGAATAATACGGACATAAAGCTTCTTCTCGATGTATCCACGGCATATTCCTCCGTAAAGTCTGCGCCGGGACGGCGCCTATCCTGATTATAGTGAATCCTTTACGACCTTTTTAATAAGTTCCGCACTGACGGTCTTCTGCTTTGCGCTGGAGGCAATCAAAAGCGCCAGATCACAGACGTTGTTTATCTTTCTCGGCACGCCTTCGGAATAAAGATATATCTCTTCTATAGCCTCGGGAGGAAATATTCCGTTGGTAAACCCCGCTCTTTCCATTCTATAGGATATGTACTTTGCCGTCTCGTCGGCATTGAGGGGATTCAGATGAAACCTTATGGCGATCCTCTGATCGAGCTGCTTGAATTGCCTTATTAAATCCTTCAGCTCCGGTTGACCAATTAGAACAAACGTCATCAGGAATTTGTCGTTCAATTGAAAGTTCAGGAGCAAGCGGATCTCTTCGAAGGTATCGGTGTGGATGAGCTGCGCCTCATCGATAATGAGAAGAGTGGTCCTGTTCTTCCTTATATTTTCGAGCAGCCTCGTGTTCAATATGGCGAGAAGCTCCGTCTTTGAATTAGTCCTGACATTCAGGCCTATCTGATAGAGAACCTCCTTCAGAAAGTCCAGCGGCTCAAGCGACGGGTTTGTGATCAATCCGATCTCGAAGTCCTTTTCGGGAAGCTGCTGGATGAAAACCCTGCTGAGGAGGGTCTTTCCGCTTCCTATGTCGCCCGTGAGCAGGGCTGCCCCTTTTCGCCTTTTCACGGCATAGACCAGTCTGGCAAGCGCCTCGACGTGTTCATGGGAGTAGTACATGAATTCCGGATCAGGCACATTTTCAAAAGGAAATTTCTTGAAGCCCCAGTATTCTAAATACATTTCATTAGCCCGCCGATTGCCAAATAGATCTCTGAATAACAGAGCCTGTACTGAAATATTGAAAGCTTATAGGGATCCTTGATGTCCGCGTATTCTTCATTATAATCCGGAGAAAAAGATTTGAGAAGATGAATCTTGCCGTCTGCTTCCGGGTACTCCTCAAGGATTATTTTCTTCTGAATGCCCTCCATGACAATGATCATATCAGACTGGGAAACCATATCTTCCGTCAATAGCTTCGAATGGTGACCGACGCCGTCGAGGCCGTGTTCGTGCAGTATTTCAACGGCTGCGGGATCGGCAGGCGCGCCATGCATGTCGAATATGGCGGCAGATGAAACGTCGATGCCGGTCTTCTTTTCCTTTTTCAGTTCTTCTGTGAGAATCCCTTCCGCCATGAAGCTTCTGACAATGTTGGCGGTACAGACAAATAAAATCTTCATAAGAACGTGAGCGTCATCTATCAGATATCGTATTGCCGGGCAAATCGAGCAAGATGTATTTCTAAGTCAGCTAAATATGAACGAAATGTTATCATAATAGATAATACAAATCAACAGCAGATGAGTCAGCCAAAATAGATCAGCTTTCCCACCACACAAGGCCGGTCTACGGGAACTGATATCGGCTGAATTCTCTTCAATTCTTCGATATCCCATTTGTCATCGTCGCGCAGGAGATCGAGGGCTTCCTCCTGGGAATTGGCGAGGACGAGAACCTCCGCCTGCATATAATTATCCCTGTAGATATGCGGCTCATCGAACATTGACCAGCTCGAGAATTTTTTGCTGTGACGCCAGATGAAGATCTTCATTGGGTATTCACCTCGAAACGGATTAACTCGGCAATTTGAACTGTGAACAGAGCTCGCAAGAACCAGGCTCAAAATTCCTGCATGTCTTAGGCCTGTCTTCGTAGATCGTGCAAGTCGAGAATTTTCCCTCATATCTGAGGAAGGGACAGTTGAACAAAATTTTCCCATTTTCAGATGATACGACAATGTCTCCTGCCCATGCGGCTTTTGAATGTTCCATGACACTGAGTATTTCCTTCTTATCTTCACGCCTCCATCTTTCCAGGTCTTCTTGAGTTGCAGGAGCGTAAGCGGACATGCAGCACTTCCCGCAGCGCTTGCAGGTCACGGTGGATGTTTCGTTATCTTGACGCTTTTCCATGATTTACATGCCTTCAAAACAGGCAAAGCGGATAAGGAAGCGTTGAAGCGACAGCCGAGTTTTCTTCGCTCCTTCAATCCTGACAATGCTGAGAACTTCCCTGCGATTACTCTATTTCATCAAACCCCTTTCCTCGGCGATGGATCTGAGGGTCTCGATCACATTATCCGGCGGTGTGTAACAATCTTTTTCATCTTTGCGGATAAGATCGATGGCGTCGGCGCTGCACGTGGGAATGCAGAGGCCGCAGCCTATACAGCGGTCCGTGTCGACCCCGGCGACGTCGTCCTGCATGCTGATGGCCTCCATCTGGCACCTGTCGAGGCAGATCTCACAGCCGATACATTCCTCCCCATTGACCTTCGCGTAGTAATTGGTATGGACAAGGGCAGAGGGTTTGGGGAGCCTCTTGAGGCTTTTCAGTATCTGGCAGCAATCGCCGCAGCAAAGGCACATGGCCATAATCTTCTGGGCATTTGTCGGTTGGAGAACGAGGGCGTCTTCTTCCGCCTTTTTCAAGATTTGCAGGGCTTCTTCGCGGCTGATCGGGCGTCCCAGGCCGTTCTTCTCGTAGAAATGGGCGGCGCCGGAAAAGATGAGGCAGGCGTCAGCCAACTTGCCGCATCCTTTTCCTATCATGGAATGCTCCCTTCTGCATATGCAGGGCGCAACAACAATCTTGTTCTGCTGTTCAATCAATTTTCGGGCCTCCTCGTAGGGCATCACGGCTCCCTGTCCGTCGAGGCTGGCCCCGATTGGTATGGTTCTCAACTGCTTGGTTTTGAGCTTCAGGAATGGATCGATCAGATGAGGGATATACTCGTTCATATCCTTTATGAGTCCCTCATCCAGATCATTAACCTGGTACTCCCAGATGCCGACGACGTACTGTGCAGCCATGTAGCGGGGGCCTTCGGGCGTGTCGGCGCGGAAGACTAATCCTTTGATGGACATCCGGTAGAGCTTGTCCGAGAGTTCCTCCGGCGGCAGACCCGTGCGCTTCGCAATTCTCTCGACGGGCTCCGGCATCGCACGCAGGCGGCAGGCGAGGGCGGCTTCATCTTCGGTGAACAGTCGTTTGAGGATACGCATCTCCACACCCGATTCTGTACGGGGGAAACCGCCGGGGAGGCCGTCGAGGTGAACGGCCAAGCTTTCATAGATATCCTGTGTCATATGTCATGCACCTCATGAATTGTTAAAGGCAATCCCATGCCTCTTCTTCCCGTAGAAGTAGCGATTTTGCTTGTCAGCGTCAAGGATTATTTGTGAGGTCCGGCCGCAGAACCGGGGAATGTTGCAGCGACAGGAGTGAGTCTTAAAGAGGAAAGGCGTTGTCCCGGGACTCTTTCTATTTGCTGATAATATCCACGAAGCGCGCAAGCGTCTCTCCTGCATCGCCGAGAGGAGGCGTGTAGCGCCAGTTATGGGAATCCTCGCCGTCATGATTGACGATCCGATGCATATAATTCTCACCCATCTGCATCTCTGCATATGCCATGGATGCCCGTGTTTGCAGGTCCTCCAATACTTCCGGGGTGAGGAGCTTTCCCTGCTGCTGTGTACGGCTGATAAGTTTGGGCAGCATGATGGCGGCTGCGGTTTCCTCCGGTGAACGAAAACCCATGTTAATCTGGAGGGCGTGGATTTCGTCTTCGGAAGCAGGGCTGATAAAGACGGTGCAAAGCTCAAAATCAAGCGCCAACTGCCGTATCAGGGGATGGTCCCGGAACAGTTTGCCGAGGGTGGGATATATTTCGAGAAGAATCAGGCTACCGCCTGTAAAGAGCGCCTGCATTTCCATGAGGTCTATAGCCTGCCAGATTTTTCGTATCCGGCCGATGATGTAGCGCTCGGGGGGACATGACCTTATATCCTCTTCGGTGCGGAAATAATAATCGACGCCTTCCGTCTCTATAGACCGGGGCGGCATGCTCGTATAGAGGACAGGCATCCGGAAGGATATTTCCGGGTGCACCTTCCTGAGCGCCTTGATGAGCGGTGATTTCCCGACGCATGACGGACCTGACAGGATGATAAGACGTTTCTTCATGTTCATCTCGCTTCGCTTGCGTAATGTTATAATGTTAAGCTACATAATTAGCGGCAGGAACGGAGAAATGCATTGTCATCACGCATTTTATATATTAAGGTTACGTTAAATTATGGACTTAGAATTTTTTTACCGGTAGCATTAAAACAGATTTCTGTAAATGCAAAAAAGGACAGAGATGCGGGGCGTCTTGAGACTCATCTCCACGCATAGACGGGACTTCCAGGGAAGAGAATAATCATGATCACCATCAATAGCTTTTTGCATCGCAATGATTTGAAAGATCTGATTCGGAGATGGATGTACTGCGAGGTGCATCCGTCCGATGCGGACCTGATCACACGCCTGGTTCATTTCAACAATATTTATCTCTCCAGATATCTGAATATTTTCTCGCGCAAAATATTTCAAGGCCTGCATAAATGTGAACTCCACTCAAGGCCTGCCTTCGTAAAGAGCGACCTCAAGGACATAATTACCGCCAACCCGTCTTATCGCAACCCGCGGATAGACGGGCTGATCGCCGACTACCAGGCCGAGCCGGGCCGCTTTTACAGGGAAACTCCTTTCCATGCCACTCTATTTTTTAAGAAGAGTGACCTTGGGGACGAATACCTCGGGTCAAGCAGAAAGAAGCGCGTCCACAGGATGGCGGAGAAATCCGCCCGCAGGATTATCGACTGGATGTTCGACGCTATCAGGAAACGCGCGGACCTGCTTGCGGACGAGCGCGCCAGAACCCTCGGCGTTCCGAGGGATCAGCTCGCGACGTCACAGCAGGAGATGATCGAAGAATTCCTCAAGGCGGAAAGCCGTCTGGTCGAGGATTTCAGGCAGAAGCGGGAGATTCCTGACGTCAGTGATATGATCAACGACGTGGCGGGCATGAAGGTGATACTCGAGGATTCACGACAGGGAGAGCTGCTGAACGTCCTCAGGAATATGGAGGGATGCGAAATCGTCGAGGAGGAGCAACATGCGGGGAAGTATAATGCGACTAATGTGATCGTGCGTTATACTCCGCCCCGCGAAGAGATACTCAGTCACGACCTGAGCGAGAAGATCATCGACGTCATGCGCCTCAGAGCTTCAAGGCCCGGGGATTCCAATCGCGAGTTCGCGGAATTCGTGAGATCCGGGGAGGATCATATATATCTCGAAATAATAGTCTCCGATTATGAAGAAATGCTGGAGAGCGAAATCGGCCGGTGCATGCATGAAGACCGGATCATCGAGCAGCGTCTGCGGCAGCCGTATAACGGCCACCTCGCAAAGAATATAGAGTACCTGATGGAATATCTGTTTGTCTTTCCCTATTCAGCGCAGTATGAACTGGGAGAGCTGCCGATCAAGCTGTGGAACCGTTACCTGCCTGATTACTTTGATGAGGTACTGAGAAAGCTTTACCACATTCCGCGTGGCAATACAGTCGCGGAATGAAGTCCTCCTGGTGTGAGGAATACGCGCAAGGCAACGAATATATTTCTCAGGGATGAACGATTCTTAATATCTCGGCGAGCGCTTTTCCTACACTTCAGACCGTCAAAATGTCATCAAGAAATCTATCAAACTCAAGCGAGTGTTTCGTTGAAATATATTTCCGGAGTACATTCCCGATTATGGCCGTATATGGCCCGATATGGATTGAGTTATATTCGAGCATGCACAAGGACAAGCGAGGCAGTACGTGGGTCTGAAAATATTTAGCAGCAACAGATTGGAAATCCTGGCGGAGAATCTCAGTGAAGTTCTCAAGACGCCCCTTTCTTCGCCTTTGGTCAAAGAGGTGATTATTGTGCAGAGCAGGGGTATGGAGCGCTGGGTTTCGATGCGGCTGGCCCATCATCTCGGCATCTCGGCAAATATCTCCTTTGACTTTCCCAAGGCATTTGTTGCACGCGTAATGTCTGCTGTAATGCCTGAGTTCCCGCAGAATCAGACCACAGATCCGGACGTGATGACATGGAAGATTCTGGGATTGCTTCCGTCATTTGTAAAAAGCCCCGGCTTTGAAACTATCGATGTCTATCTGTCCGGAAGCAATGCCGCTGACGAAGAGAGGGGATCGCCCTACAACCTGAAACTCTTCCAGCTTGCGGAGAAGATAGCGCATGTTTTTGACCAGTATCTGATCTTCCGGCCTGAGATGGTGATGTCCTGGGAGGAGGGAAGGATCAGCGAGAAGGACGAGAAATGGCAGGCGGAAATATGGCGGGCATTGATGAAAGGAGACTCTTCCTATCACGCTGCGAGGTTGCGGGATGAGTTTCTTAAAAAAATACAATACCGAAGCATTGACGCAAACCTTCTGCCTGAGCGGGTTTCAGTTTTTGGGATCTCATCACTCCCGCGGTTTCATTTGGACATTATTCATGCACTTGCCGGCTCGATAGACGTCAATTTGTTCCTCATGAGCCCGTCGCAGGAATTCTGGCTTGATATCCGCTCCGACAGGGAGATGAGGCGGGAGCTCTCACGGGTGAGGGAGAAAACGGGGCGGGAGAGTCCCACCGAAGAGTCATTATATCTGGAAAGGGGCAACAGCCTGCTCTCATCGCTGGGTTCTTTAGGAAGGGAATTCCTGGGCAGCATGTCTGATTTCCAGGCCGAATATTGCGATTCCTTCTCGGACGGCGGCGCGAGAAACATGCTTTCCGCCCTGCAGTCGGATATGCTCAACTTACGGGACAGGGGCAGGACGGATGACGTGGCGCCGCTCGACATTCCCGATGATGACTCATCGATAGAAGTCCATTCGTGCCACAGCAAGATGCGGGAGGTTGAGGTTCTCCACGACAGCGTTCTCGCGATGTTTGAAGAAGACCCTTCGCTGATGCCCAAAGATATCCTGGTTATGACACCCGATATCGAAGCGTATGCACCCTTCATAGAGGCCGTCTTCGATATTCCTGAGAGCAGGGAATCGACCGAGAAGCCGCGCATCCCCTTCAGCATTGCCGATATCAGTGTGAAAACAGAGGTTGAGATCACCGACACCTTCTTCGAGATATTAGATCTCTACGGGAGTCGGTTCGAAGTCTCGCGCATCATTTCAATCCTTGAATCGACCCATGTCTGCAGGAAGTTCGACCTCTCCGAAAAGGATGTTGCAACAATCAGAGGGTGGGTTGGGGACACTCGTATCTACTGGGGGATCGATGAAGAGAGCCGCCGGCGTGTGGGACTTCCGGGCATTCCGGAAAATACCTGGAAGGCGGGTCTGGAGCGCCTGCTCCTCGGCTATGCGATGCCCGGAAGGGATGATGGACTCTTTGAGGGGGTTCTGCCTTACGATAATATTGAAGGCGGTGAGGCGGCGGTTCTGGGCCGTTTCCTGACCTTTGCCAATGAGCTCTTTATGGAAGCAGGCAACCTCGGCGGCTTGATGACCATTGATGCCTGGTCGCGGACACTCGTTGGCATTCTCGATAAATTTTTTCAAATTGACGACGATATGGAATCGGGAAGGGGCCTTTATGTTTTCAGACAGAAGCTCCGGGGACTGGAGGGCATGCAGGTTGATTCAGGATTTTCTGAGGCTTTAGGGATCGACGTCATAAAATATTATTTGAAGCATGTCCTCGGGGAAGAAACTCTCGGCGCCGGTTTCCTGACAGGCGGCATAACGTTCTGCGCGATGCTGCCCATGCGGAGCATCCCCTTTAAGATCATATGCCTACTCGGCATGAATAACAACAGCTTTCCCCGCCAGTCGAGGTCATTGGGCTTTGACCTGATGTTGAAATCACCGCGGCCCGGTGATCCGTCGCGGCGAAACGATGACCGTTATCTCTTCCTCGAGGCAATTCTCTCGGCAAGAGAACGTCTATACATCAGCCATGTCGGCCAGAGCATCGAGGACAACAGCGTCATCCCGCCTTCCGTGCTTGTCAGTGAACTTCTCGATTACCTGATGCAGGGTTTCAGAATACAAGGGAAGGATATTTCCGAACACGTCATAACAAGGCATCGTCTGCAGGCATTCAATGCCGCATACTTCCGCGGCGATCGGGGGTTGTTCAGCTATTCCGAGGAGGATTGCAGGGCCGCGCGCAGCCTGTTAAGGCCCGGTGTATCTCCTCCTGCATTCATAGAGGGCGTGCTTTCCGAACCGGGAGACGAATGGAAGACGGTTGATTTGAGCGATCTGATGAGTTTCTTCAGGAATCCGGCGAGATTCATCCTGCAGAGGCGCCTCGGCGTGACGCTTGAAGATGAGGAAGATTTACTGCGTGAACAGGAATTATTCGATCTTGCGGGTCTCGAGAAATACAGCCTGGAACAGACTCTCGTGGAGAAGGCGCTCGCAGGATGGAAGCTCGACGATTACTTTTCCGTGGCCAGGGCGTCCGGGCAGCTTCCTTACGGCACGATCGGGTCTTACCGCTACAGCACTTTCGCTCAAGGCGCTGCTGAATTTGCGGCGCGGATTCGTCCCCATATCATCACAGATAGACTGACGCCGCTCAATATCAACATGGCGATTTCCGGATTCACGCTGACGGGCCGCATCGATTCCATTCATACGGGCGGTCTGACAGAATACCGGTATGCAAGGCTCAAGGCAATGGACTTCCTGCAGTCGTGGCTGCGACAGGTCGTCTTGAATGCCGCAGGGAATGATGCATATCCGCGCCGGGGCTTTCTCTTCGGCATGACGGGATCGTGCGAATATGCGCCCGTCGATGATTCTGAGGGGATCCTTCAGAGATTGCTTACTGCATATGCGACGGGCCTCTCCCGGCCGCTCAAATTTTTTCCCGAGAGTTCCTGGGCATACGCGGAGGCGGTGCTCATCAAGGGAAAATCGAAAGATGCGGGAATAGAGGAGGCAAGGAAGGTTTGGGAGGGGAGCGAGTTCAGTGAAAGGCCGGGGGAACGCGATGACCCGTATTTCAGCCTGTGCTTCCGTAATGCAGATCCCCTCGATGGCGAGTTCCAGGGGATCGCGGATGATGTCTTTGCGCCGCTCTTTGCGCATCAGAGAAATCTTGAGCCATGACGGATTGAAGTAAACGGGATGATTCGAGCCACATGAAAAAATTTGATCCGACCAACAGTCCCCTTGACGGGAAAAATCTTATTGAGGCCGCTGCAGGCACGGGAAAGACCTACGCGGTAACGTGCCTCTTTGTCCGCCTCATCGTTGAGAAGAGGCTGCCCGTCAGAGACATACTCGTGGTCACCTTCACTGTCGCGGCTACCGAAGAGTTGAAGGGCAGGATCCGGAAAATACTCAAGGATGCCCTGGATTCATTTACGCGGGGGCGAAGTGACGAATCTTTCTTAAGAGGGCTTCTCGAAAAATATCCTGATGTGAGAGATCGGAAGCAGGCAATGGAAGGACTCACCGCTGCCGTCAGGGATTTTGATGAGGCGGCAATTTTTACCATTCACGGCTTCTGCCAGAGGATGCTTTATGAAAACGCCTTCGAGAGCGGCGCCCTTTTTGATGTGGAAATGGTGACGAATCAGGAAGACCTGCGAAAGGAGATAGTGGAGGATTTCTGGAGAACGCATTTTTACGACGCCCTCCCTACGTTCGCGGAGTACGCCATAGATCAGGGTTTCAGCCCGGGATATTTTCTCAATCTGTTGGACAACAACGCCATGAACCCTGATGTCGTAATCGTTCCGGAAGTGGAGCCTCCGGAGGCCGGCGCAATTGCCGGGGCGCTGACGCTCTTCAAAGCGGTGATCAACAGGCTTCGGCAGATGTGGACGGACTCACAGGGAGATATCCTGGCACTGCTGAAGAGCCCGGGTCTCAAGGCTAATATCTATGGCGGGAGAGTGCCTGCCATGGTGGAGGCCATGCAGGGATTTCTCGCTTCCGACAGGCAGCGTTTCACACTGTTCAAAGATTTCGAAAAATTCACACAGGCAAAAATCAGCGCATCATTAAAGAAGGGCGCCGAGCGTCCGAGCCATGAGTTCTTCGCCTTGTGCGAAGACGCCGCTGTTGAGGCCCGCACAGTGCGAGATCTCATGGAAGAACATCTTCTATTTCTCAAGATCGAGATGATCAGAACTGCGAGGATGGAGATCGCCGCCCGGAAGGGCCTGCGAAACATCATGTTTTATGATGATCTCCTGTTGAAGATGCGGTCAGCGCTGGAAGGGGCGGGCGGTGAAGTTCTTGCAGCAGCGATCAGGCGCAAATACAAATCTGCAATAATCGACGAGTTTCAGGATACGGACACGATTCAGTACGCGATATTCCACAGTGTATTTGGAAAGGAAGGCGGAGACCTCTTTCTTATCGGCGATCCTAAACAGACGATATTTGACTTCCGGGGCGCGGACGTGTTTGCCTACATGAAGGCGGCATCCGTCGTGGAAACGAAATATGCGCTTCGCGAGAACTGGCGGTCCGAGCCCGGATTGGTGAAGGCCGTCAATACTCTCTTCTCGCACAGGGATAAGGCTTTCGTTTATGACGGGATTTCTTTTCAACCGGCTGAGGCCGCCTCCGGTAAAGTTCACAGATTTCTGAAAGTGAAAGGCAAGCGTGAAGCGCCGTTACATCTATGGATTGTTCCGTCAGAGAAACACGCGGCCGCCGCAAAAGGCCTGGCGAAGGGCAGGGCGAGGTCGCTGATTTGCCGTACCGTGGCAGCGGAGATAGCGAGATTGCTGGAATTGGGCAGGGAAGGGAAGGCGCAGATCGGAGAGGAACCGATACATGAAGGAGATATTGCCGTCCTGGTAAGAACCAACAGGGAGGCCCTTCTTGTTCAAGATTCTCTCTCAGAGGCAGGGATTCCGTGCGTTCTCCATATGAAGGAAAATATCTTTAATTCCCGCGAAGCGATGGAAGTGGAAAGGGTATTGACGGGAATTGTCTATCCGGACCGCGGAGGATTGGTAAGGGGAGCCCTGACCACGGATATGATGGGAGCAGACGGGAAGGATCTGGACAGATTCATTAACGAAGAAAACGAATGGAGGATATGGCTCGAACGATTCTGGAATTACCATGAAATCTGGCATGTACATGGCTTTATCAGGATGTTCAGGCAACTCATGAACCAGGAACGCGTCAAAGAGCGTCTTCTTGGGTATCCTGACGGCGAGCGACGCCTGACCAACGTTCTTCATCTGGCGGAACTACTGCAGCGCGAATCCGCAGGAAAAAGGCTGGGACCGATGTCACTCGTAAGGTGGCTTACAAAGCAGAGGGGTCGGGAAACTGTGCGATCCGACGAGGACCAGATCCGGCTCGAAAGCGATGAAAAGGCAGTGAAGGTCGTTACCGTCCATAAGAGCAAGGGCCTTGAGTACCCCGTCGTCTTTTGTCCCTTTGTGTGGGGAGATTCGAATGTCAAGGGCGATGTCTTATCTTTTCATGATGAACACAATAACTGGAGATTGACCTGCGACATCGGATCATCCGACCGGGAATACAGCAGAGAGAATGCACGAAGGGAGCTTCTCGCTGAAAACGTCCGCCTTCTCTATGTCGCACTTACCAGGGCAAGGCATCGATGCTATCTGGTCTGGGGAAAATTTAATGAGGCAGGAACCTCCGCCCCTGCGTATCTGTTCCACAGATGCGCGGCGGATTCCTCCGGCAATGTTATCGACGCGACTGATGAGCGGTTCTGTAATTTGAGCGATAGTGAGCTTTTAGACGACATCGCGGATGTTGCAAAAAAGTCCGAAGGCACCATAGATGCGCGCGAGATGCCCGTCTTTGCAGCGCATAAGTACCGCGCGCGCAGTGACGGCGGCGAAGGCACAGAGTGCCGCCATTTTTCCGGGACCATCGACAGATCCTGGAAGATAGCGAGCTTCTCCTACCTTACATCCGACAGACCCCACGCTGCGGATCTTCCGGACAGGGATACCGGTACCCAGATGGATATCTCCGATGAGGACGCAACCGGCCCTCAGGCGTCGGGCATTTTCGCATTTCCCAAAGGCGCGAGGGCAGGGAGTTTTCTGCATGACATCATGGAGCACATGGATTATGCGCAAGAAGATATGGGCGCGGCAAGAACCCTTGTTTCCAGGAAACTTCCGGAATACGGCTTCGATGGTAAATGGGTTGATGCAATCGTCTCCATGCTGACGAATGTCGTCAACATGCCTCTTGATCCCGAGGACGGCAAGTTAAAGCTCGCAGGTGTAAACACCCGCGACCGCATCAATGAAGTCGAATTCTATTTTCCGCTGAAGCGCGTTTCTCCCGAGGCGCTCAGGTCAATTTATAATATTGCCGGAGCCCGGCGTAAAACGGCCGGCGTGCGGGCAATTCCGGAGATTATGGAGAAGCTCCGGTTCAGCCCCGCGCGAGGATACATGAAGGGCTACATGGATATGGTGTTCAGGCACGGAAACAGGTTTTACTTAGTTGACTGGAAATCAAACTTCTTGGGGGGACAGGCGGCAGACTACAACGCAGATGCGCTTTCCCGCGTGATGGCGGAGTCCTTTTACTTTCTCCAATATCATATCTATACGGTGGCACTGAACAGGTTCCTCCAATTACGGATTTCAGACTACAAGTATGAGACACATTTCGGTGGTGTGTATTATCTGTTCCTGCGCGGGATGGACCCTGCGTGCGGCCGGCGCTGCGGAATTTATTACGACCGCCCCGGGGAAAGATTCATCGAGAGCTTGACCGAAACCTTGATTGGGGAAGCCTAAGAGCGTCGCAGGTATTAATCATGAATGGAACACAGCCGAGCCTTAATAACGAATACTTTTCCGACCTGGATATTCACTTTGCCAGTTTCATGGGGCGGCTTTCGGTAAGCCATGCACCGGAGATTCTGCTTGCCGCGGCAATGGTCAGCCGCTTCACGAGAGAGGGGAATATATGTCTTGACCTTCGATGCGTAGAAGGCACGCTGTTAAATGGTGATAATGATGGTGCAGATTCAGTTGTCCTGCCCTCATTGGCCGCATGGTCTGCCGCCCTTCTCGAATGTAAAGTCGTGGGAAGGCCGGGTGAGTATAAACCTCTCATACTCGACAGTAAGTCACGCCTCTATCTCTATCGCTATTGGGATTATGAAAAGACGCTTGCCGATTTCATCAAAGGTCGGATCGGAACCGCAGAGGATAAGAATAGCGGGCCGGGTCCTGGAGAAGCAGATACAACATCATTCAGGGAGAGTCTATTCAGGTTATTTCCTGCGACACCGGATGACGGAGATACGGACTGGGCCAGGATTGCCGCGGTCACGGCCTTCCTGAAGAGATTTTGTGTGATATCCGGCAGTCCCGGAACGGGCAAGACAACGGTTGTGGCGAAGGTATTGGCCCTCCTCTTAGAGCAGTCAAAGGGTAAAGCGCTGAAGATCGCGCTGGCCGCCCCCACGGGAAAGGCCGCATTTCGCCTCCAGGAGTC
>Ga0182021_10005646_pt1 | contig 14842 bp, 8 predicted proteins | sample 612E3MmetaG_FD_120493 | JGI IMG/M metagenome (GOLD analysis project Ga0182021, IMG submission 120493) | Permafrost microbial communities from Stordalen Mire, Sweden - 612E3M metaG (Illumina Assembly) | ecosystem: Environmental > Terrestrial > Soil > Wetlands > Permafrost | place: Sweden... | reverse complement strand
CAACATACTTCACACCAGCTGTTGCTGGTGAGATTTGCCGGGTATATCCGGCCCCGCCTCCGATCGGATTGCCAGTCGGGTTACAGGTTTCTGCACCAAAACAATCTCCGGATTGCAGGGATGAAACACTGATATACTTTGTTTTGGTCTCGCTGGCAGTCCCGTTTGCATTGGTCACGATGAGTTTTACCGTGTAATCACCAGCAGCCTGGTAGGTATGGGACGGATTTTGTGTTGTATAGTCTACTATCCCGTCGTTATTCACATCCCACTGATAGGAGAGCGGAGTTGCTGAAACAGACTGGTCGGTGAATCGTACGGAAAGCGGGGATTGCCCACTCGTGGCGCTGGCGGTGAACTGTACCGTCGGAGGGCTGCCGGTAACCAGGGGTGATAAAACCTTAATGTACTGCGTTTTGACCACGCTGTCACTTCCGCTGGTATTGGTCACGGTGAGTTTTACCGTGTAATCACCTGCAGCCTGGTAGGTATAAGTCGGATTTTGCGTCGTACATTCGATGACCCCGTCATTGTTCACATCCCATTGATATGAATTTTTACCGTCGGATAAGGACTGGTCGGTGAACTGGACTGTCAGCGGAGCAGGACCAGTCTGTACACTGGAAAGGAAGGCCGCAACAGGAGCGGTCGTTACCGGGACACTCCCCAGATTAATGTAGTATGGTCTTACTGTTGCGTCTGACCCATATGCGTTTGTTACCGTCAGGGTAACAGTATATGATGTTCCGGCATCTTTCCAGAATCTCCACAGGGGATTCTGTTGTGAGTTCTCGGGAAGGTTTCCGGTCCCATCAGAAAAATCCCAGTGGTAGGTAAACGGGGCTGTTCCGGTAGACTGATCGGTGAACTGAACCGACAGTGGTGATTCCCCCTCTGTAACGTCAGAGGTAAATTGTGCTTTCGGTGGAGTTCCTGCACCGGCTCCTGACACCGGCTGGGCTGCCCGTTCGCCGAACCACTGGTGACCTTCCCACACCATCTGGTACCTTGGGGTAAACGATCCTGTTATAGCGGGAGGTGTCATGGTAAAGGAAAACATATATTGTGATCCCGGTGAGACACTGGTGCCTGCCGGGATCTTCATCCGGACCGAACCGAACTTTGCTGCATCTCCGGCCCCGTCCCCGACCCCCCCGAGGCGGACCATACTTTCTTCATTCCAGGTCATGCTCCCGGTATTTTTCATGGTCACTGATACCGGATAACTCTGACCGGAGTTCATTGCTGATGGTATGGAAGTTGCGACCACCTGAGCATTGACGGCTGATCCGCTTACGACCTGGATAGGCTGGGACAACTGGTCACCGAACCACTGCTGACCTTCCCATACCATCCGGTATCTGGGGGTATAGCTACCTGACCCGGCGGGGGCTGTCATGGTAAAGGAAAACGTATATTGTGTCCCGGAAAGTACAGTTGTTCCTGCAGGAATTCTGAGGCGCACAGTCCCGAATTCAGCTCCATCCCCGGCCCCGTCCCCGACCCCCCCGAGGCGGACCATACTTTCTTCATTCCAGGTCATGCTCCCGGTATTTTTCATGGTCACTGATACCGGATAACTCTGGCCGGAGTTCATTGCTGATGGTATGGAAGTTGCGACCACCTGAGCGTTGACAGCTCCGCTTACGACCTGGACCGGCTGGGACAACTGGTCACCGAACCACTGCTGACCTTCCCATACCATCCGGTACCGGGGAGTATAAGGACCTGGTAAAGATGGTGCCGTCATCGTGAAGTTGAACGTATATTGCGAACCGGGTAAGATGCTCATGCCGGACGGGATCTTCATCCGGACCGGACCGAACTTTGCCGCATCCCCGGTCCCATCACCGACTCCGCCCAGGCGAACCATACCTGCTTCGTTCCAGGTCGTGCTCCCGGTATTTTTCATCGTCACCGACACCGGGTAACTCTGGCCGGCATTCATGGATGCCGGCAGTGTTGTCGAGACGACCTCTGCGCCGACAAGGGGCATGGATACTGAGATATAATTGGTTTTCGTGCTGGTACTGGATCCCCCGGCATTGGATGCCGTGAGGGTAACGCTGTAGACCCCTGCTGTCTGATAGGTATGTGACGGGTTTTGCAAAGAATATCCGAGGACGGTATGCTGCGTCGGATCGCTGTACTGGTTGGAAGAGCCCGGACTCTCATTATCACCAAAAGTCCATTCCCAGGATGTCGGTGAACCTGTCGAAATATCATTGAACTGAATTGTCAGTGGAGCAACGCCGGTCACCTGGCTTGCCATGAATTCTGCTGACGGGGCTTCAGTTCCGCCAATAATTTTCTGACCGGGCAGAGGAGTTGTACCTGTTGTTATCTGCGCATTTATTGCAGGTCCCGTGGAAGCGAGAAGGTACTGTCCGGAAGCGCCCGAATAAATAACCTGTATCGATTCTGGTGCAGTCGCGCTCGTATAGGAAACATATTCACCGGGTTTCACCGAGTCCCAGGCAAGGGTGGTTCCTGAGAGGCGAAACTCACTGGTCCGGTCTACACCATCCACGAGGATAGAGATTGATGAACGGGTGAGCGTATCACCTGCTTTGTTCAGAATATTCACTCCCTCACTGGTTTTGGAAATACCAAGGTATGCCATAGGAACTTTTTCGGGTATAGGCTGGGAGCTGATTGTGAGAAAGAGGATGCTTCCGGTAATCATCGTGATCGCTATGAGCAGGAGAATTCCCATAATGCTTGAAAAAGCAGATTCATGGGCACTTTTTTTCATTGCCGGGAGCGATCCTGATCTCAGGAGAGGTTGATGTGAATATTCCACGATTTTACCACCCTATGGGTTTCAATATTATGAAACATTGATGTAGTGCAATTAATACTATGCATTAATGGATTACATAAATGCATCGCATTGATTATCTGATAAATTGAGATACTCCTTTGAGCATCATCACATAACCAGAAAGCTGATTGGTTGAACAGCGGAGTTTAATCTTCAATATAGTACTGATAAAACCGGAAATATTGTTTATTTATAAATAAAAAAATGTATTTTATTGGATATTTTATGTTTATTTTCTCAAAAATCTTCGCCAATATTCTTTCTGCCAATAATTTCACCCGCATGTAAGATTTTGTACTATCGCCCCGGATTGATACAGCTGTCCCTGCAAAGCGACAGACCGGCGAACGGGTTTATCCAACGAAAACATACAGGTGAAAAGAATCTCATTTTTTACCCGTGGGAGGTTTTAAATATTTTTAATCAATCGTCTTCTATAAAAAAATTATTATCAGATTGGAAAATAGCACCTGAAATACAATAATTTTTGGTAACAGGTGATTTTTTGGCTTTGATTTTAACCTCAAATCTTCACTAAATATGACCAGCGATGGATGGAAATTACACTCTATGGCAGACTTTTGTAATACCTCCGCCCCGCCGCTGTGGCAATCCCCCCACTATGATTAACCCATAAACGGTTTCGTACAACAAAAAATGATATTCATGGAAACCTTTACCCCTGTTTTTATTTTTTTTATTTAAAAAAATTTTTCAATAATTTCTCATAAATCAAAAAAATTCCGGAGTTACGTGATTTTTCACTCTATTTTTTTTACTCTTTTTAATTTCATGGATTTTTTCATTTTTAAGAAATCCCGGCCATGATAAAAATTTCATTATTCCGGAATTAGTATAATGTAAGATTTTAAAGATGGACATCAAAATAATGTCCCTGTTCATGAATAGCAGTACGATTATTTGCCGTATCCCCGGAGTAGTATGAGATATATTGTCACCGGAGGAGCAGGGTTCATCGGATCCCACATTGCACAGGCACTTGCAGAATCTCATGATGTCGTTGTCATTGATAATTTCTCCAGTGGAAAAAAAGAGAATCTGAAAGGGTTTCCGGAAACCCTCAGTTGCTGCGAAGGAAGCATCAATGATCTTCCTCTGCTCAGGGAAACATGCAAAGGAGCTGACGGAATTTTCCACCTGGCGGCGATAGCATCTGTCGCGAGATCGGTAGATGATCCTCTTTCAACCCATGACACCAACCTCACAGGAACGCTGAATGTGCTGCTCGCTGCAAGGGATTGTGGTGTGAGAAAGGTAGTTTTTTCATCATCTTCTGCGGTGTACGGGAATGAGCCGACTCTCCCGAAACGGGAGGACATGTTACCAGTCCCGCTCTCCCCTTATGCTGTTTCCAAACTATCCGGCGAGTATTACTGCAGCGTTTTTTCAGAATTATTTGCCGTAAAGACGGTATCTTTGCGATACTTCAATGTATTCGGCCCCCGCCAGGACCCAAACTCTGAATACGCAGCCGTAATCCCGAAATTTATCACCCGGCTTTTAAAAAATCAGCCTCCCCTGATTTTTGGGGATGGTAAACAGACCCGTGACTTTGTGTATGTTAAGGATGTTGTCAAAGCAAACCTTCTTGCAATGAAAAGCGCAAAAACCGGAACATTCAACATCGGAAGCGGAGAGAGCATGGATCTCAATACGCTTGCGAGTACTCTTGCCAGGACTATGGGAATTGCCCTCTCACCGGTATATGAAAAGCCAAGGTCCGGCGATATTCGCGATTCTTTTTCTGATATCTCTGCTGCAAAAAAATCCCTCGGGTATAAGGCTGGCTATTCCCTCGATCAGGGGCTTGCAGAAACGGTTTCGTGGTTCCGTCACCACACAGGGAGTTAACCAATAGAAGGGATTGTTTTAGAACATTTGCCATTTCATAACAGAACTCTTCAGATCTATTTTTTAAAAAGAAAGAAACCCGGTATGCCGGCTGTGCCTGCTTGCCCGTTCCCGGCATCCATCCCTGAAGTGAGAGCCGATCACAGGGGCGACTGGTGAAGAATTAATACTCCCGTGGGGCCATACGGTGAAATCAGATCAGGTATACTACAATTTTAACTACTGGAATTGTTCTGCATTAACGAGAGAAAATTACTCTGATAACCGGTCCCCTGTTCATCGTGAATAAAGTTCACGTTATCGACAGTGCCAGTCTTATATCCTGATCTCTCTCTTTGCCCGGGATAACTCCATAGGAACGGTCAAATGATTTTGTCGATAGCTTTATTTTTTCTTTATGGAGGGCGATCCAATATTGGTAACACACCGATGGGGAGCAAGAGAATGGCAGCCCCGGGAGTGTCGAAGCAGGAAGGCAGGATCCCTAAAAACGGGAGTTTTTCAGAGGAGAAGAATGTGTCTAAACCCTGAATTAATTTAGGGTATGGTCCCATTCCAGCGACTAAAAATATCGTTTTTGTTGAATGATTTTAATCACTCGTTCGCTCCCGGGGACTTCGCCTTCAGCTTGTCCCCGCAGCTGTGGCGTCCCCAAATTGCGATAGAACAGACACAATAAAAAATTCGGCTCTGTAGAAATCCTTTAACGGTTCCTCGTGAAAACGAAAAAGATCAAAAGTTTTCTTTCAATTTTGAGCCGGAAAAAACATGCAGAAACAATGCGAGCATTCCCACCCCTTCGGGGTCGCTCTGGCGCCTAGTTGGCCCCCTCGCCGGGCGAAGTGGTTGATCAGGAAACATTCGTGTTTTCGGGGGTCAAGGGGGCGGCTCTCCTTGGGCTGCCTCCCCCTCCGGGGGAGAGAGGGGTCACCATCATTACTACCACCTATGGTTTCCGAACAACACTGAATTGAGGATTTCTACAGAACTAAAAATTCTCTATTCACTTTAATTTGCAGAAGTGATTCACTTTTTTGAGATTTATTCTGGTCATTCAATTATCTAATATTTCCGCCGGTATTTTTGAAAAAAGTTGGTGGTTGAAATGACTCTATACCCTTAATTTATCAAGGGTCGATCACGTCTTTTTGACCATTTTTTTGCGTCTGTCGTCCTTTATTTCCCGGTGTTCCCGCCATTGCGAAACATTTTCGTTCAACAATATAAATACCAATAGCACCTATGGTTTTCCAACAACTTTTAAAATTTCAGGATAGACCTAAATGAAAAAGGACCAATGAAAATCCGGTAATACTATGAAGATTGTATCCATCGTAGGCGCCAGGCCTCAATTTATTAAATGTGCCCCGGTCTCCCATGAACTGCGAAAAAAGCATGAAGAGATACTTATCCATACCGGCCAGCACTATGATCCGGAGATGTCGGATGTTTTTTTCGATGAACTCCAGATACCCAAACCGGATTATCACCTCGATGTCGGCTCAGGCTCTCACGGAAAACAAACCGGTGCAATTCTTGAAAGAGTCGAGGACGTCTTACTCAAAGAAATTCCGGATCTTGTCCTTGTATACGGCGATACTAACTCAACGCTTGCCGGTGCGCTTGCGGCTGCCAAACTTCACATACCGGTTGCTCATGTTGAAGCCGGTCTCCGCAGCTTTGACCGTACAATGCCTGAAGAGATAAATCGTGTAGTTACCGATCATGTGTCGGATATTCTATTCTGCCCTACAAAAACCGCCATGGATAACCTGGCCCATGAGGGACTGAACAAGGGAACGTATATTGTCGGGGACGTCATGGTGGATGCACTGAGGAATAACACCAGTATCTCTGAGTCTAAATCCCGGATAATCGAACTGCTTGGACTGACGCGGGGAAATTATTTTGTTGCTACCGTCCACCGCCCTGCCAATACGGATGACAGGCTGAAACTCACCGCCATCGTCGAGGCCTTCGGAGAATCAGGAAAAGATGTTGTTTTTCCTGTTCATCCCCGTACAAAAAAATACCTTCATGAATATGGATTGTGGGATTCATTGTCAGAAAATATCAAATGTATCGACCCTCTGGGCTATATCGACATGCTTCACCTGATGAAACATGCAAAGAAAATTCTTACCGATTCCGGGGGAATTCAAAAAGAAGCATATATTTTGGGAGTACCGTGTATCACGATGCGTGAAAACACCGAATGGATAGAGACATTGACCGGAGGGTGGAACGTGCTGGTTGGAGCAGATAAGAAAATGATACTGGCAGCAATCATGGGTGATGGCCGGACAAGCGCAGATAATACCGTTTTCGGAAAAGGGGACTCGGCAAAGAGGATTGTAAAAATTTTACACGAGAATTTCTGTGGATAACGGCATTACTGTAATAATCATAAAGAACTCTGAATTACGAAAAAAAAGAAATCTCTGAATTTAGCCTGTTGAATAAAGAAATACCGAACGAATCAAAGCAGAATCATAAAAAGACGAGAATTTACCATGGGGATGCACGAACTATTACAAAAAGATCCGGAACTCTGGGATCTTTTTTGCAGAAAGGAAGAGTACCAATCACCACTTCGGGATAAACATAACCGTTTTCCTTATTACGCGAGCAGCTGCCGGGATATCTTCGAACCGAAAGCCTCAGAATATCTCGTGAAGAACGGGTATAAGGTCGAGTACCCGGAGGGTAAACCCTTTGCCGTCTGCCTGACGCACGATATTGACGGGGTTTACGAACCAGTCCAGGATAAGGCACTACGGGCCCTGAAACATGGTGCCCATGCACGATTTTCTGAAGCATATCATTCGGTAAAGCAGATGCGGTCAAAGAAAATCCCGTATGTAAATTTTGAAGATATTATGGAATTAGAGGATCGCTATCATGCCCGGTCCACATTTTATTTTCTCGCACTGGATCCGAAAGACCAGGATTTTTCTTATAACATTAAAGACCTGGAACATGAACTGGGCACGATAAAGGATCGGGGCTGGGAAGTAGGACTCCATGCTGGTCGCAAAGGATCTTCGGATCTGGATGAACTGAAAAACGAGAAGAAGAGGCTGGAAAAAGTTATCAATAATTCAGTTAGCGGTTGCCGGAATCATTATCTCAAATTTGTCGTACCGGACTCCTGGGAGATTTTACACGCAGCGGGACTCAGTTATGACTCTTCTTTTGGATATGCTGATTGTACAGGATTCCGAAACGGTATGTGTCATCCCTTTCAGCCGTTTAACCTTATTACCGGAAAAAGTATTGACATTATCGAGATTCCTCTGGTCGTAATGGAGGATTCATTATTCGATAATTACATGAGACTTGGTCCTGACAGGGCATGGGAAGTTACCCGGAAATTAATCGACACTGTTGCCAGGTGTAATGGAGTGATTACCTTCCTTTTTCACAACTATTCTTTTGTTGGGGAACAAAGAAAATTTTATGAGAGGGTTTTGCAGTACTGTGCGGGGAAGGAAGCATGGATGACAAGCGGGGAGCGGATAGCACGCTGGTGGAAACAGAATGGCAAAATCTGAAGTCAGGGTACTTTTGGAACCTGAATACCGCCAATGGGATCAGTTAGTTGAACATTCCGAGCAGGGAACCATATTTCATTCATCCTCGTGGATCGCTGCAGCTGCAAAAATGCTGGCCCTGGATTTTATCCTCATCGGTGTTTTTAAAAATTCTGAATTAATTGGCGGGTGTTCTTTTTATAGAAAGAATCTTTTCTTTGGGTACAGAATAGCCTACACTGCCAACACATTCAGCCCGTATGGCGGATTTGTTCTGGAAAATCCAGCGAGTACCCAGGTCCGGGAAAATGAAACGAGACACCATGAAATTATCTCATTAATCCTTGAAAAAATTCAGACCATGAATCTTGCAAAAATAAATTTCATCAATGGTCCCGGACTCTCAGATATCCGTCCCTTCACGCGGACCGGGTGGAAAGGGAGGGTTTATTACACCTACATAGTGCCTCTGGAGAATGATATTTTTTCATCCATATCGTATGGTGCAAGAAGGAGTATCCGAAAAGCTCAGAAACTCGGTATCTCGGTAAAAAAAGAGTATAATCCTGATATTTTCTGGAACCTGGCACAAGCGACCTATGCAAAACAGGCAATGCCTGTCCCGTATAAAAAAGACCATATTATGGCGTTCATGGAAATGATGAACCTGAATAATCTTGGTGACATGTGGATTGCCAAAACCCCGTCAGGAGAACCCGTTTCAGCCGTTTTTTACGCTTATGACCCTCAGATGGCTCACGGGTGGCTGGGAGCAAACGATCCCGCGTTCAAAGATACCGGGGCGGTATCGTTCATTCTTTTCGAGTCGCTTGCCGAGCTTCAGAAACGTGGATTTCAGCGGTTTAATATTATGGCTGCCAACACTCCTCATCTGGCACAATTTTATTCGAGCTTCAATCCCCGGCTGGTCCCCTATTATGGTGTTGAGAAAATAAACCGGCTGGGAAAACTTTCCAATATGTTCAGATCAGATACATAATACAATGCAAAAAGAAATCCGGATCCCCGGGGAATCGCGGAATATTTTACGATCCGATAAAAAAACCAAAGACCCGGCGGGATCCGGGGACCGGAGAAATAACTGTTGGTGTATAATTCCAATTGCAGTTCCTTTTAACCTGATTTCCCTGGCATGGTTAATTTATCCGATCCGGACAACGAAAATTGTATGAGAGGATTTTTTAGTAGTGTGCTGAGAGCGGACTATGGGAATGAGCGGGAAGCACAGGTCCAGATGAAAAATATAAAACAGGATGGCAAAAAATGGCAAAATTTGAAGTCAGGATACTCACCGAACCTGAGTACAGTCAGTGGGATCAGTTTGTTGAGCAATCCGTGCAGGGAACGGTATTTCATTCTTCATCATGGATAACCCCCGCAGCAAAAATGCTTCAGTTTGATCCGGTAATTATTGGTGTTTTCGATACCACTCAGATAATCGGGGGCTGTTCTTTTTTCCGGAAGGATATCTTTCCCTTTTTCAAAATAGGTACTAACGATATAACCCTGACCTCTTATGGCGGGATTGTTACTGAAAATAAAAAGAGCAATAATGTTCGGGAATACGAAACAAGATATCACGAGATAATCTCGTTAATCCTTGAAAAAATCCGGACTTTGAATCTTACGAATGTAAAGCTGACCAATGGCCCGGAGCTGGTTGATATCCGGACTTTTACTCGGAATGGATGGAAAGAAACCGTACATTATTCCTATATTTTTCCGCTTTCAGGTCCTGTTGAGGAACATCTCTCTAAAAAAATCCGTTGGTCAATAAATAAAGCAGGAAAAGCCGGGATAGTTGTCCGCCAAAAATGGGATAAGGATTTGTACTGGGATCTTACCCTCAATACATACAGCAGGCAGGGGAAACAATCCCCTTTTTCCCGTGAATTGCTTTTTTCCTTCCTGGAGACCATAGAAAATACCCGGTGTGGTGAAATGTGGGTTGCAGAAACTGCATCTGGTCAGGGAGCAGCTGCGGAAATTTTTATCTGGGATCCCCATATGGCTTATCGCTGGCTTGCCGCTTCGCACACTGATTACAGGGAGACCGAAGCTCCTACCTTCCTTCTTGTTGAGGTAATGAAGCACTTACAGGAAAAAGGCCATAAGAAATTCAACATGATGGCAGCAAATACACCTCAACTGGCAAAATTTGTTTCGAGCTTCAACCCCGGGCTTGTTCCTTATTATTCTGTGCAGAAAATTCAGGGAATATATCGGATTCCCGGAATGATAAGGTCGTTAACAACACGATGATAATTGTCTAAAAAATCGCCTAACCGGGTGTAGTACCCTTATTTTTTAGGACCTGCCTGATCGCTTTAATATTGAGAACATAATTAACCGCATACATGCCCGTCATTATCGAAGAAAATACCATGACCGTTGGTACAGGTGGCAGTGCAAAAAAAGATGAGAGGTAAAACCCGGACAGAACAAGAACCGTCCGGCTGATATTCCATGCCAGTTCCCAATGGTTGAATCCATATAATTCAAGACGGTCGGTAGAGGAAACGACAAATTGACTGATGATCATGATGCTTAACGGAAGAGCAAACATACCTGCATCTTTCCAGGCACTTCCAAAGATCAGGGGAAATACCAGAGGAGAGATAATTGCCCCCGTGAAGATTAACGGTGCACCGAACAAAAATAATTTTTTCGTGGTTTTCTGGTACAGCGAAAGTATTTCACCTGATCTTTGGCGGAATACCTCTGAACTCTCTCCATAAAACACCTGGGCTATCGAACCTGAGATGAGTGATACCGGCAATACAAGCATTGAATAGGTCAGGGCATAAAGCCCGACGATCTGGAAACCAAAAACAGCCGATATAAAAAGAGTCGGGACCTGTAAGGAAATCTCGTTGATGAAACTGGCCGGCATTGAAAATGCCGGGAATTTTCTATACTGGTAGGCAAGGGTTTTCACTTTTTTTTGATCAAAATCATGCATTGTCTGCCAAATCTTGGGTAAAATTGTTTTTCCCAGGGTCCCGATGCCTACCATCCTCCCGATAATCTCACCACAAATCAGGCCAAATGATCCAAAAGAAAGAATTCCGAGAATAATTTTACTGACCGAACCACTGATACTCTGGGCAATTCTGGTTCGGGTAATGGTCATATAATCTTTCGAACGGAGTGTCCAGTAGGTTAAGATCTGGTAAACAGAAATTCCGAAAAAACCAAGACAGAATAACCAATAATACGGCCTTACAAATTCAAAATGAAAAATCCCTGCAAGAAAATCCCCGTAAATTGTCAGGATTATAAAGAGGATAATGGTTAACGTACATACAATAAAAAGTGACAGGATGAGCAGATATTCGGCATCGTCGTCTTTTTCAGGCAAAGGGAGGGTAAGTTCATACCGGAACGAGGCCGCTACAATTAATATGGATAACAGTGAAGTAAAAACTGCCAGTGTCCCATAAATAGCCGGGGGATATATCCTCGTCAGGACGGGTACAAAAACTATGCCCAGGACCTGTGCAGCCGCAGTTCCACTGCCGATTATTACAATCCCTTTAAGGAGCGGATCGGTAGAGATCCTGGAGAGGATTGCCACATGAAGTGAATTTACTCGTTTTTTAAGCCCATCGATGAAGGTTCTGGCCTGGTCGGTTTTTCTTTTCATGAATAACTTATCAATTTATACGTTATGCCGGTTTAAATTATATATTGATAAAATGGCTTCCGGAGGAAAATCAATCCTTATGGTTGCAGATTCCGGGTATGATTGATCACGGGAAGTATGATCGGCCTGTCCTGTAATAATTATTATACATTCGCTATGGTACCGCGGTGGGACAAATTATGGATATAACCAGGAAATTCCCCGATCTCCGCTTGTTTCTGACCGGTATCCTGGCTACAAAATTCCCTTTACTGATTATTTTGGGGATGGTTTCCGCCATTGGTGTAACGCTTCTCCTTGGCAGACCGGACTTTGCAGTCAGGAGCCTTATTTACGTAATTCCGGGAATTATAGTCGCGATCATAGTGTTTTTTATCTACAGGAACGGGAAGAAATTTCCCGATCCCCTCATCATGATGCGGGCAAACAGGCAGTTTTTCCAGATCCTTTTTGTTCTGCTCTTTATACTCTCCGTTCTTGCCCTTTATTTTTCATCGTACCGGCCCTGGTACTATTTTATTTTGATCACGGCACTCTTTTGCGTGATTTTTCTCCAGATCTTTTCTGATACTCTGAAACCCACTATTATCCTCTTTGAAATCAGCTGCGTAATGGGGAACCTCGTATTTGGATTGCAATTGAAATATCCATTCTTTTTTGGACTTACTGATATCATACCTCATTTATATCTGACTAAAATCACGATATTATCCGGCCATATCATCCCCGTGGACCTTGACTACAGCTATGCCTGGTTTCCCCTGTATCACATTTTCATTGCGGAAGGCACTGACCTGTTCGGGATTGATGAAAAAACAACCTTCATCCTTCTCACCTCGCTATCGTTCATCCTGCTTGTCTGGGTCATGTACCTCCTTTTTAATCATCTTCTTAAAAACGACCAGATCTCATTACTGATCTGTTTATTCTTTTCAACAACTCCGGTCGTGATTACCTATTCCACGTATGTTGTAACCCGGACAATGGCATTTATAGGATTCGTCATTTTTTTATTCCTCGCACATAAACAGATAAAGACCTCAAAATGGCGATCTTTTTCCGTACTGACCATCGTATTTTCTCTCTATCTTATCCTCGTGCACCAGGTGTCGATAATCCAGATAATCTTCCTGCTTTTTATATTTGTTGTACTTGAAGTTCTGGTCAATGATTTTTTCGCGATCAAGACAAAAATTATTGCTTTTATTATCCTGACTTCTACAACCTACTGGCTGTTTACCTCTTTTTTCTTTACCAGTATTATTCTCCAGACGGCGAATGCCGCAACACTTCCTGAGTTATCCGAGGTGAGGTCTCAGATCCAGGTCGGAAGTGAGTTTATTTTTTTACAAAATAATGTTTATCTGGCAGTTTTTATTTTTTTCACGATTCTTGGGATAGGGTACCTCTGCTGGGCTTATAGATCAAAATATCCTTCGGTTATCGGGCTTTTCGTCCTGGTCATGATTCCCCTGTATTTTCCCAGTCCGATCACCGCATCGAGAATGGCAATGATAACGCTCAGAACCGATCGGTTCGCTCTGCTCGTGGCTCCATTTTTTGCAAGTGTGATAGCGATAGGATGTCTGGTACTGCTCTATTCACTATATACCAGTAAATATACCCGGAAAATAGCACTTTTACTGGGTGTCCTGATATTTTCTTATATCTGTTTCTCGGCATTAACTGTCGAAAACGCTTCGGACTGCAAAGATCTGGCCCCCCCCCGGGGCAGAGTTTATTTCACGGAACCTGAACTCACGGCTTTTAATTTTGTTCCGCAATTTATTGCCCATAATTCCTCAGTTTCCTCAGATAAATATGCAAGTCTTATGTTTGATCAAAGGTTTTTTTCTGAAACTTCTGCCCTTAACCTGCCATCCTATTACACTTCAAGTGCATTCCAGTCTACGGATCCTTTCAGCTTCGAAACAGGCTTTTTTGTCCTGAGAAACCAGGAACTGGAAGAAAATGGATTGGGATTTAATTCAGGGAATGAATATGGCCAGACGTATATGCCTACAGACGACAACCTGGTTAAATTCGCTGAGCTCTCGTATACCTCACGAAAAATTTACGACAGCAAGAAGGTTTCCATTTTAGGGAGCTGAAGGAGGGTCTCCTTTGAATCGCGTAACAATACAGGTTTTAATACTATTTTTCTGATTCGTCCATAAATCCGGGTTATACTATTCAATAGTCGGGATCTCCGGCTTGCTTTGCCACAGAACAGCACCGTGATGTGTCAGACCAGAGTTTCGAGAAATGCCTTAAGTCTCTTCATTTTTACCGACCAGTCCAGATATTCTTCCGCATAGGTCCTCATCTTCCGTGGATGTTCTGGATCTGTGCATACCCGGCCGGCAAATTCAATGACTTTTTCCAGATCAACCGGAGTTTCGTCTGAGGGGACCCTGAAAATGAAGGGAAAATCATCCGAAAAATCCGGATCAGCGGAGGCAATAATGTAAGGGATACCGCGGGCACAATATTCGCGGGCTTTCAGGATTGAGGCTTCGGTTAATCCTATCCGGTGAAGCCCGAGGCTTCCTACGGCGATATGGCACGTGTCAAAAAGGTTATCCAGCTCAACACCTGCAGAGAAACCATGGAATATAACCTTATCTGCGACATCGAGCTCGTCAATTATTTTTTTCAGACCCGGTAATGCCGGTCCGTCCCCGGCGATATGGAGCGTGATACCGGTAGTACCACGATAGGTCCCAAGACCCTGTATAAGGCGGTCAAGCCCATGCCATCGGTTGACATTGGCTACGCACAGGAGGTTAATATTCTGTTCATGATAAGGAACCGGTTTTCTTAGGGTGACGGAATCGACGTTGAACCCGTTTCCGATAGTGATATGGGGTTTATCCGGATCACCGGAACGGGATACCTCATAGTGGGTTATCTGATCGGTGACACCGACAATTCCGTCACAATATT
>Ga0182021_10005644_pt1 | contig 14844 bp, 15 predicted proteins | sample 612E3MmetaG_FD_120493 | JGI IMG/M metagenome (GOLD analysis project Ga0182021, IMG submission 120493) | Permafrost microbial communities from Stordalen Mire, Sweden - 612E3M metaG (Illumina Assembly) | ecosystem: Environmental > Terrestrial > Soil > Wetlands > Permafrost | place: Sweden... | reverse complement strand
TTATAAGCTTCTTATTCAGCAGAATAAAAAAATGCAAAAGAAAATAGGTTCGATTACTTATTCAAATATATTAGCCGACATTGAGCAGTCTTCATTCCATGTGATTATAGAATCTTCAATTGAACATGTTGCAAGGAATCTGTTCAAAGCATTGCGTGAATTAGATCGGCAGAAGGTAGATGTCATTCTTGTAGAGAGTGTAGATGAAAATGGACTTGGTGCGGCAGTGATGGATCGATTACGCAAAGCTGCACTTCATGACAGTTAAGAAATACACTTCTCCCCATGTTTACTGCTCAATGAGGAGAAGATAACGGGACAGTGTAGAATACTATCATAGCAGGAGATAAAAATTATGATTGTTTTAGGTACGGACAAATCAACAAATCCACTTGTTGCTATTCTTATGGGAAGTACATCGGATGCTGATACGATGGAACAGGCAAAGCAAATTCTTAAGGAGTTTGATGTTCCCTGTGAAGTAAAAATACTATCAGCCCATCGCACACCTGAACAAACCATCGAATATGCGAAAGCGGCCAAGGGGAGAGGAATAAAAGTGATCATCGCAGGCGCTGGTGGTGCGGCACATTTAGCCGGGATCGTCGCTGCTGTCACGACGCTTCCGGTGATTGGTGTCCCGATTAAATCCAAAACACTGAATGGTATCGATTCATTGCTTTCGATGGTTCAGATGCCTGCAGGAATTCCCGTTGCTACGGTTGCTATCGATGGTGCATTAAACGCAGGTTTACTCGCGATCGAAATGCTTGCACTCGGCAATTCAGAACTCAGCGCAAAACTTGATGCCTATCGCATTAAAATGCAGGAGAAGGTACTGAAGTCTTCTGTATAATAACATCCGTGAAAAATAAAAATTATTCTTCCCGGTTGTTTTTTATCGAGATGAAAAAGCAATTGGTTTTGAAACAAGATTCTGCTACCTTACATTGGCAGGCAGGAAGGAGATTACTCCCTGCCTGAACCTGCCGAACAAACGACATTCTTTTTCTTCATTACATAATAAAGACCCATGAAACTTGATCAATTTATAAAAAAACTTCTTCCTCATGATGAACATTTCTACGTTTTATTGGAAGAATCTGCACAAAACCTTATGAAAGCTGGAGTGGAGCTAAAAAAACTCCCTTTCTGTAAAAATCAGTCACAGAGGGAAGAAACCGCGCGGCGAATCAAAGACATCGAACATGACGGTGATTCGATTACACATAATATTTTTTCTGAACTCAATTCCACGTTTGTCACTCCTTTGGATAGGGAAGATATTCACGAACTTGCTTCAGCATTGGATGATGTTCTTGATCATATGGATGGATGCGCCCATCGGTTTGTCATGTACAAAATAACGCGTGTGCCGAAAGCCATCCCCCAACTCATCGACGTTTTAATTCTCTCCATCAACGAACTAAAAAATGGCGTTCATCTCTTACGCAATTTAAATAAGACTGACCTTCTTGAAGATTCATTCAAAAAGGTCAATGAATACGAAAATCAAGCCGATGATATCTTTGACCAGGCTGTCGCGGATCTGTTCGCTAAAGAGAAAAACGCCATCCAGATCATTAAGCTGAAAGAAATATTGGTCGGTTTAGAGACGGCGACCGATAAATGTGAGGATGCGGCAAATGTTCTTGAAGGTATCCTGATCAAACATAACTGACGGGATATTCGCAGAAATGATTGCTCTCATTCTCTTCATTGTTTTTGTTGCATTGATCTTTGACTTCCTCAATGGATTTCACGATGCAGCAAATTCTATCGCTACCATTGTTTCAACGCGGGTTCTTACTCCGCGTAAAGCGGTACTCTGGGCTGCGTTCTTCAATTTTGCAGCGGCATTTCTTTTCACAGGCCATAATGTCGCCAAGACCATCGGCAAGGGCCTTGTGGCAGCAAACCTCGTCACAGAATATGTTATTCTTGCGGCATTGCTTGGCGCTATAGCCTGGAATCTTATTACGTGGTACTTCGGCATTCCTTCAAGCTCTTCCCATGCATTGATGGGCGGATTAGGCGGAGCAGCAATTGCTCGAGCCGGTTTCGGTTCCATCCTCTGGAGCGGTTGGACGAAAACGATTATCTTCATCGTTGTCGCACCGATGCTTGGAATGGTGCTAGGATTTGGTATGATGTCGGTACTGATGTGGCTGTTTCATAAACGACCATCATCAAAAATCCACGGGATTTTCAGAAAACTCCAACTCGTTTCTGCTGCATTCTATAGTCTTGGCCACGGAGCGAATGATGCACAGAAAACAATGGGAATTATCACGATCCTTCTCATCAATGCAAAAATAATTCAGACGAATGGCCCAGATGACTTTCCTGTTATGTGGTGGGTTATTGTTCCTTGTTACACGGCAATTGCTATAGGTACAATGTTCGGCGGCTGGCGCATTGTGAAAACGATGGGACAGAAAGTAACGAAATTAAAACCTGTTGGTGGTTTCTGCGCAGAGACAGCAGGTGCATTTACACTGCTCATTACGGCATTTAGCGGTATTGCCGTAAGTACAACACATACGATCACAGGCGCAATTATGGGTGTTGGTGCAACCAAGCGTGTATCGGCAGTGAAATGGGGACTTGCTGGAAGAATTATTATTGCTTGGATTATTACGATTCCTACATCAGCGCTTGTTTCTGCAGGTGCATATTGGATTATTGAAAGATTTCTCTAATCCACGGTATCATGATAATTTTTTTATACATGAATTATGATGGTGTACTCTTTCCCGCAGAGTAGCGAATCACATCTACTTTTTCAAGTGTCACCATTGCGCCGCTGCCGGCAGATTCAAGCAGCTTGTCGACAACAAATAAAAATGCCTTGACCTTTTCTTCCGTGTCAACAATTTCCACAACGATAGGCAAATCTTCCGAAAGTCTCAGAATCTTTGCAGAGTGGATAGTACGGCTCTTTGCTCCGAATCCTTCGACGCCGCGCAAGACTGTTGAACCGGCAAGACCGTGCTCACGTGCGGCAAGAACGATTGCTTCATATAGTGATTGGTGGTGTACTTTATCCGATTCGCCGATGAAAATTCTTAATAATGTACCTTCGCCAGTGAGTTTCATGTTCCTGCCTCCTTAAACGAATCGGCCAACGAACATTCCGAAAATTGTTGCAGTCAAACATCCAACGACAGAAGCGAAAATATTGATAGAACCATGCAAAACTTCGGCATCGCGAAAAAGAGCAATTGTTTCATAGCTAAAGGAAGAAAAGGTGGTAAATCCGCCAAGGATTCCGATCGTCAAAAAAATTCGAAGCGCGGGTTCTGTAAGGAAGCGTTCTTCCATCAATGTCATCAATAAGCCGATTGCAAAACACCCGGTTATATTGACAACGAGATTGCCGTATGGAAAATCAGTCGAAAGAAAACGATACACAGCTCCGGACAGCCAGTAACGTGCAGAGGCTCCGATACCGCCGCCCGCAAAGACTAATAAATAGTTCCTCAGCATTCTTCATCTCCTCAATCCATTTTATAGAACTAACTGTTATAAACTCACAATTGGATACCCGATATGGGTACTTCGGTGGTCGCTCCTTTACCCTCATCACAACCATCCGATTTCTTTATACCATTGAAATGTTTTATTCAAGCCATCATAAATGGATGTCGCTGTGCGGAATCCGATGTGCTCTTGGATTTTCCGTGAATCACAAACCCAATGATTCTGCAAAAGATCTTTCGCCTTTTCAATGTTGAGAACTGCGGGTTTATTTCCAAAAGCTGAAAAAAACTGCGCAATCCCTGCTATCGAATAGAAAAGTCCTTTGGGAAGATGTACATGAATCGTTCGTTTATGGACCAATGATGCAATATAATCGATGAGGGAAGAGAATGTGAAGATGGTTGGATCTGAAATATTATATGTTTGTCCAGTCGTCCTTTCATCTATGGTTGCCTGAATGATTCCCTTCGCCAAATCTGGTGCATACACAAGACTCAATGTCTTTTCAGCCGAGCCGATGATCGGTTTAAAACCGTAACTAACCCATTTGAACATTTCCAAAATATCTTTATCGCGAGGTCCGAATACAGCCGGAGGTCGAATGATAACGATCGGTATCCGATCTGTATAGTGTCTGCATTGATGTTCTGCCTGAAGCTTCGATTGACCATATGAAGTGATGGGACGGCAGGGGGCTGTTTCCGTGAGAGGAATACCTGTCGCGCTCGGTCCTACAGCAGTTAAACTGCTGAGGTAACAAAACTTCTTCAGATGTTTCATTTTGCTTGCTGCGTGAAGGAGATATTGCGTCGCTTTTGCGTTGCCGCTAAAAAAATCGCTCTTTCTCTTGGCTTTTGTCATTCCTGCAATGTGGATGACGTAGTCTGCACCTTCCAGACACTTCGAAAGTGATTCAGAATCTAATAAGTCACCCTCCACAATATCAACCGGCATACCTTGAAGCCACCTCAGATTTATCTGATGCGGTCGGACAAGGCATCGCACACGATATCCTTCCTCTAATAAACGCTCAACGGTGTGGTTGCCAATAAAACCGGTACCTCCCGTAACGAAAACCGTCTGGATCGAAACCTCCTCATTATTATGTTCATTGACTTTCTTTTCTTATTCAACTATATTAAAAAAAAACACGAGAAGCAAAAGCCGTTTCATTTCGTGATTATTTTTTCCCATGTCCTGAGGAGAATTCATTGGATCTTTTTCAAAAGTGCTGGAATTTTACGCGTGCAGATGAAGTGAAAGCAACCGGTTGTTATCCCTATTTTCACGCTATTGAAGAGAGTGAAGGTCCGGTTGTGAAAATTGACGGCCGCAAAGTTATTATGGCGGGTTCAAATAACTATCTTGGACTGACAGCGCATCCCAAAGTAAAAGAAGCCGCAATTGCAGCGATAAAAAAATATGGCACAGGTTGTTCAGGTTCTAGATATCTTACCGGCACACTTGATTTGCATATTGAATTGGAACGCCGCCTTGCAATTTTTATGGGAAAAGAAGCTTGTTTACTTTACAGTACGGGATACCAGACGGGACAAGGAATTGTTCCGATGCTTGCTCAACGCGGTGATTATATCGTTTCTGATAAGGATAATCATGCAAGTATTGTTGCAGGCACTCTTATTGCCGCAGGTATGGCATCCTATTCCAATGAGAGTGAGAACTCTGTGGTACGGTACAAGCACAACGATATGGCGCATTTAGAACATGTCATTTCGCAGCTTCCAGCCGATGCAGCCAAATTCATCGTAAGCGATGGCGTGTTTAGCACATCAGGTGAGATTGTCAACCTGCCAGACATGGTGAAAGTCGCACGAAAACACAACGCACGCATTATGGTTGATGATGCGCACGCAATCGGTGTAATCGGAAAAGGCGGCCGGGGAACAGCAAGCCATTTTGGCCTTGAAAAAGAAACCGATCTCACGATGGGGACATTCAGCAAAACATTTGCTTCGTTAGGTGGATTTGTCGTGGGTGAAGCGAAAGTCATTGATTATCTCAAACACAGTGCACCGGCTCTTATCTTTAGTGCAAGTCCGACGCCGGCATCCGTTGCGGCGGCATTGGCAGCGCTTGATATTCTCGAGAGTGAGCCGGAGCGTGTTGCTAAGTTGATGTGTAATGCTCGGAAGATGCGCTCGGGATTGCAGGCGCTGGGTTTCCGAGTAAGCGAACACGATTCGGCCGTCGTTTCCGTTGTCATTGGAGATACAGAAAAGGTGCTGATGATGTGGAGAGCGATTTTCGATGAAGACGTATTTGTGAATGCATTCATCCGGCCGGGTGTACCTCCTGGTATGGAAATGCTTCGCACGAGTTATATGGCAACGCATGAAGAACATCATCTGGATAAAATTCTCGAAGTATTCAGCAAGGTAGGTAAGAAATTTGGTGTCATCAACTAAGCTTGCACAATAAAGATTCTCGATCGTTGAATTGTAAGCCGTGGTTGTAAACAAGCTGCGGCTTTTTATATTATAGATATAATTTTTTGGAGAGATGATGGATGGATTAATTGTCAGGCCGATTTCCTCGAAGCATGATACAATTGCGTTTATACGGCTTCTCTGGGAAATCTATCGAAACTATCCGGCATGGGTCCCGCCATTGATGATGGACCGCAAAAAGTTAATGGATCGCAAGAAAAATCCTTTTTACAAACATTCAGATGCAGAATTTTATCTCGCTGAACGTGATGGACTTGTTGTTGGTAGGATTGCTGCGATCGTTAACCATAACCACAACAAAGAGCATCAAGAGAATATCGGCTTTTTTGGATTCTTCGAATGTATCAACGATCAGACAGTTGCAAATGCATTATTTGATACAGCCAAAAAATATTTACGGGAACATGGTGTGACAGCGATGCGAGGTCCGATGAATCCATCGGTCAATGATGAAATTGGTTTGCTTATAGAAGGATTCGATCTTAGTCCGACAGTCATGATGACATATAACCCGCCATACTATGTCGATCTGATTGAAAAGTATGGTTTCAAAAAAGCAAAAGATTTGTATGCATACTTCCTTGATCAAAAAGAGGTGTACACAGATCGTTTTAATCGGGCGCATGAACTTGTCAAGCAGCGGCAGAAACTCACGTTCCGAACGTTCGATAAGAAGCATTTTGCAGACGAAGTTGAGAAAGTGAAGGACGTTTATAATAAAGCTTGGGCAAAAAATTGGGGCGCAGTGCCGATGACAGGCGAAGAGTTTGATGCATTGGCTGCGGATCTCAAACCCGTCATTGTTCCGGAGCTTGTCATCTTTGCCGAAAAAGAAGGAAAGACCATTGGATTCTCACTTGCGCTTCCTGATATCAATGTTGCGCTGAAGTACAATAAAAATGGTTATATCTTGCCGGGTTTGTATCATCTTCTTACAAAAAAGAAGAAAATTGATTTAGTGCGCGTCATTGTCTTAGGTGTTATTCCGGAATACTTGAATACCGGTGCAGGCGCAGCACTTTTTTTTGAGACTGCGGTCAACGCGAAGAAATTAGGATATGGATACGGAGAAGCGAGTTGGATTCTGGAAGATAACGAGCGGATGGTAAAATCTGCAGAAGCAATGTTGGGGAAAATTAGTAAGAGATACAGAATTTATGAAATGAGTCTATAGACAAAAAAAATACCACAGGTTCAATATTGTTTATGAAAGAACAAGGTCAAGTATGCCGGTGAAGAAAGTTGAAAAAATTTGGATGAATGGAACGCTCGTTAATTGGGACGATGCGAAGATTCATGTTCTCTCTCATGTAGTGCATTACGGTTCAAGCTGGTTTGAAGGAATCCGCTGCTACGATACGAAGAAAGGATCGGCAGTGTTCCGGCTTCAAGAACATGTTCGACGTCTCTTTGATTCAGCAAAAATTTATAGAACACAAGTTCCCTACACGGAATCACAAATTTACGACGCTATCAAACAAACGATTATTGCTAACGATTTGAAGGCATGTTATATCCGGCCTATCGTCTATCGAGGGTATGGTGATGTGGGTGTGAATCCTACCGGTTGTCCTGTGGATGTGTCAATCGCTGTGTGGGAATGGGGTGCATATCTTGGCGCAGGTGCATTGGAGCAAGGAATAGACGTCTGCGTTTCGGCGTGGCGTCGTGCGGCTCCAGATACGTTCCCCACGTTAGCGAAAGCGGGCGGAAATTATTTGAATTCGCAATTGATCAAATTGGATGCAATAGCCAACGGATATATTGAAGGCATTGCATTGGGAGTCGATGGAACAGTAAGTGAAGGAAGCGGAGAAAATATCTTTGTCGTCAGAGAAAATGTTATATACACGACACCTTTAAGTTCGGCAATATTATCAGGTGTGACGCGTTCGTCTGTAGTAACGCTGGCAAAAGAATTAGGGTATTCGATTGTTGAAATGGCAATTCCACGAGAGATGTTGTACATTGCAGATGAAGTATTCTTTTCAGGAACGGCGGCAGAAATAACTCCGATACGGTCAATTGATAAAATCGTTGTTGGCGGCGGACAAGCCGGACCTGTAACAAAGAAACTTCAAACGGCGTTTTTTGATATCATCCAAAGCGGGCACGATACGCACAACTGGTTGACATTTGTACGATAAACCCTACGGGAGTAATGACAATGGCAACTTCACAATCTTCAACGAATAATGCACTTTGGCGAAATTTATTCTCTCAACGCGTAATCCGCGAAGGTACGATAGAAGAAGTGTTGAGCAAGGTTCCGGCATTTGCCAACCTTGCACCGAGGGAATTAAAAGAAGTTGCCGCAATTGTCCATAAACGCGAGTACCGCAGCGATGAACCCGTGTTCTATCAAGGAGATCCAGGATTAGGAATGTATATTGTCAAAGACGGCGAAGTTTCCATCGTGATACAGGGAAAAGATGGAAATGAGCGTGAGCTTGCAGTGTTCGGTGACGGAGATTTTTTTGGAGAACTTGCACTTTTAGATGAATCGCCGCGTTCTGCCAATGCTATCTGCAAAACAGAATGTACGCTCATTGGGTTCTTTCGTCCAGACCTTTTTGAATTAATAGAAAAGAATACAACCTTAGGCATAAAAATTGTACTCAAATTGGCAGAAATTGTTGCGCAGCGGTTACGGCATACGGACAAAGAACTTTCCAAGGTGAAAAGTCAACTTGAGCGACTTCAAACACAAGAAGAAAGGGAATCCCATGACAACGAAAAAAGTCCCGCCAAAGGAAAAGTCGTCAGCTAAAAAGAATAAACCGGCAAAACGTACACCCATCAAGCTTCAACGCATTCTCGTGCCCATTGATTTTTCCGATCATTCGAAGAATGCGCTCAAATATGCAATATCCTTCGCACAGCAATTCAAAGCTTCCATTGATCTCATTTACGTTGTCGAACCGACCATCTATCCAGCGGATTTTAGTTTTGGTCAAATCGGATTCCCCAATGTGGAGGAGGAGCTTAGGGTGCATGGAAATGAAGAATTGGAAAATCTCATCAAGAAGGAAATCGGAGGCAAAGTAGTATCGCACAAGATAGTCCGCACAGGAAAACCGTTCTACGAGATAAATCAGTACGCCCAGGAAAGAGACATCGATCTTATCATAATTGCTACTCATGGACATTCAGGTATGGAGCATATCCTCTTCGGCAGTACAGCCGAAAAGGTTGTCCGGAAAGCCCCTTGTCCTGTCCTCGTTGTGCGGAGCGGAGAACATGAGTTTGTGAAGGAATAGGATTAGCGTAAAGTTAAAAAGCAGAAAAAGTTGTTCGAAGACACTGGTAATCAGCGAGATGTGCTCCGCCAAAACTCGTTCGTTATATCAAAGTTATGCCTTTGGCATATTGGGGAACACACCGTAAACAAATTTCAAGAATGTTAAATCAACGATGCGCAGTATGAGTAGTTGCTCATATTGATAAGCATATAATAATTAATAGGAGGGGTTATGTCCTCACTTAACATCAACCAGATGGTTCTTACTCATTATAGTAATTCAATAAAATATTATGAACTACTCTCTTCCTATTTGGTGATTTATAAGTTAAAAAGGTTGAATATTTCTAATGCAACATTCGTCTTTGTTTTAATGCTTATTGTATCTGCATCTCTATTTTCGCAAAGTATCACATCCACAATAAATCTTCCTGCAGGAAGCAAACCAACTCAGATCTGTGTCGATGAGCAAAGCAATAAGATCTATGTTACTGATAATCTTAATGCACGGGTTTTCGAAATTGATGGAGTATCAAAGAGTATAGAACGCGAATTTCATGTCCCTACTGGACCGAGTGACTGCATTGTTAATTCTGCGATGAAAAAGGTTTATACCTTTAGTAGTGTGGATGGTTCTGCAAAATACTTCAGTGTCATAAATTTAAATACTGGCATTGTAGATTCATTCTATACAAATAACGGCTACTTTGGTATGTTCACTAACTTTGCGTTACACCCGTCAATGGATAAAGTATACTTCCTTGTAATGTGGGATCTTTATGTCTACAATGGAATAACGAATGTTTTATCGAAGGTGAAAAGTACAAGTCTTAATGCACCACTTTATGTAGAACAGATAGGAATAGACACAGTCATGAAAAGAGTATATGTACCTAATGGAGGTGGAAATGTTATGGTTGTCAACTGTATGACAGATAGTGTCATTAGCACAATACAAGTGGACCCTGAAGTGTATGCGAGAGTTAACGTGGCAGCGGTGAATCAGTTAAAGTCCTTACTTTTTGTTTCTGCATGGAATTATACATACGATAAAATCTTCAGTACCATTAATAACGCATTTATTAGCCCATTAATTGATGAAACTACAACAGATAATTGGCAGACTTTAATTCATGAGCAATTGAATATTGCCTGTAGGTCTTTTGAAATCGATGAAAGGGCAGAACTAGTTGATATTGAGCAGCATACCTCAAAAATCGTAAATTTCAATCAAGGACAAAATGGACGACTTGTAGCAATAAACAAGAATACTGTCAGAGCATTTTATGTGTATGATGATAGTACTGTGTCTTTTGACCTCTTAAACGGAACAAAAAAAGTTCTTGGCGCCGGAAAAGGATATGAATCTGTTTCTTTTTCTCTTCAACTCGGCAGCTTTAACCAATCCACTGAAGAGCTCTATATACCTAATCGGGTCATGGGGAATATTTCTGTTATTAAGGATACGATATATGCCGGCAATCCGTCAATTTCATTGGCATATATTATTAATGGTACTCAGTCACTGGTAGTTAGAGGGACGCACTTTGGTTTCTTACAAGGTACTTCAAAAATAACAATTGATGGAACAGATTTGGGAAAAGCAACTTATTGGTCAAACGATTCGGTTTATTTTGAAAATAATTCTCACGTTATACCAGGAAATCTCATACTCACTGTTCTTGAAAGAACAGCATCAGAGACTCTTTTACCGGTTGAAATAACATTATTTACTGTCGATGCAAATGCAACCGGAGTGAAATTGAAATGGACAACCGCAACTGAAATAAACAACTATGGATTTGAGGTGGAGAGAAGAAGAGTTGTTGAGTCATTAAGTAGTGATGTCGATGAGCTAAAACAATGGACTAAGATCGGATTTGTTAGTGGATCCGGCACAAGCAATGCTCCGCACGAGTATAACTATTTAGATCAAAAACTCACAGATGGCCGTTATCTCTATCGTCTCAAGCAAATAGACAATGATGGTTCATTCAAGTATAGTATGAGTGTCGAGGTAGACAATAATCTTACACCGACAGTATTTTCCCTTACTCAGAATTTCCCGAATCCATTCAATCCATCTACAACGATCTCATTTGATCTTCCCAGGAAATCGTTTGTATCGCTCAAAGTATTTGATCTGATTGGACGAGAAATCGCATCGATCATCTCCGAAGATATGCCAGCTGGAAGTTATACAAAGCAATGGAATGCGAGCAACCTGACGAGTGGTGTCTATTTTTATCGGCTGCAGGCAGGTTTATTTATTGAAACGAAAAAACTTGTTTTATTAAGATAAAACGAACGAATAAGAGTATTTAAAAATAATATTTGAAAAAATAGAAGAAGAACTAGAGTGCTGGATTAAGACCGGTAAAATCTAACTATTCCGCTCAATAACAAAACTTACAAATTGCAGAAGAGATTGTTTCTCTGGTGAATCAGGGAAGGAGGAAAGACAAGCGCGTGCATTTTCTGCGAACTCCTCCGCTTTCTGAAGTGCATACTCGATGCCGCCATTGTTCCGGACAAAATCTACTATCCACGCAACATCTTTTTGTTTTGCGCCATTTTTCACGAATCGCAATGCTTGCTGTGCTTCATGCCGACCACTTTGATGAAGCGCATAAATCAGCGGCAGCGTGAGTTTCTTTTCTTTAATATCACCACCTGTTGGTTTGCCAAGAATGCTCTTCCGTCCGAGATAATCGAGTAGATCGTCCCGTATCTGAAATGCCAAACCGACATTCTCGCCGTATGCTTTCAGTGAATTTCTTTTCTCCAGATCTTCCGTCGTACTTGCAGCACCGATATCCGTGCATGCTGAAAAGAGCGATGCCGTCTTATCGCTGATGATCTTGATGTAGGTCTCTTCGTCAATATTCAGCTGCCGGCTTTTTTGAATCTGCAGTAATTCTCCTTCGCTCATGCGTTTCACTGCGAAGGCTGTTGAATTTAAAAAATAATAATCATGGTACTGCAGCGATAACAGCAAACCGCGTGAAAGGAGATAGTCACCCATCAGCACCGCCACTTTATTTTTCCAGACAGCGTTAATGGAAGCAAAACCGCGGCGTGTATCGGCATCATCGACAACATCATCGTGAACAAGCGTAGCGGAATGCAGAAGCTCGATGAGTGTAGCAGCGCGGTAGGTGCTGTCATTGATCTCGCCGCATAACTTTGCACTGAGCATCACCAGTAAGGGACGAACGCGTTTGCCCTTCTGGCGAAGGATGTAGCGGGTAATAAGATACACCAGAGCGACCTGAGAACGCATTGCCTCCCGAAAAACGCTGTCGAACTTCTTGAGTTCTTGTGTGACCGGCTCGCGAATACTATCGAGTGAACTCTCTGATGGATGAAATATACTCATGCGGCATCCTCAGAAGAAGGCGCTGTCTTTTTTTGTGAATACTTTGAAACGAAAATACTGACCTCATAGAGAAGGATCATCGGCAGAGCGAGAAGAGTTTGCGTTACCATATCAGGTGTCGGTGTAACGACTGCAGAAATAATAAAAATGACCACGATGGCGTGACGGCGAAACTTGCGCATGAAGCCGGGAGTCAGTATTCCCATCTTGGATAAAAAATAAGAGACCATCGGAAGTTCAAAAACGAGTCCAGCACCAAGCAGTAATGTAAGCATAAAGCTCATATATTGATCGAGAGCAATATTCAAGTCGATATTCTGCGTGCCAAACGAAGAGAAGAAATGAAGTGCTGCGGGCAATAAAATAAAATATCCGAATGTAACACCGGCAAAAAAACAAAACGATGTGAAGAAAACAATACGCGAGATATAGCGGCGTTCTTTTGGGAGCAATCCCGGAGCAACAAATGTCCAAAGACAATAAATGGTGTATGGCATGCTGAGAATGATTCCGCATACCAGTACAGACTCCATATACAGCATCACAATACCGTAGGGTGAGAGCACTTGTGTCTTTAAACCCACTGACAGAAGCGGATGCAACAGTACCTTTTGAACGATAAAGTCAGCGAAGAAGACACAGAGTATCGTGCCGACAAGAATTCCTATAAGCGCTTTAATGATTTTTGAACGAAGCTCGTCGAGGTGTTCCAGAAAAGACATTTCCCGCTGGCTGGGAGATTTCCCAGCCGATTGGAATATTTTACCAAGAATGGCTTGGGTAATACTCATCAAGTAGCACTATATCAGTTCAGGATACAGAGGGAATTTTGCACAGAGTGTTTTTACATCTTCGCTTATTTGCTTCAGGACTTTTTCATCCGTTCGGTTGATCAGCGCATGATCGATGAAGCCAGCAATGATTTTCATTTCCGGTTCTTTCAGTCCGCGCGTTGTAACAGCAGGCGTGCCAATGCGAATGCCGCTGGTGATGAGCGGAGATTTGTCATCGAATGGCACGGCATTTTTATTCACTGTAATCCCTGCGAGATCCAGCGTTTCCTGAGTCTCTTTACCCGTGAGATTCTTATTACGCAAGTCGAGCAGCATGAGATGATTGTCCGTACCGCCGGAAATAATATTGTAGCCGCGTTTTACTAATGCTGCTGCGAGAGCATGAGCGTTCTTGATGATTTGTTCTGCATAGGTGCGATATTCCGGCCGAAGATTTTCACCGAAGGCAACCGCTTTTGCAGCTATCACATGCATGAGTGCTCCGCCTTGAACACCGGGAATAACCATCGAATCAATTAACTCCGACATCATCTTCTTGCGGCCGGATTTTGGCGCCACGTGCCCAAATGGATTCTCGTAATCCTTGCCGATGAGAATGAGTCCGCCGCGAGGGCCTCGGAGCGTTTTATGAGTTGTCGATGAAACGACGTGACAATAAGGAAGCGGATCGTTGTGTAGTTTTGCTGCGACCAATCCTGCCGGATGAGCAATATCGGCAAAGAGGAATGCGCCCACCTTGTCCGCAATTTCGCGGAACGCTTTATAATCGATGTTGCGCGAATAAGCACTCGCCCCAACTGTAATCATCTTAGGCTTCTCGCGCTTTGCTGTTTCTTCTACATTGTTGTAATCGATTCGGCCTGTATCCTTCGAAATGCCATAAGATGTAAAGCGATACAATTGTCCGGAAAAGTTCACCGGGGATCCATGCGTCAAGTGGCCGCCATGAGAAAGATTCATACCCATGACAGTATCGCCAGGTTTGATGAAAGAGAAATAAACTGCCATATTTGCCTGCGAACCCGAATGCGGCTGCACGTTGACATATTCAGCGCCGAATAATTTTTTTGCACGATCGCGTGCAAGATTTTCGGCAATATCGACAAACTCGCAGCCCCCGTAGTATCGCTTCGCAGGATAGCCTTCTGCATATTTATTTGTCAGAGCGCTGCCCATGGCTTCCAGTACTGCAAGGCTCACGAAGTTCTCAGACGCGATAAGTTCCAGCTTGGAGTTCTGTCTATGAACTTCGCCTTGAATGGCAGTATAGACTTCTGAATCGGCGGTCTTAAGGTTTTTCATAGGTACGTTCTTTAAGATAATTGTTTATGATAGAGTGATGAACATTTTCATGGATTCTAAAGATTTGTCAACGAGTGAATTTTTTCTATTCGGTACATGTGCCGCTCACAGCCGCTAAAAGGAGTTAAGAGAAACATCTTCACAATTTCTGCTGCTGTTTCCCAGCTGACGATGCGT
>Ga0182021_10005643_pt1 | contig 14844 bp, 13 predicted proteins | sample 612E3MmetaG_FD_120493 | JGI IMG/M metagenome (GOLD analysis project Ga0182021, IMG submission 120493) | Permafrost microbial communities from Stordalen Mire, Sweden - 612E3M metaG (Illumina Assembly) | ecosystem: Environmental > Terrestrial > Soil > Wetlands > Permafrost | place: Sweden... | reverse complement strand
TTAAGGTTGGTATCTTTGGTTCCTTTGCCAGAGGAGATAATAAAAAGGGTAGCGATATCGATATCCTGGTTGAGTTCAAAGAGTCTCCTTCTTTGTTGACACTTATTAAACTAGAAAATGAGCTTTCCGCCATTCTTGGTGTCAGAGTTGACCTGGTGACAACTGGCGCTTTGAAAAATAAGAGAATCAAAAAAAGCATTAAGAAAGACCTCATTAACATATTGTAATGATTAAGGACGATCTCGCTTAAATAGAACATATTCTTGATTGTATCAGAAAAATCAATGAGTTTAGTAACGGACTGTCATTAAAAGAATTTAAGACAAATGAGATGGTTCAGGATGCCATCATAAGAAATATTGAGATAATTGGCGAGGCTTCCATGCGCTCTACGCTCATCTCTCATCTCTCACCTTACCCCTCACGCCCACTTACGTGCAATGAGAGCCTTAAGTGTTTTGGTCCTTAGTCTCTTAGTCTCTTCGTCTCTTCGTCTCTAAGTCTCTTCGTCTTCATGCCCGGACCACCGATGCCTGATGCTCATTTTCCAAGGTTAATCATTTTCAAAAATAACTTGAGTAAGACATCGTACAATTCAATAAACCTGCCGATCCCAATTTTAACTACATTTGACATAATAAATGTATGACAATGACTGATGTCCATGAACCTGAAGTGAGGAGTTACAATATGAGCCAGATCAGGAGCAAGGATACTAAACCTGAGCTGGTTGTGCGTAAATTTCTTTTTAAAAATGGATTCAGGTACAGGCTTCATGTTAAAGACTTACCAGGCAAACCAGATATTGTTTTAGCAAAATATAGGACAGTGATATTTGTTAACGGATGTTTTTGGCAAGGTCATGAAGGTTGCAGATACTTTGTTGTCCCAAAAACAAGAACAGAGTGTTGGGTTAATAAAATTGTTCAAAACAAACTGTTAGATAGTGACAACTATATAAAATTGACTAGTTTAGGCTGGAAAGTAATTACTATATTTGAATATAGACTGAGAAAGGAATTTAGAGAAGGTACGTTAAATGAGCTCATCACCAACATATCTGAAAGGTTACAATCTTTCCCAGTTGATTACTATTTTGAAGGAGTGAAAGAATTATCAAACAGAACAGCTGCATTTAAGCAAATAGGAAATGCCGTGCCACCATTAATTGCAAAGGCAGCTTAAAATAATTTTGCTAAAAAGAATTACCAATGGGAAAAGCAACGTTGAATAAAACTCTTGAAGAACTAAGAGAGAAATCTCAAAACTACCAGCATCAAATTGAATTGAGAATTTTGGACAAATGCCCTTATATTGTTCAAGTTGGAGCATTAACTATTACCACTGATGAAAATGGAAAGGTGATTAATCAGAATTCAAATTACCCCACTCAATTTACTCAAAAGGCAGTTGAGGAAATATTGACAATGAATTTTAAAAATGGTAATGGTGACGCAGTAATTCCAAAAGTTTATACAAGGGTTGAATGGTATCAGGAAAGATTGAATGAATTAACGGAATCAATATATTTATTGGAAGCAAATTTTTCTGAAAGAAAATGAAAGAAAAAGATACTGAAACGATTAAGTAATAATTTTTATAGTAATTTATGGATAGCTGGTCAAATTATGAAGTTGAATTAATAGTTACAGATTATTTTCAGATGCTGTCTGATGAATTAACTGGCAAACCATATAAAAAGTCTGAGCACAGGAAAAATTTATTGCCTATTTTAAATAATCGCTCAGAAGGTTCAATTGAATTTAAACATCAAAATATAAGTGCTGTACTTATTAATTTTGGGCAGCCATACATTAAAGGTTATTTACCGCGATATAACTATCAGAAGATTCTTGAAGAAATTGTTATCAATTATCTTTATAATAATTTAGGGATTGAGGATAAATTTAAGCAATTTGCCGATAAAGATGTACATATTAAATCAACAGTCAATTTTGAGAAATTAATTATTGAGCCTCCGGTTTTGGAATTAGTAGCAGAACCAAGCCCCTCATATCACCAAAGTCCAATCAAAGTAAACTACTTAGAAAGAGAACAGAGTAACAATAAATTAGGTAAGTCTGGCGAAGAACTTGTCTTACATTATGAAAAATGGGTTCTAATAAAAAACGGAAAGGATAATCTTGCCGAACAGGTTAGATGGATTTCTAAGGAAGAAGGTGATGGTGCTGGTTTTGATATTTTATCAAAGAATAATAACGGGTCGGACAAATATATTGAAGTTAAAACAACAAAACTTGGTAAAGAAACACCTTTCTTTTTTTCAAGAAATGAACTTATATTTTCTCAACAACATATTAAAGATTTTCACCTTTTCCGATTATTTAATTTTGAAAGTGAAGCAAGGATGTTTACTAAAATAGGTGGCTTAGATACAATTTGTCATTCAGTTCCAGTATCATATAAAGGTTATTTTTAATTTTCCAATACTGTATTGGCTTCATAATTTAATGCGTATCCTATTAACACAGAGTTACATCATCATAAGAGTGATTTTAATCAATTAAGAAAAGAGAAATAGTGGTCCTAAGAATGGGGAGTAGTTTAGGATAACAGAGTCTGGAAGTCTTGGAGTCTGGATATTCTTCATATTTGAAAGGAAATATTGAACGTTTAATTTAGCATAACCGACAAGCTTAGCAAAAAATATTTGCACAGGTGAGAATTTGATACTATCTTTACTTTAACATGTCCACCCCCCTTCCCGTAAGATCAGGGCGCTCAGGGTGGACTTTATATTTTTGTACCTATGCCCAGAGTACCATACGATAAATCAGCGCTCGATTATTCCGGCCAGCTTCAGCAGCTTAAGGATCGGGGACTTACAGCTTTGACAATTCGTTAAAACTCTACTGTTTTGACCGGGAACTACGAAAGCTTGTTTCAAATGAACTGGAAAAGATTGAAATTGCCATAAGAGCTAAAATGATATACATATTGTCACATAGCCATGGACCTTTCTGGTTTCAGAATAGTTCCTTATTTTATGATCATAAAAAACACCAGGAATCTGTTGAAAAGTTAGTGGTTGGGAAGAACAGAAGCGATGAAGTTTATATCAAGGAATTCAATTATAAATATTCCGATCCATTGCCGCCAAGCTGAATCATGGGAATTTGAATTAAATTTTATATATCTCTCAGTTGAGAACGGGCAAATTTCACAGATATAAGTTTTCTTTTACAAAAAGAAGTAGCTATATATTGCGCGAAACGGAATCTAAAGATAAAATTGAAATTGCAACTGAACTAATAAATGATATTTTGAAGTAATATCCTAGGGTTACTCTTATTATCACTATTGAACTTATATGTGATCCTTTTAATAAATAAACAATTTCCATAATTTATAGAATTAAAATATAAGACAGTAATGCTTGTTTATTGTCTATTCTTAGATATCTTTGTATTGATAGTAATGCCATGAAAACAAAAGATTTACATAATAATAAATCAACTACAGGAATAACTGATCACTTTAAAGGTCAAAGTAAGGTTGGCATAAAGGATATAAAAGAGTATTTCAGAAAAACTGTTCCGGGTATTCAGGACAATGCAATTTATGCCAGGATTCATGAACTTAAAAATAAAGGTATTATAACTGCGGTTGCAAGCGATGTATATACTTTTACCCCGAAACCTTTATGGACTCCATCACCGGATAATGACGTAAAAAAGGTAGAACAAACAATCCGGAAACAATTTACATCAGCCGATATATTATTATGGGACACATCATGGCTTAATGAATTCACAAACTTGCAGACATTCCGGAAATTAATAATCATTGAACCAGAGGAAATAATTGCCGAAAGCGTTTTTTATTTTCTGAAGGAAAAAGGGTTTAAGGAAGTTTATTTCAAGCCAGGGACTAAAGAAATTGAACTATACGCAGGCAATTCTCCCTTAACATACATCATTAAGTCGCTCGTCAGTAAATCACCTGTGTTGAAGAAGAAAAGTCACACCCCGGGAATTGAAAAAATTCTGGTTGATCTTTATTGCGATAAGGAACTCTTTTATTCGTATCAGGAGGATGAGTTATCAAACATCTGGACAAATATCTTTAAAAAATATACGGTTAATAAATCCACTCTTTTCAGCTATTCCACCAGGCGAGGGAAACAGAAGGATATTGAAGAATTTATGATCCATTTAAATTTAACAGATCAGCCATGATATCTCCAAAATCATATACTAAAGAGTGGTTATTGTCACAAAGTAAACGTCTAGGGAATACAGGCCCGGAAATACTTGAATATGCAATTTATGCATTAGGTTTGCTGGAGCAGCTTTCCATCAACAAACTTGATTTTGTTTTTAAAGGCGGCACATCATTGATGCTGCATTTCCCGGAAATTAAGAGACTTTCCATGGATATAGATATTGTTAGCAATATTAGTCGGGAACAGGTAGCAGAAATACTGACAAAAATATGTTCTGCATCCATTTTCTCAAGATGGGAACTGGATGAAGAGAGAAGTTATTCAGGAAAGATTCCCAAAGCACATTATTTGCTTTACTTTCAATCTAATCTGTTCGACAATGAAAGATATATTTTGCTTGATATACTTATTGATAAACCCGACTATCCTGAAATAATTGATAAGAAAATTGATCTGCCCATACTTGTTCAGGGTGGGGAATCCACATCGGTCAGAATACTTGGAATAAATTCTTTGTTAGGCGATAAACTGACAGCCTTTGCCCCAAATACTATCGGAGTAACATATGACTCAGGTAAGTATCTTAGCATGTTGAAACAACTCTATGATATTGATTTGCTTATAGATGTTGCTACGAATCTTCCATTGGTTTCTGAAACATTCAAAACATCTGTACAAAAAGAGATTGATTACCTGCAAGAGAATATTAAGATTGGTGATGTTTTTTCAGATATAAGGAATACTTCTTTTTTGCTTGCATACGGATTTTTAAACAAATTAAAGGAAACAGAAAACATTTCTAAATATAAGTTTTTTGGGAAAGGGTTAGCTGCTTTGAATTCGTTTCTCCCCGGAACAAAAAGATTTACAAGACTTGATGTCCTCCTTGCAGCTTCAAGATCAGCTTACATTACTTCTATTATACAAACCGGGAAGTTAGAAGAATTCAAGATATTTGATAATAATATTCAGATAGATGATTATCTGTTTTCAGAAAAGCCCGAAAATCTATTGAATAAATTGTCAAAACTCCCGGGAGGGATACTTTATTATTTAAAACGAGCTTACGATCTGACAAAATGAGTTATGAATATTCTGAAGATAACCTCATAGAGCAAACAGCAAATCTCCTGGGAAAAACCGCAGTTGTCTGACCGGTTACATGTATTTCTAAGTTATTCCGGATTCCGTTGGAATTTCGTGCTGATTTGTTGTAGCCTTCCAGTTATAAGGCAACATATCCTGAATAGGAAGTTCAGTATAGCCCGGAATATTCATTCTGGTTAACCGGAGTTTTTTTTCACAATTATTGAACCAGTGAAGATGTACTTCACACTTATAAGTTTCATTTGCTACATGAACATATTCGAAGAACAATCCAGAAAAATTTGCACCAGGGGAATTACCTTGTCAAAGCAAGATATTAAAAACTTTCGGATCAAAGAGATATTTAATTCCATAACACATAATGATTTTCAGGATATGGATCAGGCAGAAATCATCTTAAAAAATCGTATTGAAAATAACAAATTCTGTCTGGTTGAAGTTGCGGCTACAAACAAGCTTTATTTCATAAGTTGCATTACCTTTGAAGATGTCTGGAGCAGGAATCTTTTTGCTCTGCGGAATATAAAATACTATGATTTATTTCCTGATCTACTAACACTTTATAATTGATCGAAAACAGTTTATAAAGTATTAATAGAGAAATTGTTATATTTTAATAACAGTCACCTTTTTATGATTACCTTTGCTACAAGAAATAATCTGTTAAGAACTTTCTAGGGGTATTGCGACCAATAACCAATTCGGAATCAGTGCTAGAAAAAGAGCCCATCTTGTAAGCCAACATTGACCTTCAAATGTAAATTTCAAGATAATGACGAGACAAGAAGCTGAACTGATTTTGCAAAGAACATTTAAGCTTAATCACTTTTACGATGAGCAATGGCAAACTATTGAAAAAATACTAAATGGTGAAAGAGTATTGCTTATCGAAAAAACTGGATTCGGTAAATCCTTATGCTTCCAGTTCCCGGCAATCTTACACAAAGGAATCACAATAATATTTTCACCTCTTATTGCGCTAATGAGGGACCAGATTAAAAAGTTAAATTGTTTGGGGATTCCTGCTGAATGTATAAATAGCGAACAAACAGCAGAGGAAAACACTCAGATAATTAGCGATGCAAAGGCCGGAAAAATCAAAATTCTTTATATAGCTCCGGAACGACAGGAAAATTCTGAATGGATTGAAGCAACCCGCCAATTGCATCCTTCAATGGTAGTAGTAGATGAAGCACATTGCATATCGGTCTGGGGACATGACTTCAGACCGGCTTTCAGGAGAATTATTAATCTTGTTAATTTATTGCCCGTTGGTTTACCTGTGTTAGCCACAACAGCAACAGCAACAAAGAAAGTAGAAGCTGATATTGCTCAGCAGATGGGAGGTAACCTGACTATTATCAGAGGAAAACTGATGCGCGACAATTTCAGGCTATTTGTTATTAAGGTTACTTCAGAAGATGAAAAAATGATCTGGTTAGGTCAAAATCTGGAAAAGCTGACCGGTTCCGGAACAATATATACAGGAACACGCATGGATACCGAGATTTATTCCAAATGGTTTGAATACTTAAAAATTCCATCAATCGGATACAATGCAGGACTTGATCCTGTTTCAAGAATTTCAATTGAGAATGGGTTAATGAATAATAAGTGGAAATGTGTTATTTCAACAAATGCGCTGGGGATGGGTATTGACAAGCCCGATATCCGTTTTATAATTCACACGCAGATTCCGCAATCACCAATCCATTATTACCAGGAAATTGGCAGAGCAGGGAGAGACGGACTTCCTGCTGATATAATTCTTTTTTATAATCCTGAAGACAAACAATTGCCCGAAGCATTTATCGAAGGAGGAAGACCGGCTATCACAAAATACGAAAAGGTCATCGATGCCATAAAAAACGAAATGCTTGGTGAAAAGGATTTAATGAGAAGGACAAACTTAAAACAAGGTCAGATAAGAATTATAAAGGCTGATCTGATTGAACAAAAGATAATACGTGAAATCACCATTGGAAAAAGCAAAAAATTCGAATATATAACAGCTGCTTCAAAACTTAATACAAAGGCATTTGAAGAATTAAGGGCGAGTAAGACAATTGATTTAGAAAAAATGATAGAGTATACTGACACAACTCAATCCCGGATGAAATATTTATGTGATTATCTTGGAGACACAGCTTCAGGTTCATTTAATAACTGCGATAATACCGGTTTAAAGAAGATTTCAGTTTTTGTCACACCTGAATGGTCCAAAAAATTGCAGGATTTCCGGGAAGACTATTTTCCTCAACTTGAAGTTGAAAAAAGAGGAACAAATTTAGTAAATGGTGCGGCTGCTTCGTACTATGGAGTTTCAAACGTTGGAATAGCCTTACATAGAAGCAAGTATGAAAACGGAGGCGATTTTCCTGACTTTTTACTAAAATTAACCTTGAAAGCATACCGGAAAAAGTTCGGACAGGAGAAATTTGATCTCATCCTGTATGTGCCCCCGACAAAATCCCGTGATCTGGTTAAAAATTTCGCTATAAAAATTTCACATGTATTTAAATGCCCGATTTCTCATAATTTGTCGAAACTGAGGATAACCAGTGAACAAAAGATTTTTGAAAACTCATATTTAAAGACTGATAATGTCAAAGGGGCTTTTATTTACAATTTCCCGGCTGAAATTCAAGGTAAAAGCATATTGCTTATTGATGACATCTTTGACAGTGGCGCAACAGTTAAGGAAATTGGAAGATATTTAACTACTTTAGGAGCTTTGAAAATTGCACCTCTGGTTATAGCCAAAACAGTAGGAGGAGATCAAATATGAATAAAGAATCTGCATATTGGATTGCATTGGCACATTTGCCGGGTTGGGGTCATTTAAAGATCAATAACCTCATTATAAAATTCTACCACGAGAATAATCTTACCATCAGTGACTTTTTCCAATTATCCGAAAACGACTGGAAAAATCAGTATGGATTGGAATACAAAGATCTTGAGGATTTGAAAAGAGCTAAAACTGAACTGCCAAACAATGCCTTCCTGGCTGAATCCCTGTTAAACGAAGGTTATGAATTGATTCCGATTACCTCACCGGAATATTCAAAAACTCTTAAAGACAACTTAAAAGCTGCTCATGCACCTGCATTGTTGTATGTAAAGGGAAACAAACAAATTATGCACGAAAAATCCATTGCAATTGTTGGTTCACGAAATGCATCCGGTCATTCATTAGAGTTTACCGACAATATAGCCAAACTTGCCAGTAAGGAATATAAAGTTGTTGTAAGTGGTTTCGCAAAAGGCGTTGATAAGCAGGCTCTGGATTCAGCAATTAAATACAAAGGTCAGAGTATAATTGTTTTACCGCAAGGGATAATGACATTTGGCTCAGGTTATAAAACTTACTACAAACAAATTGTTGACGGAGATGTGCTGGTATTAAGCACTTTTTTCCCAAAAGCTCCCTGGAAAGTTGAACTGGCGATGGCCCGGAATCCGATTATTTATGGACTGGCTGATGAAATTTATGTTGCCGAATCTTCTGATAAAGGCGGAACATGGTCAGGTGTTATTGATGGCTTGAGAAAGAACAGGAAGATTTATGTACGGAAGCCTGATTCACATGAGAATACAGCTAATAGTCTGTTGATTCAAAAAGGCGCCTTGGCTGTTGATTTTAACGGGTTGGTTATTCATGATTATATTCCAACGGGAGAATCAAAACAAATGAGCACTTCAGAAGAGTCATCAGTCAGCTATGAAAATAGAATACTCGGACTTCTTAAAACCGGTGAATATGCTGTTAAAGAAATCCTGAAAAAACTTCAGTTAAACTGGCCGGAGAAAAAGCTGAGGGATTTCCTTAAATCTCATAAAGAAGTTGAAACTATCAATAAAAAGCCAATCAGGTTTACAATGAAAGATCAGATTATTATACAAAAATCCTTGTTTGATTAACAGAGTCAGCACATTTTCAGGAACATTGCCAAAGCCGAATCTGCTCAATTATTTTGATGTCCGCTTAAGAGTTGAATTAAGAATGAATTTGGTTCATAAGTTTAATTGCCTTCCATCCCCAGTCATTCTTTTTCTTATTGAAAGAAATAATTGCAGTTCCTGACAATTCATTTCCATCAACCAGCTTTTGCTTTTCAATTAATCGTGGTTCTATAAAAATATCATCAACGAATCCAAAAGGCTGATTCTCATTTTTTCTGATTTTGCCGTTGAATTCTTTCATGATTTCATTGTTGGCCGGAAGTTCTGTTTTTTCAAGCGTTATAACATTATACCGGGTATTGGCACCAGATCCCTCGAGCCGTGCCAGGAACTTGTCGCCGATTTCGACCTTTTTAAGGAACCTGTCATATTTGAAAAATCCGGATCTGGTTTTACTTGCAACAAAATTTAGAATTTTCTTATCGGAATTTACAAATTCTGCTACAATAACTTCCTGTTGGATGTCGCCGAATACTAATCCGTCAGCGATAACTGAGTACTTTTTATAGAAATCGGAATTCGACGACTTTACGGTTGCATTTCTATACCAGTCCTGTTCCGTCCAGTTCAATACCTCCACTGGTATTCTGAATCCATTCGATTGCTTTGATTTTACCAGCAGTTCTATCTCTGTTTTAGCCTCATCGTAAAAACGTTTCTGAACCATTATTGATGCCATTCTCTGGCGCAGATTTACAAGCATCTCTTCAGGAGACTGGCAGGTTAATGCCTTGCAATAACAGGCTAAAATTTTCTCCTTATCATCGGGGTATGTTTCACTCAACAGGTCCCAAACCCAGAAATCGTTTTTCTTCTTTTTTGCGAAGGGCATCAATGTTGAGCGCATAGATTCTATATCGCCCAATGCCAGTAGAAGTTTAGCCTTAAAATATGGAGGATATTGATACTGGGGGTAATTTTTTATTATGTTGTCTAAGGATAGTAGAAATGATTCTGCCTTTTCCTCATTAAAAATAATTTCTCCGTTCTGTAAATGTTTTGGCAGCAGGTGTTTTGCATAAGTAATGTATGCCTGTTCAGCAATTGACATTACTTCCTTGCCATCGGGCAATTTTTCTTTTTCAAAATCTTCTGTCCTTAAATTTTCCAAATTCCACCAGTCAGCAAACTGATTGTAATTGTCGGAGTCTTTCAAGGATTTATGGAAGGCTTTAAACAAAAAACTGTAACTCTCCGATGGTTTAGTAAACGGATAAGATTTAATTGTCTCCAGCAGTTGCATCGTTTTTTGAACATCAGAGGTATTTTCCTTATGCAAAGCAAAAACCATCTTCCCTATCTGCCAGCTGAGATTTTCAAAGAGCATTTTTTCTTCCGTACCTAACTGCAAACCGTTTATTTCTGCTAGCCATGAAATAAATTCGTCGCAATGTTGCGGCGCAACATTGAGTTTCACGTAATCATAATACACCCAGCTGATATTGCGTTTTGCCCAAATATTTGAAGGATCTGGCTGCAATTCTGCTTTTGCCATCTCCAAAGCTTCTTCAAACTTTCCGGACTTGCGAAGTTCTTTAATTTCCTTAGCCGGCATATTCATCTTGTTTTAAGGTTTGCAATGAAGTTATAATATCTTCAAGCAGATAATTGCTGTTTGTGTGATTTTTTATAGGGACAACTCTTCCAAAAAATCCATTGTTTTTATATTCGAAATCAATTACAGCAACCTCCCCATATCGTTTAAATCTATACCGCTCTTTGTTTTGCATATGATCCAGGTCAGAAATGTGAATGCCGGTGTTCTCGAATATCAACCGGAGATCATCGAATAAGTTTTTTGTGAACGGTAATTGTTCTTCCAGCTCAAACTCAAACTCCAGTTTGCTGATTATTGTTTCAGCCAGGTTTCTGACCACATAAATGTCAGGCTTAATATTTAAAAATGTCACAATCTCATTATACAGGTCTTCGCTGTTAGTGTGAGAGGGCAGTTTCTGAAATTTGCCATTGAATATATTCTCTTTATTTATCCACGTTTTCAGTGCAGCAGTATGTGATTCTCTTTTGAAATAGTAGGATACCTCCAGATTCTTCTTTTCCCAGCCTGCAATTTCAATATAATGATTTCTTACTTCATTCCGGACTTTTATAAAGTGATCCTGAATCTGAACAGGGAGTTCTAACAGATTGAAGCTGTTCAATTGACTTAGTAATGGTGAGTCGATTGTTATTTGCTCCTGCCGGACTTGTTTTCCGGTTAGTTCATCAAGGGATTTAAGTGTTGCAATATCAATGAACGACATTGAAGAGTATGAATTAAAATATGGAGGATTCAGGGCAAACAGTGTTTTTGAAGTACGCGTAACCGCTGTGTATGCCCACCTGAAAAAGGTCTCATTATCCTTTGATCGCCTGATCTGTTTGTCTGTAAAGCAATTGAATCCTGTCTGATTTTCGTGATCCCAGACAGTAAACACATTATCCCATTCTCCGCCCTGGGCCTTATGACATGTTACGGCATAGCCAAACTTAAGTAGCAGACAATTAAAATATTCGTCTTCCGTAATTGCCTTTTTAAACTCCTCGGTCTTTGGTTTTAACCCTTTGTGCCTGGTCGTAAAATCCACATATAAGGCCTGCGTTTCTTCCGTATGGAGGAAGTTATTTCCATACAGAAAATTTTCAAGAAGTTTCCCTTTTACAATTTTGTTATTGCTTTCAGCATCAGGGAAGACCAGTTCTGCATCTCTCCAGCTTAGCTTAACAGGTTCTTTTCCCTTCAGACCGATAGTTCTGGTAATGTTAGTTTCACTTATCCGGTTAACAACTGCAAATTCACCGTTTAAAACACCTTTCCTGTAATTATTGCCGCCAATTATGATGATGTCGCCCGATTGAACCGGAAGGTTTGCATTTCCAAACCGCTTTTCCCTTATATGCAGGTTGAGATCCAGGCAGGTTTTATTTTTACTCCTGATGATTCTGGTCATTTTGCCAAGATTTTAAAATAGATTGGAATTATTCAAGTCCTTTGAAATCTCCCGCAAAAATCTCAGATGTCTGACCGGTTACAACTATTTCTAAGTTTTTCAGGATTCCGTTGTAATTTCCTGCTTACTTTTTGAAGTTTTCCAGTTATGTGGCAGATTATTTCGGACAAATTGTACCACCTATTCAGGGGCATATAGTTATAAGGCAGAAAATCTGGAAGGTTGTGACCGGTAAGGACAGATGCATAAATCGGTAAATAAATATGTTGGTTTTTAGCAAATAGCAATTTAGGTGGAGAATTCGGAGCATATTGACCCCTGAAAACGGTTTAAAGAATATCAGCTCACAGATTTAGTAATTGCTAAAGTATTGAAAGCTTTACAGCTGCAGGTAATTGTAAAATTATATCATCGGGATATCGGATCGGCTCAAAGACTCAACGGTTCAACGGCTCAAGGGTTCAGTCGCTCAAGTGCTCCACTGCTCAATAATAGAGTGTTTTTATAAATCCCTTCTTACCATTGCGCCATTGTGCCTTTACGTCGTTATGCCTTTATACTATAGCGCCATTACGCCATTACACTGTTGCGCCCTTGCGCCTTTACGCCGTTATGCCTTTATACTATTGCGCCTTTACGCCTTTGCGCCTTTGTGCGGTTGCGCCATTGCGCCGTTAAGCCTTTACGCCTTTGTGCCATTGCGCCGTAGAACCATTACACATTCCAAAGTAAAATTTATCAATTCTGATAAATCTGATATTTAGTTTCATTTATTTAGTTTGGTTATTTGGCTTTTCTCTGATTCTGTTTTTAAAAATTCATACCTTTTCTTTATTGATTCAATATACTCTGTTTGAAATGGCCCCCTGTTTTTTTTAAAATCATCAAGGAAGAGCTGGTAGTAGTGGATAGCTTTGGGTCTGTCATTCAGTACTTCGTCATATAGATTTGCTATGATCATATATGCACTCACATAAGGACTGTATTCGTTACTTTTAAGATAGGCGGCAATTGCCTCGTTATACAAGCTGTCAGCTTTCAATACCTCAGCCAGAGTGAAATAGGTAAAGCTCAATTGCTGCGTAACAGGGGTAAGGGTATTTATAATATGCCTGTAATAATAAGCGCTGTTTTTCAGATCGTTAAGTATCTTATAATTTTGTCCCAGATATCTTGATACTTCAACATCGGAAGAATCCTTATTATATGCTATTAAAAGATATTTTACAGCTTCTTTTGGTTGAAAGTTATTGCTGTATCCGATACCGGCTCTCTTCAGATATAGAACTGTGGAATCGCCGGAAATTAAAATTTTCAGATAGTCATCCAGCGCTCTTTTAGTATAATTGCGGGAATAATTGAGAGCTGCACGTCGAACCAAAAGATCCATATCAGTTGGATCAATTTTAATCCCTTTGGTTAGTAACTGAAGTGCGGTATCAATTCTCTTGGTTGAGGCATAAAGAAAAGATAAATTCTTTAGAGCATTAACATTTTTTTCATTCAGCGCTAATGACCTGTTATACAAATCAATTGCATCGATGTATTCTCCTTTTCTTAAACACACGAAACCAATCTTATCAAGAATAATGTAATTGGTAGAATCCTTCTGATAGAACCTTTTATAGATTTCTAGTGATTCGTTATACCTGCGTTCCTGCATACATATGCTGGTCAGATAATATGCATAACTCCAGTTTAAGGTATCAATTGAATAAAGCTTTTGTAGCAGAGGTTTGGCCTCAGCCATTTTTCCTTTATTATAATATCCTTTGGCCAGTATAAAATTGTACTTATCATTATCTGGTGATATAGCAACAGACTTCAGAAAGCAATCAAATGATTTATCATCAGGAAGAATATTCTGATAGGCGAGCCCCATCCTGTAATATATCTCTGAATTAAGACTGTCAACAGCCAGGATCAGGCGACAAGTGTCAACGACTTTATTAAAATCACCCTGAATCAGCATGATATCAATTTTTGAATAATCTGATTTTTGCTGACCAGCTGCAGTTGTGCATAGGAGCGGGATAATAATAATCAATATCAATATTATTTTTTTCATATGTTTAAGGCGTTTAATACGATACCAACATCAGGATATGATTTCGTTATTATCAGAAAAGGATATTAAACATAAATATATAACGAATATATTAGTTATGCAACTATTTATTTAATTTTTTCAATCAAAGAGACAGCTTTTAATTTAGGCTCAATGGCTCAACGGCTTAACGGCTTGAAGGCCCAACGGCTCAAAGGTTGAACGATAGAGGGAAGCCCAAAGATGCCATTGCGAAGCCCGAAGATGCCACTGGTTATATTCCGTCATATGGTGTACAAATGATTCCTGATTAAAGTATACAATCGATATAATTAAAAGGGATTGATTTGTGACTCTTCGGTCTTCTGACTTCTGACTTCTTCTTTTATACAACCGCCCTATTAATCTGTGAATTATATAACACTTTTCAAAAGTTATATAATATAAAAAGCATTCCACTCACGTACCTTTACAGTATATTTCTGCATGATAAACCTGTTATGAATTAAAAAATAAATACCATGAAAAATTTATATTTAAGCCTGGTAATAGGAATAGTAACGTGTTTAACCCTAAAAGCACAGACC
>Ga0182021_10005642_pt1 | contig 14846 bp, 13 predicted proteins | sample 612E3MmetaG_FD_120493 | JGI IMG/M metagenome (GOLD analysis project Ga0182021, IMG submission 120493) | Permafrost microbial communities from Stordalen Mire, Sweden - 612E3M metaG (Illumina Assembly) | ecosystem: Environmental > Terrestrial > Soil > Wetlands > Permafrost | place: Sweden... | reverse complement strand
TTTCAGCCGGCGTCTCCGGCCGCGAAGACTCGCGCACGACGCGAAAAAGCCGCCTGAAAGGCGGCTGCGGGCAGGATTGCCCGCCCCACAAAACAGGCAGAACTTCGGCCGCACTGCACTAGCTGCATCATAAAACAGATCGTCCGTGTCGCCCACGATCTCGACCGATGCCGTCTGCTTCCCGGTCTCCGTATCGATCACCAGCATGCGGGCCGGCCTGCGGCATCCGATCAACAAGCGGTGGTGCGCCTCATCGAGCGCCATCGGGTAATTGCTCGATGCGGACGTGACTGGCCAGCGGTCCGTCATGGTATTCTTCGCGAGGTCCACAACCTGGATCTCTTTCTTATGCGCGCGCGTCCACCGGAACCAGTTCCAGCGACTCTTTGCCGGAATCCGCTCGAGCCAGCAGCATCAGGCTGTCCACCACTTGGGACGTTCTCTCGGACTCTTCCAGGATACTGTCCAGGGCTTCCAGGCGCGCGGCGCGGTCCCGGTTTAGCGTCGCCACTTCAGCGGTCGTCCGGATGAGAGACACGGGAGCCCGCAGTTCGTGGGATGCATCCGCTGTGAACCGGGCAATTCTGCGCACCGATGCTTCCAGCCGCGAGAGCATGGCATTCAAGGTCTCGGAAAGCCGCTGGAGTTAATCGCCGGTTTGCGGTCCCCCTACGGCAACACCGCCGCTTTGGCGCTGCCGTAATACAATCCGTTGAAAAGCAGCTTGTAGGTGCCGTGCGGCTGGTCGCGGAAATTCACTTCCGGACCGAGTAGCACCACTTTGCCCTCGCCCACGGATGCCTCGGCCACCGCCGTTCCGCCATCCAGGTACTGTTGGCCCCAGGCCCAGCCGCTATCCAGAACTTCCGGGCCGGAGAACCAGGCCACCGCCGAAGTGCGCTTTAACCCCGAGTCGGGCTCCAGGCGGAAGACCGGGCTGCTGTCGAAGAAGACGTCGACGTGCGCCGGCATGCCATAGGCCAGCGGGTTGGTGTTGTCGACGCTGGCCTTCAGCAGCGATCCCGGGATGTAGAACTTCTCGCGCGGCAGCACGCGTTCCTTACCATCCGGGCCTTTTTCCGTGAGGTAATTCTTTACGGGAAGGCCGAACAACTCCGCCACGCCGGTGGAGCTTCCGATGGTCACAACGGACCCGCCCGACTCGACGAATCTTTTGAGCTGCGGGACGGTCTTGTCCTCCGTGATTCTCTCGCCGACGCCACCGCCGCGGCGAATGGCCCCATCGGTCAAGACCACTACGTCGAACTTGCTTTTCAAGTCGCCGGCATCGAGCGCCGGCGGGTAGACCACTTCGAATGGAAACTCGTACTGCTCGAAGAGCCAGCGCGTCCAGCCGGAAGTGATCGATCCGCCATACTGGTCGCACAGTCCGATGCGGATGGGCTTGAGCTTCAACGCTTCGCCGGCGGGCGCTTTGGCCACGGCATATACAGCCACCCCCAACTCCCTCGCGCCGCGCTCCAGCACCGGGCGAGCGGCGGCCGAAGCGGGGACCCAGATGGCGCCCGTACCCAGATCCCTCTCCGGCTTCTTCAGCCAGTACACCTCGGCGTTGGCCTTCATGAGCCGGTTGATCAGCACGAAGGAGTTGTTGATGCGGTGGCTGATCAGGTAGCCGGCCGGGTTCGAAGGCCCCATTATCGAGCTGGCGGGCGCGGGCAGAAGCCCGTCGATCCTGGTGAAGGGGCCATCGAAGCCGTCGCGGATGCGGTCGAACTCCACGCCCATCTGGTAGGCCAGCGTCCAGCCGGCGATATCGTACGGGGGCGTGGGAGGGCCGCCGGGATAGGCAAAATCGTTGGGATGGTCCTGCGGCTCGAACATATCCATGACGTGCGGACGGAATGCCTGCGCGGCCTTCACCACGTACGAGCCGTCGGGGTAGTTCTTGCCGGCCACCTGGAACGCGGAAGTGGCTCTCAGCACCGTGATGCCGGTCTTGAGAAGAGCGTTGACGAACTCGGTGGCGGTGGCGAAATCCGCCTGGTCCGACGGAATGATGTAGCCGCGCGGATCGCGCATCTTGGGATCGTGCAGCACGGTGTTGTACAGCTCCATGGGAACCGTGCGGGCGCTCGATCCGCCGCCGGCCGCCGCTTCGAGAGCCGCAATGCGCTTGGGTGTGATCGTCCAATAATCCTTGCCGCCCTTCTCGATCGAGTTCATCCCCATGCGCCAGATGTTGAACAGGAAGGTCTCGCGATAGCGCGACGCCAGGTCGAGGATGGCCCGGTTGTTGGAGATCTCGTAGTCGATGGATTGCCGGTAGTGCCACGGTTGGGGAACCACCGGCAGGGGCCAGTCCCCTTGCGGCAACTGCTTGCCGGGCACCACCGGGATGGTCATGGGCGTGGGGCTGCCGACGATCTCCGTGAGAATGCCGATCATGTTGTGGAAGTACGTGATGGTGCGCAGGCCGCCGTTCCACCAGGTGGAGTAAGTCGAGCCGCTGCGCATGGCGCTGCCGCCCTTGCCTTCCGCTACCAGGCGGCTGTGCATGGCGGTTCCCACCAACTCGATTCCCAGCGGAATGAGAGGATCGAAGTTGTAGTTGAACGGGTCGCGGAACGGCGGCATGAAGATCACCGCTCCGGCGGGTCCCGTCTGATGGTGGTTGTACATGATCTGCGGAAACCACTCCAGGAAAAGCTGGCGGTTCATGTTGGTGGTCTCCGGCATGTTGGACATGTAGAAGTCGCGGTTGTCGTCGTGCCCGACGTACTTGGCGTAGAGCCTCGGCAGGCTGGCCATGGTGCGCTTGAGCGGGTCCTTCAGCGGCGCGTCCGCTTTCTCGGAGCCGCGCATGTACCAGTTGGCTACCAGTTCCTGGCCGTCCGGGTTGGCCAGCACACACAACAGAATCGCATCGTCTAGAAACCGCATGGTCTCGGGATCCGTGCGGGCCACCATCTGGTAGACCATCTCCATTTCCTGCTGTGAGCCCACCGATTCGCTGGCGTGCAGCCCGCCGTCGATCCACACCACCGCTTTGCCTTCGCGGGCCAGCGCATGAGCCTGATCTTCCGTGATCCCCTCGGCGAGCGCCAGCCGGCGCGAGATCTCCTGGTAGCGGTCCAGCTTTTTCAGGTTATCGGGCGATGTGATCACCGCCATGTACTGGCGCCGGCCTTCGGCGGTCGCGCCGATATCCACCAGCTTCATGCGATCCGATTCAGCAGCGAGTTTCTTCCAGTAGGCTTCGAGCTGGGTGTAGTTAGCCACCTGGTAGTCGTCGCCCAGATCGAATCCCAGCGCCTCTTTGGGAGTAGTGACCTTGGGTGCGGTCTGGGCCGCCAGCGGCCAGGCGGACAAGGCCGCCAACAGAACCAGCACCGGCACATGCATCGGTCGCAACTTCATGAGGTTGAGTGTAGCCTGCTTCAGGTAGCGCCGGGCCAGGCGTCACCCCCCTTGCTGGGCCGAATACCCGCCTAACACCGGGATTCAGGCCCGGTGGTATCATGCAGAGGAATTCCGGCGAAGGGACGGAATCCATGAACCAAAGCTCGACCGGAATCCTGCTGCTCATCCTGGCCGGTGCCATGAACGGCAGCTTCACCCTGCCCATGAAGTTCACCAAGAAGTGGGCTTGGGAGAATACCTGGCTGGCGTGGACCGTCTTCGCGCTCTGCGTCTTCCCCACCGCGCTCGCGCTGCTCACCGTGCCTTCGCTGGGCCAGGTCTACTCCGATGCGGGCACGGGACCGATTGCCATTGCCGCCGGCTGCGGCGCCGGGTGGGGTGTCTCCCAGGTGTTCTTCGGCCTGGCTGTGGATGCCGTCGGGATTGCCCTGGCCTTCTCCGTCATTCTGGGCATCTCGGCTGCCGTGGGCGCGCTCATCCCGCTCTTCGCCACGTCGACGGCGTTCACCTCGCAGGGCATCGCGGTGATGGGCGGAGTAGCGCTGGTGATCGTCGGCGTGCTGGTCTGCGCCAAAGCCGGCCGCGCCCGCGAAGCCGCGCTGGGCAAAGGTCCCACGGGGAAGCCCTCGGTCGGAAAGGGTCTCCTGTTTTGCACCATCAGCGGTTTAGGATCGGCGCTGGTCGGATTGGGTCTGCAATATGGCGGCCGTCTGGCGGATGGGGCCAAAGCCGCGGGCGCCTCGGAGACCTGGAAGAACAACGCCACCTGGCTGCCGCTGATGTGCGCGGGCGCGGTTCCCAATCTCATTTATTGCATCTACCTGATGTCCAGGAACAAGACCGGCCACCGCCTGCGAGCGGGCGGGACCGGCGGCTATTGGTTCCTGGCCGCCGTCATGGCCGTATGCTGGTTCGGCAGCACCGTGATGTATGGCGTGTCGAAGAACATCCTGGGCACGGTGGTGGCGTGGCCCGCGTTCATGTCGCTGATCGTCATCACGGCCATGGTGCTGGGAGTGGTCACCGGCGAATGGAAGGGCAGCGGCAAGAAGCCGCTGCGGGTGATGTTCGCCGGCCTGGCCCTGCTGGTGCTTTCCATTGTGGTGCTTTCACTTGCCACGTCATAGCGCCAACTCGACCTGTGGCGCGGGCACTCGTGCCGGCACTCGTGCCTGCCGCGTCCCGACTCATCGGGACGCTCTTCGGCGCACATGCGGCATACGTTCCCGAGGAGTCGAGTGTGCCTTCCGCGCCCGCCTGCCTGAGAGGCTGCGCCACGTAACTAACCGAGGAGTTATCGATCCATGCCTGAAGCAATGACGATCGGGGTTGACATCGGCGGTACCAAAGTGGCCGCCGGCCTGGTGGATTCGAGCGGAGGAATCTCCCACAAGACGCGCGCGCCCATGGTCACCACGGGCGATGCCGCCACGGGTTTCGCGGCCGTGAAGAACGCCGTGGATGCGGTCTTCTCCGAGTTTCCCGAGGCGCGGGCGGCGGTGACGGGAATTGGACTCTGCTCACCCGGCCCGCTCGACCCGCGGACCGGGGTGGTGCTCAACCCTCCCAACGTGCCCTGCTGGCGCGATTACCCTTTGGCCGCCGAAGTGGAGCGGGTATTCGGCGTCCCCGCGCGCGTCGATAACGATGCCAACGCCGCCGGCCTGGCCGAAGCGCTTTGGGGCGCGGGGGTCGGATACACCAACGTCTTCTACGCTACCCTCGGCACGGGCATCGGCACTGGAATCGTCTTCGACAAGAAGATCTACCACGGCCGCACCGGAAGCGCCGCCGAGGGTGGGCACATGACCATCGACTATCGCGGACCCCAGTGCCCGTGCGGGAAGCGCGGCTGCATCGAGGCGCTGGCCTCCGGTCCGAACATCGCCCGGCGGGCGCGGGCCAGGCTCGCCGGCATGGGCAGCTCGAGAATCCTGGATCTGGCGGGCAGTTTGGAACAGGTCCGCTCCGAACACGTGGGGCAAGCCTTTCGCGAGGGCGACGCGGTTGCCACCGAGGTTCTCACCGAGACCGCTCACCTGCTGACCGTATGGCTCGGCAACATCGTGGATCTTCTGGAGCCGGACGTCATGGTGGTAGGCGGCGGAGTAGCCGAGTTGATGAGCGCGTTCTTCGAGACGATCTCGAAAGACATCCGCCACTGGGCCATCAACCAGCGTGCCAGCGAGATTCCGCTGCTGATGGCCCGCTACGGCGCCGACGCCGGCATCGCGGGCGCCGGCGCGCTGTGCCGCCCGGCCGTATGAACCGCCGCGGGCGCTGGCCGCTTTTGTTAGCCCGTTTTTCGCCGAGTCGCGCAGTTTCCGAGCGGGGCGTAATCCGTGCACAGCCAGTCAGGCGGCGGACCACATCTCCGCGGAGCGGACGTTTTCGCCACTGGATTTGTTGTAGACTAGCGCCATAGTATGCGCCCTTATTGTCGCGCTGCACCTGACCTGGAGGCGCCGGATGGGCGGCAGGGTAGTGGATTGATAACATGGACGAACCTGGAACGGAATTGACGCCCACTCCTCTCCGACCCGATCATCTCCAGGCGATGGAGTATGAGGACTTCGTTCGCTTGAGCTTCGAGACCTTGCTCTGCGCCCACGTTGGCACCGTCCATAAGCATCGCGTGTACGAGGGGAGGAGAACTGGTCATCAACACGACATCGACGTTTCTATTGACTTGGAGGTCGGTGGTCTTCGTATTCTGATTCTGGTCGAATGCAAGAAGTATCGACGGAGAGTTGAGATCTCGGATCTTCTAGAATTTGCCCAACGGATCGACGACATCGGCGCGAGCAAGGGCGTGGTCGTATCCACCATTGGCTTTCAAAAGGGGGCACTGAAAGTCGCTTCAGCACACAGGATAGCGTTGGTGACGACTGCGCCGGAGTGGCATTGGATTTCGCATTGCGTTGTGCCGCATGCCGGGCCGCCGTTCTGCGTGCTGGCCGAACAATCCCAAGCAGCAGAGCCGTCGGTTACCAGCGAGCCGAAGCAGATTCACCCAATTGACAAGGAGGATCGACCGCACACAACGCTCACTTTCCATTCCGAAGTGTCGTTTGCCGCGCTTGGCACTGATGCCGCTTTCGACAGCGCTTGGGAAGGGATTGTCACGTCGTTAAGAAACGATGCCATCAACAGGGTTCGGTTTCGGCCAAGATGTCCTGAGTGTGGGCGGGAGAACCTGAAATTCCATGTAGGAGTCTGCAAGGGATGCTTGGCAAGAATCGACGGGACGATTTTTTCAGCGGGGGTGACTTGGGCCAAGTGCGCCTGCTCAACTATGATCCATTTCTCCGAGATTAGTGAGCAGCGTGCGGAGTGCGGCCGCTGCGGTCACGTGTTCAATGTGCGGCTTTGGAATGAAAAGCAGCGGGAGGAGTTGCGACAAGCCATAGACCGCACTTTATGGAGCACTCGAAGATCATCGTCCCTGAGCGGTCGAGGAATCTGCGGCCCATAGAGTAGCATCAGACGAGTACGAGGCGGGTGCCTCCCGTCGTATCGTCCCCCACTCGGAAAGAGCTCTGCCATGAAAGTGAGCGCACCGGAAAACACGGCCATCGGCTTGGCCGAACACGGACGCGCTGCCTTTTATGTCCCGACTGCCGGGTTGCTACGCCGCGTTCTCGAATCCGACCACGATCCGCTTGCCGAGCGCTGCCAGCGCGGCTTGAATCCTCTCGGGTCTGGTGGTGTGCTTTGGGTCCAGCATCCGGCGGATAACGGTTTCGCTTACGCCAAGGCGTTTTGCCAGTTCCGTATTTCGCATTCCGCACTCGCGCATAGCCAGATAAAGGGCAAGCTTCGGTGCCAGGTAGAGGGGAACGCCGATCGGATATTGGCCGCGCTTCAGTCTGGAAGGGGCGGGTATCGCGTCGCCGCGGACGATCCGTCCGGCAATGGCTTCGGCCAGGCAGTCGGCAGCCTGCACCAACGTGTCTTCGAGATCGTCTCCCCCGGTCAGCGCTTCGGGCAGATCCCGGAACCGGACGTGAAAACCTCTGCCATTCTCTTCGGCCGGGAAACTGGCGGGATAGACGGCGGTGAACATTACAGGTCCTCCTTGCGAATGCCGAGTTGCTTGCACATGTCGGACAGCAAGCCGGGGCCGAGTTCCTTCTTGAGGTCCTTCACAACCGCGATCCCGCGGCCAAGGTAGAGCGTGCCGTGGCTGCCCGACCCACGTTCTGGAACCCAGCGGTACGCAAGTTTGTTCCGCCTGGCGATGGCTTTCACCTTGCGAAGGGGCTCGCTGCCCTTCACGCCCCCATCATCGAACACTTCTGTTCGATTCGCAATGTCGCGACGCCGGCGCGGCGAAGAGGGCGACGTTGGGACAGATCCGGTTATTAGAGCAGCCGCGAGCAGGGTCGAAGGGCGGCGGCTGGGTGTAGACTGAGTAAGCACATGCCGACTTGCCGCTTCAGTGTTTTTGCATCCGTAATCCTGATGCCGCTCACGCTCTCCGTGGTGCGCGCCGACGTCACCCTGCGCTACAAGATGGAGGTTAAGACGAACGCCGCCCTGCCCGCGCGGATGGCGGCGGGCGCCATGTCGCAGGAGAGCCTGCTGCGCCTGAAGGGCGGCAAAGGGTTCTCCGCGGCCATGGGGGTCGATTCGATCGTGGATTTCACCACCAAGGAAATCACCATTCTCGACACCGCGACCAAGCGGTATGCGAAGATGACGTCCGACCAGTTCGCGCAGGAGATGGCCCGCGCCATGCCGGAAATGCCGGCCCAGGCCCGCGCCTACATGGCAAGTATGAAAGCCGACGTTTCGCCCGCCAGGGTGACCGGCGGTACCGCCGTCATCCAGGGTGTAGAGGCGGAGGAGCGCGAGATCGCGATCTCCATCGAGGGGCCGGCTATGCCCAACGTGCCGCCCGGTCCCATGGTCAGGATGGTCGTGCACTTGTGGAGCGCCAAGCCCGGCGAGGTAACGCGCGTGCCCGCCATACGCGAGCTGACCGGGTATGCCCTTTGGTCCTTCGCCACCATGAATCCAGCTGCCGGCATGGGCAAGATGATGACACAGATACCCGGTTTCCCGAGCCTTTCCGAAGCCCTCATGAAGGAGATGCAGAAGGGGGCGACGGTACTGCGGATGCGCATGGACATGTTCATGCCCGCCATGGCTGCGATGCTTCAACAACTGCCCGCCGGCAGCAACCCGTTGGGCGTCGGCTTCGACCCCGATGCACCCTTCATGCAAATGAATCAGGAGCTGGTGGAGATCTCCACCGAACCGGTGCCCGACAGCGTCTTCGCGATTCCGGAAGGCTACCACGAGGCGCCCGCCGCCGAGCTGATCAAAGGCCAGTTGGCGAAAAGCCAGGCGGCCTACGGTGCCGGCTCGAACCGCCCGTCGGGTAAGAGATAGTATTTGCGGCCGCGCCAGACGATGGTGTTGCCGAAGAAGCCGGCTATCCATATCAGGAAGCCGGCTATATCCTGAAGCGGCGTCAGCCACCACAGACGGCGCGTGAGCGGGTCGCGTAACACGTGCCCGGCCGTCGCCCAGCCGGCGGCGGCGCGAAGCAGCGCGGTGACGGCCAGCACCGGCCACCATTCCGGCTTCACCGCGCACAGCAGCAGCGCCGGCGGCAAGGGGTTGGTAAACACCTGGCCGATGTAGCCCCAGGGGCGCGAACGGCGCGTGCTGCGGTTCCATCGCAGGCGATGCCGCATGTTGGCCGCGAAGGGCTGCGCGCCGATGAGGTGCTCGATTACATAAGACGAGAGAATCACGCCGTCGCCGCTTTCGGCCGCCAGCTTCCCCATCACGAAATCTTCCGCCAGGTAGTCCTTCACGGCATCGAAGCCGCCGATTCCCTGGACCGTCTGGCGGCGGGCGGCGATGGTGGGACCCAGCGCGAACTTCATGCCGTCGAGCATGCGCGCCACCAGCACCCCGCCAATGAATTCCGTGTTCAGACCGATGGCTTCGAGCGTCGACCAGAAGCTGCGGCCGGGCACCGCGCGGTACGGGCAGGTGGCCAGGCCGAGGCGCTCGTCCTGGAACTCGGCGGCGATGGTCCGGAGCATGTCGGGCGTCGCGCGGATGTCGCTGTCGGCCATCACCAGCAGGTCGTGTTCGGCGGCGGCCAGCATGCGGTCGAGGCTGTACACCTTGGCGTTGGCGTAGGGCGGCTCGCCCACCACCATGAGGCGCGAGGGGACCCCCGGGTAGCACGTTCGCAGGCGCTCTACCACCGTGATCGCGGGGTCGTCTGGGCTGCGCACGGCGAAGAGGATCTCGAAGCGCGGGTAGTTCTGCTCGAAGAAGGTGCGCAAATTCGTTTCGAGTCCGTCATCGAGGCCCGCCAGCGGTTTCAGCACACTGATGGGCGCGGCGGCGCGCAGCTCGGGCGGGCGCACCGCGTGGTACCGCACGGCGGCGAGGATGGTGAGAACGCAGTAGACCAGCGATCCCGCCACCAGGGCCAGCAAAAGCAGGGCGAGCACCACTCAAATGTAGCAGCCCTCCCGCTCTCTAACGTTCGCGGCTCGGAAACGCGGCCCCGTGTTTGCACGCATTTTCCGAGCCGCGAACGTTAGAGAGCGGTCTTGCTGGGTTTACGATGAAAGCGAAGCGTCATGAAGCACATCATCGTCGGCACCGCCGGACACATCGATCACGGCAAGACCGCCCTCGTCGAGGCGCTGACCGGCATCGACGCGGACCGCCTGGAGGAAGAGAAACGCCGGGGCATCACCATCGACATCGGTTTCGCCCACCTGCAACTGACCCCCTCGCTCCGGCTGGGCTTCGTGGACGTGCCGGGACACGAGCGCTTCGTCAAGAATATGCTCGCCGGCGTGGGCGGAATCGACCTGGTGCTGTTCGTGATCGCGGCGGACGAATCCATCAAGCCGCAGACCCGCGAGCACTTCGATATCTGCCGGCTGCTGGGCATTCCCCGTGGCGTGGTCGCGCTCACCAAGGCCGACCTGGTGGATGACGAGATTCTCGGGCTGGTGCGCAGCGAGGCGCAAGACCTGGTGGCCGGCTCGTTTCTGGAAGGCGCGCCCGTGGTGCCGGTCAGCTCGGTAACGGGCGCGGGGCTCGAGGAGCTGCGGCAGGCCCTGGCGCGCGCGGCCGCCGAGACGCCGGAGAAGGATGCGTCCGGCCATTTCCGCCTGCCCATCGACCGCGTATTCACGGTGAAAGGCTTTGGCACGGTGGCCACCGGCACGCTGGTCTCGGGCTCGGTCGCCAGGGAGCAGGAGGTCGAGCTCTACCCCAAGGGACGGCGCCTGCGCGTGCGCGGCGTCCAGGTGCATGGCACCAGCGCGGACCGCGCGGTGGCCGGCCAGCGAACGGCGGTGAACCTGGCGGACATTGAGCCGGGGGAGTTGGCGCGCGGCGACTCGCTCTCCGAACCGGGAGTGTTCCGCGCTGTGAAGCAGGTGGATTGCCGGCTCCAGTTGCTGCCCACGGCGAAGCCGCTGAAGCATCGCGCGCCGGTGCATTTCCATTCCGGAACGGCGGAGATCGAAGCGCAGGTGCGGCTGCTGGAAGGAACGGCTCCGCTCCAGCCGGGTGGAGCGGCGTATGTGCGGCTGGTGTTGCGCGATGCCGCCCTGCTGTTGCCGGGGGACCGCTTCATCATCCGGATGTTCTCGCCGGTGACGACCATCGGCGGCGGCGTGGTGCTGGATGTGGCCCGTGGGGCGGACGCCCTCGTCCGCGTGCGACCCCCTGGTCGCGCTCTTGCCAGGCTGGACGTTCTGGCCTCCGCGGACGCGGCCGAGCGCATCGCGCTGCTGGTGCGGGAGACGCCCTTCGGCATGGGAATGGCCGGCCTGGTGGAGCGCACCGGCCTGGTGGAACCCCGGATCGCGGCGGCCGTGGCGCGCGCTCCCTTGCTCACCATTGCGCAGCCGCAACCCTGGTACGTGGACCGCGCCTGGTTCCAGGCGGCGCGCGACCGGATGGTGCAATCGGTGCGCGAGTTCCACGGCAAGTATCCTTTGCAGCCGGGGATCGCCAAGCCCGACCTGCGTCCCGCGGGCGCGCCGCTATTCGTGCTGGATGCCCTGCTGGCAGACGCCGCAGGCGCCGGCGAAATCGTGGCCGAGGGCGATACCGTACGGTTGCGGGGCCATACCTTGGTGCTCAACGACGACGAGCGGCAGGCGCGCGAGGCTATCGAGCGCGCGTTCCAACAGGCCGGGCTGGCGGCGCCCGCGGTGGCGCAGGTGCTGGCGAAATCCGGCGCCGAGCCGGCGCGAGCCCGCGCTCTGTTGCAGATTCTGTTGCGCGAGAAGCGCCTGCTGCGCATTACCGACGAGCTGGTCGTTCACGACTCCGCCATCGAAGAGCTGAAGCGGATGCTGGCGGCGCGGAAACCGGCGCGGTTCACCGTGGGAACGTTCAAAGAGTGGACCGGCGTTTCGCGCAAGTACGCCATCCCGCTGCTGGAGTTCCTCGACCGCGAACGAATCACCCGCCGCCAGGGAGAAGAGCGCCTGATCTTATGACGCCGTGAAGCGGCTGCTCACTTCCTGGTCTTCTGGGGGTCGGCCTTGCCGGAGAGCAGACTGTCGATTTCGGGCATGAGCCCGTTCCCTTCGAAAATGTCGCGCGTAAGCAGGTTGTATGTCCAATCGTTCTGGATGGTGCCGCCGGCATCGATCGCGAACACGCGCGGCGTGTCGAAGCGCATGCTTCGCATGTACGAGTACGCCATCTGGCCGGCGTCGAACAGAATCGGGTAGGTAATTCCGTGACCCGAGATGAACTGGGCCACGGAATTCACATTGTCCCCGCTCGAATTGGCCACCGCGAGCACGGCCACCTTGTCGCCATACTTCTTCTGTATTCGCTCCAGCACATCCGCGAACGGGGCGCAATGCCCGCAGGTGGTCTGCATGAATTCCAGCAGCACGATCTTGCCGCGGTAATCGGCCAAATCGTAGACCTGCATTTTGGAATCGGGCAGGGCAAAACCGGGTGCGCGGCGCCCGGAGTTCTCACTGGCTGTGAGAAGCGCCGCGGTACACAATAGAAGGGCCGGGATAGTTCGCATCTATGTCCAAGTTAACATGGGCGCCAGCCCAATCGCCGGCCACCGCTCCGATGCCCTTTCCGAGCGGCGAACGTTAGAGTTAGAGAGCCGTTGCCGCCAGTTTCCGCAGCGACTCCTCATACGGCGCGCGGGCTACGCCTCTTTCCGTGATGATGGCGCCGACGTAGCGGGAAGGCGTGACGTCGAAGGCCGGATTCTCCACTGCGGTGCCTGGCGGCGCCACCTGCTTCCCGAAAACGTGCGTCACCTCGGAAGCGGCGCGCTGCTCGATGGGGATCTGGCTGCCCGAAGCCAGCGTCAGATCGAGCGTCGAAATGGGGGCGGCCACAAAGAACGGGATGCCGTTCTCTTTGGCGAGCACCGCCACCGAGTAGGTGCCGATCTTGTTGGCCACATCGCCGTTGGCGGCGATGCGGTCGGCCCCCACCACCACGCAGCCGATGCGGCCGGATTTCAGGAAATGGCCGGCCATGTTATCGGAGATCAGCGTGACCGGGATCGCGTCGTGCTGCAATTCCCATACCGTGAGCCGCGCGCCTTGCAGGAACGGGCGGGTCTCGTCGGCGAAGACGTCCACCTGCTTGCCGCTCTCGATGGCGGCGCGCACCACGCCCAGAGCGGTGCCGTAGCCCGCCGTGGCCAGCGCGCCGGCGTTGCAGTGCGTGAGGACGGTCTTATGGTCGGGCACCAGCGCCGCCCCGTTGCGGCCGATGGCGCGGTTGATGGCGATGTCCTCTTCGCGCACCGCCTGCGCCTCCTCCACCAGCCGCCGCCGGATCTCGCCGGCCGGCTGCCCGCGCAGGGACGCGTACAGCCGCTTCATGCGTTCGATGGCCCAGAACAGGTTCACGGCCGTGGGGCGCGTCCCGGCGAGAACGCCGCAGATGGTCTCCATCTCCCGATCGAACTGCCCGTCGCTCGTGTGCAGCGCGCCCAGCGCCACCCCCATGGCGGCGGCCACGCCGATAGCCGGCGCGCCGCGTATGACCATGCCGCGGATGGCGTCCGCGACCTCCTCATACGTCCGGCAGGTCACATACTCTTCTTCGAGCGGCAGGCGCGTCTGGTCGATCATGACCACGCCCGCCTCGGTCCACTGGATTGTCTCTACCATTCAGTCACCAGGATACTGTGCCGCGCTAGGGTCTTGGGGCCCACTCGGAGGAGGTGCAGGCGGGCTGTGGTCTGCGGCAAGCTTGGCTGTGGGGCAGCCAATCCTGGCTGCAGCCGGCTTTCAGCCGGCGACTCCGGCTGCGAAGACTCGCGCACGACGCGAAAGAGCCGCCTGAAAGGCGGCTGCGGGCAGGATTGCCCGCCCCACAAGACAGGCAAGACTTCGGCCGCACTACACTAGAACTGCGCGCTTTCGAGCGCCCGGCTGGTCTGCAGTACGGCCGCCATCACCCGCTCGTAGTGCATGCGCATGGGGCCCAGCACGGCCACCTTGGCCGGCCGCCCGCTCGCCATCCGCACCGTCATGCCGATCAGTGCCAGGTCTTTCATGGCCGGGTGGGCTTCCTCCAGGCCAACGTGCACTTCCAGTTCGCCCGGCGGCTGCTCCAGAAACCGGTCGAGCATCTCGATCAGACGCTTCTTCTCTTCCAACGCGCACAGCAGTTCGCGCATCTTCTCGCGCGTCAGGTGCAGGTCCAGGCCCAGCAGGTTGGAAGCGCCTTCCATGTGCACCTCGGGAAGGGTGTCCACTTCCAGCAATCCCTTCCGGCACAGCCACTGCAGCTTGCGCATCAGCGCGTCGTACAGAGCGCGGTCTTCCGCCATCCGGCGCAGCAACTCCCGCCTCGCCTCGCCCAACTGCCAGCCGCTGAAACTCTGGTTCACGTAGTTCCGGATGGAGGCCAGATCTTCCGGCGAGGCCGGCTCGTCGAGCGCCACCACGCGGTTGCGCACCATGTGGTCGCGGGTGACCAGGATCATGAGGACGCGGCGATCCGCCAGCGGCACCAGCTCGATCTGGTCGAGTTCCTGCGCCAGCGCCGGAATGGCCGCCGCGATTCCCACGTTGCTGGTCAGCTCTACCAGGATATGGCTCGACCGTTCCACGCAAGCCCCCACCGTATCGAGTGAGCTGAACTCGTTCCGCAAGCGCTCGGATTCCGCCGAAGCGACCCGCTTGACGGTCAGAGAGCGGACATAGTACCGGAATGCCTTCTCCGTGGGAACCCGCCCCGCCGAGGTATGCGGCTGCGAAAGGTAGCCCTCGTCGGCCAGGTCCGCCATCGCATTGCGGATGGAAGCCGGGCTGAGCGCATCGCTCCGGCGCCTGGACACGGTGCGCGACCCGATGGGCTCGCCGGTCTCGATGTACTCGCGGACTATTGAGCTCAGGATTTCCCGATGCCTCGTTCTAAGCGGCACGTTGGTGCTCATAGACCCTTGACTACAAATCCCCTAC
>Ga0182021_10005641_pt1 | contig 14847 bp, 13 predicted proteins | sample 612E3MmetaG_FD_120493 | JGI IMG/M metagenome (GOLD analysis project Ga0182021, IMG submission 120493) | Permafrost microbial communities from Stordalen Mire, Sweden - 612E3M metaG (Illumina Assembly) | ecosystem: Environmental > Terrestrial > Soil > Wetlands > Permafrost | place: Sweden... | reverse complement strand
GTTCGCCAGCACGGGCTTGCCGGCCGCTGAGGCGGCATCGGCGACCGCCCGGGCGACCTCGTCGGCGCCGGCGAGACGGGGCGGCGTGCACGTGACGATCACGACGTCCACGCCTTCGTCCTCGAGGAGAACCTGGAGCACGTGCCGGTACTCCTCGGGCGTCGCCGAAGCGACGAGCTCGACCGGGTTGCCGATGACGGACCCTCCCGAGACCCCGCCTGCCAGTCGCTCCTGTGTCGCCGCAGCGAGGAGCGGGACCTCCAGGCCGTAGCTCTCGCAGGCGTCTGCTGTCAGTACCGCACATCCTCCGGCGTTGCCGACGATGGCGACTCGGCGCCCGGCAGGGAGAGGCTGGCTCGCCAGCACCTCGGCCACCTCGAGAAGCTCCTCGAGGGTTCCCACCCTGATCACCCCGGCTTGGCGGCAGAGGGCGTCGGTGGCCTGGTCCGCGACCGCCCCGGCACCTTGGGAACGGCCGGCGCGACGGCCGGAGAGGGTGCGGGCGCTCTTCACCGCGACGATCGGTGTCTTGCGGGCTACGCGACGGGCGATCCGGCTGAATTTGCGGGGATTCCCGAACGACTCGAGATAGAGGAGGATGACGTCGGTCTCGGGGTCCTGCTCCCAGAACCGCAGAAGGTCGTTACCGCTCACGTCGGCCTTGTTGCCGAGGGACACGAAGCTCGAGATGCCGAGCCCGCGTCCGCCCAGCTCGCCCAAAAGCGCGATCCCGAGTCCGCCGGACTGGGACGAGAACGCCACCCGGCCGGCCGGCGGCGGATGCTCCGCGACGCTGGCGTTCATCCGGATTGCCGAGCTCGTGTTGATCACGCCCATGCAATCTGGGCCGACGAGCCGCATGCCGAAGTTCCGGGCGAGCTCGACAAGCTCGCGGTCCGAGCCGTCCGGTCGCACCTTTCGCCCCGGGTCGTCGGAGGCCACGATGACGAGACCGCCGACACCTTTGGCCCCGCAGTCGCGCACGACACCTGACAAAAGCGCCTCCGGCACGGCGATCAGCGCCATGTCGACGACGCCCGGGACTTCCCCGACGCTCGAGTACGACGGCTCCCCATCGCCCGCACCGGACTGCGGGCCGACCGCGTGGACCCGGCCCGCGAAGCCGCCCGCGAGAAGATTGCGGACGAGCTCGTGGCCCACCGAAGCGGGCCCGCTGTCGGCGTGGATGACGGCGATGGACGACGGACGCAAGATGTGCTCGATCGAGCGCACGGCGGCGGTCCATTCGCGCTCTTCGACCCGCTCGAGGTACTCGGGTCGGGACTCGAGCTGCATCGTCACCCGGATGACTCCCGAGTCCAGCAGAGCATGCTCGTCGAAACCCGCCGAACGAAAGACGTTGATCATCCGGTAATTGTCAGGAAGTGTGTCAGCGACGAAACGCCCGATCCCGCGTTGCACCGCAGCGGAGGCCAGATGCTCGAGCAGGACCGTCCCGAGACCCCGTCCCTGGTGGTCGTCACGCACCACGAACGCGACCTCGGCCTCGTCGGGCTCACGCTCCGGCACGCGAGAGGCGGGCGCCATGGCCGGGGCGGCCTCGGCGGCCGGCACCTCGGTGCAACGGTCGTAGCGGGCCACCGCCACGAGCTCACCGTCCACCACGGCCACGAGCGCCAACCGGTCCTCGTAATCGACGTTCACGTAGTGGGCGATCTCCTCGTCGCCGATGCTCCGCCGAGGCGAGAAGAAACGGAAGTACACCGTCTCGCTGGACAGCTTGCCCCCGAAGGCCCTGAGCGCCGGACCGTCATCCGGCCGGATGGGGCGGAGCCGGGCTGTGCGGCCGTCCGACAGGAGGACGTCGCATTCGAGCTCTGCCGGGTAATCCCCTGCCCTACCGGGCCCCTCGCTCGGGCTCATGCCGATCGCTCGGGCCGCCACAGGTGGCGAGCCGGGGCCACTCGGAGCTCACCCGCGCCCATCAACGCCTATCCGGCGAGCGACTTCACGGAAGTGATGGGAACCGCGCTCTTCGGCGCGGTGACTCGGACGGCTTCGCCCCAGCCGCTGAACCTCGCGGAGACCGAACGGGCGGCGCTGCCTTTCACCTGCGTTGTCCCCTCGACGAGGATGGGCAGGGCCGCGCCTTTGGTCGCCACGTACATGGTCAGCGACAGCGATCCCGAAGAGGAGCTCTGCGTCGCCTTAACGGCGATCGACGCATGCCCGAAGGTCTTGGACGCGCCGCCCCTCGTGAGCGTTCCGCCCAGCTTCACGAGCTGAGCGGCCGCGGTCGGGACCGCCAGGGACGCAGCCAACGAGGCAAAGCTCGGACTGGTGGAGGGCACCGAGATCCATTCGCCCGCCAAAGGCGTCGCCAGCTTGACGGTCAGCCCGGTGAAACCCTCCAGGCCGACGGCATCGCCGCTGAAATAGGCCGTCTTCGCGGACAACAGCACGGTCACGTGGCCCTTGGTGCTGCCGTTGCCGACAGTGATGTGCTGCTCGCCGCTCGAAGTGCCCACGTCACCGACGATGATCACACCACTCGTGCCGGAACCGGCTGACTCGACGAAATGAAACGAGCTCTGAGCTTTCGTGGCCGCTACCGCCGCCGCCACGATCTGATTGCCCGACTTCGACGCGAGGTCGTTGGAGCCCACCGAGCCGGTCGTGTTCGTCGTGCTCGTCGTGCTGGTCGTGCTGGTCGTGCCCGCCGAGCCCGCCGAGCCGCCGCAGCCGGCTATCAGCGCGATCGCGACAGTTGAGATGACGAGCAGGGGACGAGCGCGCATGTCTCGACGCTACCAGTGAGCCCAGCGACCCCAGCCTCGGGGGCGCGCACGCCGGTACGCCAGGTCCTGCTCAGCTCACGGCTCGCATGACGGAGATGTCCCCGCTGACTGTCTTGGCCCGGATGGACAGCTCGACGATGTCACCGGAGGCACCGCCAACGGGTCGGTCGGACTGGACCTCGATGTCGCTGGCGACATGGCCCGAGATCGAGCCGGCGTCAAAACGGACGAGCGAACCGGGCACGACGGCGACGACGATGTCCCCGCTCACCGCCTGCAGGACGTAGTCGCCGGCGGCGGCTCTGTCGATCCGCTGGTCGCCCGAGGCCGTCTTGATGGTGGCACCTTGGAGCGCGTCCTTGAGCCTCACGTCGCCCGAGGCCGTGTGCACCCGCGTCGGCCGCTCGGCCCGGCCAAGGTCGACATCGCCGGAGGCGGTGGCGATCTTGCCGCCGGCGGAGGTGACGCCCACCTTCACGTCCCCCGAGGCCGTCTCGATCTCGGCCAGGTCCCCCACGCTCCCGACCTCGATGTCTCCGTTGGCCGTCCGGACACTGGCCGGGCCGGTGATCTCGTCGAGACTGATCCGGCCCGAGGCGCTGCGGACCCGGGCCGCCCGGTACCGGCCGTGCGCGGCGACGCACGCCGACGCCGTCGACACCTCGAGCTCGGTGTCGTACGGCACCCTCACGAGCACGCCCACGGCGGCGGAGTCACCGGCCCAGAACCTGGCTTTGGGCCGCGCCTGGGGGATCTCGACGGACACCTCGTGGCCGAGCGAGGTCGCTCTCTCGCTGACCCGTGCGCGCCCCGCGAGCTCCTCGGCGTCGGGGTGCAGGGCGACGATCTGGACTTCTGTCGTCGGCCCGTCGTGGGTCTCTATTGCCACCTTGCCCGACGCGTTCGTGACGCGGAGGCTCACCGGTCCCGGCGTGTCGAAGCTGGCCTCCATCGCCGCCTGCTGCCCGTCGCCCCAGCTTGTCCCGCTGCTCTCGAACTCGCTCACTTGACCTCTCCCTCCTCAGGACCAGCCGTAGCCGGTCAGTCGTTTGCGTGACTGCACGGGTCTCCCCGTCGCTGTGCTCCGGCTCAGGGCGCGGACGATCCAGGTGTTGGTCGAGACGCCGTCTCGCGTGGCCGCCTGCTCGATCTGGGCTTTCAGCTGCTCGGGAAGCCGGAGGCTGATCCTCGCCGACTGATCGTCCGTGAGGTCGGCCTCCTGCGGTGGGCCGGAGTCGTCCACGTAGACGAGCTCGGCATCCCGGCCTGCGATGCGCAGCTCCACCCTCCCCGAGGGAAGCTGGTCTCCCAGCTCCGCCGCCGCCTCCCCGAGCAGGTCCAGGAGCCGGACCGTCGCAGGCCCGCCCATCGCCGCCAACAGCCGGCCGCCGGCCTCGGTGACGGCGGCGTCTCCGAGCCCGGCCAGTCTCGCCAGGTCCTCTTGCAGTCCCTCGACAGTGTTTGACAGCTGCATGATGTCATGATGACATTATGAAGCTGTCACGTCAACCCCCGTCAGCGGCGCCGCAGACCGTCCACGACGAACTGAAGCTCGGTCTTGGTGGCGAGCTCGACCGGCTGGCCGCAGTCGGGCATCGGCACTGTCTCGGCGTGCACCGACGCCTCCCAGACCGACCTGGCCCCGGCGGACTCCTCGACGAACAGTTCGAACCTGCCGCCGCCGAGGTCGCCGCCACGACGCGCCCGGTCGAACAGGGGCCAGCCCATCTCGGCCAGAACAGCGCCCTCGAGCGCCTGGATCTCGGGCGAGGCCATTCCCGCACAGCCGCGGTAGTGCGGCAGGACCTCAGCGATCGGGCCGACACGCCTCACGACCCGCGACAGCAAGTCCCTGTCGCAGAATGCCCAGGCGGTGCCCTCGGGCAGGACGACCGCCGTCGGGGCGAAGCGATGCCCCCCGGTGTGGCTCGTGCGCCATGTCCTCACGCCTTGCCCGCCGAGGGGGCTGGCCGAGATCTCCGAGGCGAGCGCCATGCCGAGCGAGCCGCAGCACCGGTCGCGCCTCCCGTGGGTGCACACGAGAACGTCGACGATCCCCTCGCCCGCCGGCGGCTCGTCGAGGACGGCCATCGCGGCGGCGATGACCTCGGCCTGCTCGACGGCGAGCTCGGCTCGCTCGAAAGCCGCGCCATCGGTCGGCCACCGGTAACAGACGACACGGCTCAACCCGTCGACCGAGGCCGGTACCAAAGCCTGAAACCGGATGCCGGCGTCACGGGTGGTCGCCACGAGCCAAGCGAGGGCCGGGTCCTCGCTCATGTCACGGGGCCAGGGAAGGGGCCACTCGACGAGGAGATAGCCCCGGTAACAGCCGGTGCTGCCGATGGGATCGATGCCGTGCGCCCGTGCCCAGCTCGAGCAGAGCACGCCGGAGACGGGGGCACGAGGGCTCTCGGGTCCGACGCCGATGGTCATCGGCGGCACCCTAACGGAGCCCGTGCCGGGAACGAGCCCGCACGGTGGCTCACGAGCCGTGAACTCAACCGGATCGGGCATGGCCCGGCCGGGCCCTGCCCGGTGTGCGAGGATTCTTGGCCATGACGGTCGTCCAACGCCGCCGCGTGCTGAAGGCCGCCGGGCTTGCCGGGCTTGCTGTCCTGCTCCCGCCTGAGCTGCTTGCCGCGTGCAGCAGCCCGGCGTCGACGGGAGGGACCTCCCAGAGTTTCCTCGTCTTCGACCAGCACCAGGCCAAGGTCGTCGAGGAAGCCACCGCCCGGCTGATACCGGGACCCCACGACGACCCCTTGGAGAGAGGGCACCCCGGCGCCCGCGAGGCGAACGTCACGCGTTACATCGACACCATGCTCGGGGCTCTCATGCTCCGCTCTGCCAAGGTGTTCGCCGGCGGCCCGTTCTCCGACCGGGCCGGGGCTCCGATCGACGAGATGGCGAGGTTCGTCCGCCTGACCCCCGCTCAGCTGAGCGGCTGGACAACGCGCCTTGCCGGCTTACGCGCCCAGTACCGCCAGGGCGTGAGGACCCTCGACAAGATGGCCGGAGGAGACTTCACGACCCTGGGCGCCTACAAGATGGACGAGATCCTCGGCCAGGACCCGGAGGGCTTCATGACGCTCCTGTTCGGCCACGCCGTCGAGGGCATGTACTCGGCGCCCGAATACGGTGGCAACGGGGATCTCGTCGGCTGGCACGAGATCTCGTGGCAGGGCGACCGTCAGCCGATCGGCTACACCGACGAGCAGGTCGCACTTTCGGACGGTCCCGACGTCTACGTGCCGACGGGCGTCGGCAAGCAGCTGCTTGCCTTGCTCACGACCTCCGGACTGTGAGCAGACGCGCGCTGGTCGTCGGCAGCGGGCCGGGTGGCTCGGTGGCGGCGATGGTGCTCGCCCGGGGCGGCTTCGATGTCACGATCTTCGAGAAGGGCCCCAACTACTTCACCAATCTCGAGTCGGATCTTCCCGGCACGGTGTTCTCGAACGACGAGCTGAAGATGGACCGGGGGTTCTCCTTGCCGGATGAGACCGCCGAGCCGAGGGTGTTCAGGTCCTCGCCGCAGGCGACGCCGATCACCGGTGCGGTCGAAGCCCTCCCCCAGACCGTCGGCGGGGGTGCCGTCCACTGGGACGCCAAGACCCCGCGCTTTTGGGACATCGACTTCAAGAAGCTCTCGATGCTGGGCCCGGTCCGGGGCGCCGAGATCTCCGACTGGCCTTTCGACTACGCAGAGATCTCTCCCTACTACGACCGGGTCGAGGCTCTGATCGGGGTCGCGGGCGACATCTCGCAGTTCCCCGACTCCCCGACTCTCTCCCATGCGCCCCGCTCCAGAGCTCTCCCGATGCCTGCGGGACCGCCCGAGTACTCCTCGCTCGTGGTGTCCGAAGGCTGCCGCAGGGTAGGTCTGCACCCTTTCCTGGCCCCCATGGCCATCAACTCGGTCGTGTACCAGGGGCGGCCGCGGTGCAACAACTGCGGTTTCTGCTCCGGATACGGATGCCCGATCCTCGCCCGCGTGGGAGCGCTCGCGCCCCTGCGGGAGGCGCTCCGCTCGGGCGCCGAGCTTCGGGCCGACGCAATGGTCGTGAAGGTGAACTTCAAGGGCCGCAGGGTGACCGGCGTCAGCTGGTTCGACAACCGCGGCATCGGCCACAAGGAGTCGGGCGACCTCGTCGTACTCGCCGCCAATTCCATCGAGACCACCCGGCTCGCCCACCTCTCGGCGCTGCCGGACCCGCACGATCTCGCCGGCCGACGGGTGATGTTCCACTGGTTCTCCGAGGCCTCGGGCATCTTCTTGGGCGAACGGCTCCACAACTACCGCGGCCGCGACCACACCCATGACATCGACGACTTCGCCGACCCTGACTTCCCGGGCGCCCGCGACGCCGCCAAGAAGGCCGGCCTCCCATATTTCCGCGCCGGCAAGGTGGAGCTGGGCGGGACCCAGTTGCCGCTCGACGAAGCGCGCAGCTATCAAGAGGTGCTCCGCCTGCTCTCGCCGCAGAGACCGTTCGGTACCGAGTTCAAGCAGCTGATGCGGTCGAGCCTCTTGCGCGACCGGCTGTGCGGCATCGAGCTCATCGGCGAGGATCTGCCGTACTCGCAGAACCGGGTCGACCTCGACCCCAAGGTCCGCGACTGGCGAGGTCTGCCGGTGGCGCGCATCACCTACGGGCCGGGCCCCTCGGAGCTGGCCGCGCAGGCGTTCTACATGCCCTGGATGATCAAGCTGCTGAAGGCGGCCGGCGCCGAGGTCGCCATCGCCATCCCCGAGCTCCCGTCCTCGAAGTTCCCGATCGGCCAGGACCAGGTGCCGGCTACCGAGCACGTCATGGGCGGGATGCCGATGGGCGTTGACGAGCGCTCGAGCGTCACAGACGAGCTCGGGCGGCACCACCACCTGGACAACCTCTTCGTGGCCGACGGCTCCGTCTTCCCCACTTCGGGCGGCCACAATCCGACGCTCACGATCATGGCCACGGCCCTTCGCCAGGCGGCCGGTTGGGTCGGCACCGGCTGAGCCGACGACCGCTCACCGCCGGCAGGAGCCCGGACGGGACCAGGGTGGCGCGAAACGCCCGAGCGTAGACTGAGGCCCGAACCGGAGGAGGCAGGTTGACCACAGATGATCCCGGTCGAGGCGAGGCGAAGACCGAAGCAGGCCGGGAAGCAGACCGGGCAACCAAGACCGCAGGACCGGGCGAGTCCCTGAGCGGGCGCGAGGCAGCGGCCCTGGAACGGATCGAGGCTTTCCGGCGGCGCCGGCCCCGCTTCCGGGACGATTTCGTCACCCTGGCCCACGGCGCCGGGGGCAAGGCCTCCGCGGCCCTGATAGACGCCGTCTTCCTCGATGCCTTCGCCGGCCTCGAGAGGCCGCCTCTCACCGATGCGGCCCTCATAGCGACGACTCGAGCCGAGACGCTCGCCTTCACGACGGACTCGTTCGTGGTGAAGCCGCTCCGGTTCCCGGGCGGCTCGATCGGCCACCTCGCGGTCCATGGAACGGTCAACGACCTCGCTGTGATGGGTGCCGTGCCTCGCTGGCTCTCGGCGGCGTTCGTGATCGAGGAAGGCTTCGCCGTCAACGAGCTTCGCCAGGTGGTGGCCGACATGGCCGAGGCTGCGGCCGCGTCGGGCGTGAGCATCGTCACCGGCGACACCAAGGTCGTCGGCCGAGGCGCAGCCGACGGTCTCTACGTGACGACCGCCGGCATCGGCATCGTGCCCCCCGGCAGGAGGCTCGGAGCCGACCTCGTGCAGCGCGGCGATCGCCTCCTCATCTCCGGCACCATCGCCGATCACGGGATGGCCGTCATGCTGGCGCGGGGCGACCTCGCTCTCGAGGGCGATCTCGAGTCGGACACCGCCCCGGTGACAGAGCTGGTCGAGGCGCTGTTCGCGGCGGCCCCCTCGACCCGATGGCTCCGCGACCCGACGAGGGGCGGCGTCGGGACGGTGTGCAACGAGCTCGCCCACGACAGCGGGCTGGCCGTCGTGCTGGACGAGGCGTCGCTTCCCATCAAGCCGGAAGTCGCCGGGGCCTGCGACCTGCTCGGGATCGATCCCCTCTATGTCGCCAACGAGGGCAAGCTCCTGGCCGTCGTCGCCGCCAAAGAGGCCGACGCCGCTCTCGGGGCCTTGCGGCGCCATCGGCTCGGGGCCGAGGCGGTGCTCATCGGCGACATCCGAGACCAGCCGGAGGGCATCGTCGTGCTGCGCACCTCCTTCGGTGGGACACGGATCGTCGACATGCTGGTCGGAGACCCGCTGCCGAGGATCTGCTAGCGCGGATGGCGCCGTTGCGTCCGCGCCCCGAGCGCCGGCGCGTGAGGGTCACCGGGACCGTACAGGGAGTCGGCTTTCGGCCCTTCGTGTACCGCGAGGCTGTCGCGCTGGATCTCGCGGGCTTCGTGCTCAACGACTCCTCCGGGGTCCTGATCGAGGTGGAGGGCGACGAGGCCCGGGTGGCCGAGCTCTGCCGGCTCCTGAGCTCGTCTGCGCCTCCCCTCGCCCGGGTCACCTCCGTGCATTGGGACGTCCTGGCCGAGGCGGGTGGATACGAGGGATTCAGGATCATAGAGAGCGAGGCCGGGCAGGTCCCGAACGCGGCGGTGAGCCCCGACAGCGCGACGTGCGGCGACTGCCTGTCGGAAGTGGTCGAGCCCGGCAACCGCCGCTACGGCTACCCCTTCACCAACTGCACGAACTGCGGGCCGCGCTACACCATCGTGCTCTCGGTCCCTTACGACCGGCCCGCGACGACGATGGCGGGCTTCAAGATGTGCGCCGAGTGCCAGGCCGAGTACGACGATCCCGCCGACAGGCGCTTCCACGCCCAGCCGAACGCCTGTGCCGTCTGCGGCCCGCGGATCGCCCTCTACGACCCCGGTCGCCGGCTGCTGAGCGCTTCCGGCGCCGCGCTGGCAGCACTCGCCGAGATGCTTTGCGCCGGAAAGATCCTGGCCGTCAAGGGGATCGGCGGTTACCACCTGGCGGCTGACGCGACCGACCGGGGCGCGGTGGCCGAGCTGCGGCGGCGAAAAGCCAGGGACGACAAGCCTTTCGCCCTCATGGTCGCCGACCTGGAGGCGGCCAGGGAGCTGTGCGTCCTCGATCCCGACGCCGAAGCCGCCCTCATCTCGGTCGCGCGGCCCATCGTGCTCGCGCGCCGCAAGCCTGGGACGGCCGTCGCAGAGGCGGTGGCACCGGGCGTCGACGACCTCGGCCTGATGCTGCCCTACACGCCGTTCCACCACCTGTTGATGGCCGAGGTGCGCCGGCCCCTCGTGATGAGCAGCGGAAACCGGTCCGACGACCCGATCGCGCACGCCGACGAGGAGGCGTTCGCAAGGCTCGGGCCCTTGGTCGACGCCGTGCTGGCGCACGATCGTCCGATCCACATCCGCTGCGACGACTCGGTCGTGCGGGCGACAGGACGGCGCCTGCAGATGGTGCGGCGGTCCCGCGGCTTCGCCCCGGAGGCGTTTACCCTCACGGGCCGGGCGAGACGCCAAGTGCTCGCCGTCGGCGCGGAGCTCAAGAACACCGTCTCGGTAGCCAAAGAGTCACAGCTCGTGTGCAGCCATCACATCGGCGATCTCGAGCATCTGGCGACCTTCGAGGCCTTCGTCCAGGCCACAAGCCACCTGTGCCGACTGTTCGGGATCGAGCCCGACGTCGTCGCCCACGACATGCACCCCGAGTACCTCTCCACCAAGTTCGCCCTCGATCTCGACTTCGAGCCCTTCGCCGTCCAGCACCACCACGCCCACATCGCCTCGTGCCTGGTCGATCACGCCCGCACGGGCACCGTGCTCGGAATCGCCTTCGACGGCCTCGGCTACGGCACCGACGCGACGATGTGGGGCGGAGAGTTCCTCGTCGCCGACTTCGACGGATTCGAGCGCGTCGGACACCTGCGGCCCGTGGCCCTGCCCGGCGGGGCGGCGGCCATCCGGGAACCGTGGAGGATGGCGCTCACCTGGACCGCCGCCGCCCTCGGAGCCGAGGCCGCCACCAGGCTGGGCGAGAAGCTCGACCCGCGCTGGGAGCAGGTGCTGAGGATCGCCCTCGGAGAGGGCGGGAGTGGCCCGTCGGTCCTCACGAGCAGCGCCGGGCGCCTCTTCGACGCCGTCGCCGCCCTCCTCGGCCTGCGGAAGAAGGTCACCTACGAGGGGCAGGCGGCGATCGAGCTCGAGATGCTGGCGCGCCCGGTACCAAGAGACGAAGCCCCCCGGTACCAGGCCGACATCGTCGAAGGCGCCGGGGCCGGCCTGGCCGATGTGCTCGACCCGGCGCCCCTCGTCGCAGCCGTGCTGGAGGAGCTCGGGCGGGGCAGCGACCCGAGCGTCGTCGCGGCCGGTTTTCATGAGGGGCTGGGGCGGGCGACGGCCGCGCTCGGGGCGAGGCTGGCGCGCCGGCACGGCCTCGACACGGTCGCTCTCAGCGGGGGGGTCTTCCAGAACGTGCGCTTCAGCGACATCGTCGAGGACGCCCTCGTGGCCGAAGGGCTGACGGTCCTCGTGCACCGGGACGTTCCCCCCAACGACGGCGGGATCAGCGTGGGCCAGGCCGCCATCGCCGCGCTCGGGGCAGGGCCCGGAGCGGCCTAGACAGCGGCGGTCATGCTGACGGCAACCTCGCGGTGCAGCCGCCCGAAGTTGTAATAGGCCGCGCAAGCGCCCTCGGCCGACACCATGCACGTGCCGATCGGGGTCTCGGGCGTGCAGGCCGTGCCGAACACCTTGCACTCCCAGGGCTTGAGCACGCCCCTCAGGACCTCGCCGCACTGGCAGGCCTTCGGGTCTGCGACACGTATGCCCGGCACCTCGAAGCGACGCTCGGCGTCCCATTGCCCGAACTCGGGCCTGAGAGCCAGAGCGCTGTTGGGGATGAAGCCGAGGCCACGCCACTCGAACTGCGGCCTGACCTCGAAGACCTCGTCCAAGATGCCGACCGCACGCTGATTGCCGTCCTCGGTGACGCAGCGGGAGTACTGGTTCTCGACGCAGCACCTGCCCTCGCGGATCTGGGCCAGCAGCATCGCTATCGCCTGGAGGATGTCGAGGGGCTCGAACCCGGCGGTCACGAACGGCTTGCGGTACTCCTCGGCGACGAACCGATAGGGGCGCTGGCCGACCACCGTCGAGACGTGACCTGGCCCGATGAACCCGTCGAGGCTGAGATCAGGCGAGTCGAGGATGGCCCTGAGCGGGGGCACGATCGTCACGTGGTTCGAGAAGACGCTGAAGTTCTCGACGTTGTCCTGTCGCGCCCGCAACACCGTCGCCGCCGTCGAGGGCGCCGTCGTCTCGAAGCCGACGGCGAAGAAGACGACCTGCCGGTCCGGGTTCTCCGCCGCGACTCTCAGCGCGTCGAGGGGCGAGTAGACGATCCGAACGTCGGCCCCCTGCGCCTTGGCGCCGAGCAGGCTGCCGTTCGAGCCGGGGACGCGCATCATGTCGCCGAACGACGTGAAGATCATGCCTGGAGTCCGGGCCACGGAGATGGCGTCGTCGATGCGACCCATCGGGATCACACAGACCGGGCAACCCGGCCCGTGCACCAGCTCGACGGAGGTCGGGAGAAGGTGCTCGATGCCGTGGCGGTAGATCGTGTGGGTGTGGCCGCCGCATATCTCCATGAACTTGAAGTGGCCGTCTGCTGCCAGCTCGGTGATTCTTGCCACCAGGGCGCGCGCGGCGGCCGGGTCCCGGTACTCGTCGACGAATCGCATGTTGTCCCTTTCTCTGGTGCAGGTGACGGGCGAGCGTGCCGCGGAAGAAGGTCACGGCCCCGGCGGATGCCGCCACCCGTCCGGGAGGGCAGCTAGGCGATCTGCGACTCCATCACAGCTTGAACCTCGTCGGCGTAGGCCTGGCCCATCTGCCGCAGCGTCTCGAGGGCTTCTTGTGCCTCGGCCTCATCGATCTTGGCCATTGCGAAGCCGACGTGGATGAGCACCCAATCGCCCGGCGCGATGCCTTCGTCCTCGAGGAGGAGAATGTTGATGTTGCGGCGCACCCCGGCGACATCGACCTTGGCAAGGTGCCTGTTCGAGTCGAGAAGCTCGACCACTTCGCCGGGAATCCCCAGACACACGGTGCATTCCTCCTCTGGGCCCGGGCGCGACGAGCGCGCTGACCCGGGTACTTCCCCGAGCCTACCGGTCGGCACCGCGAACCGAGTAACCGGCCGTGCGCACCCACGACCCGGCCCGGCCCGCGCCGGTTGCTCCAGGCATGGGGCAGGTCCCCACGCTCAGGCACCGCACAGACGCTATCCGTGTCAGGTTTGCCCGATCCGGCTAGAATTTGGACCCTTGGGCGGGTAGACGGTGCCTGGGGGAGACTTGAGCATCGACAGCGACATTCCAGCGAGAGTCGTGGGCGCAGGACGCAGGCGAACTGCTCCGACCGCCAGCGCCATCCTCGTCGCGGGAGCAGCGCTGCTCATCGCGTCGGCAGTCATCCACCTGCACCTTTGGGCGACCGGCTACCGCCACATCGGCACGATCGGCCCGTTGTTCTTCACCCAGGGTGCGGTAGGGATCTTCCTTTCGATCCTGATCGCTCTGATCAGGCGGATCTTCGTGGCGCTGCTCGGGGCTCTTTTCGAGCTCGGGACGATGCTCGGGCTCCTGCTGGCCTCTCACGGCGGCCTCTTCGGCTATCAGACGACGCTGAGCGCCCCTTGGGCCAAGACCTCGCTCGGCATCGAGGCGGCGTCGATGGTGGCACTCCTCGCCGGCGGCGTGCTCGCCGTGCTGGCGGAACGGGCGCACGTCCGCCGCTGGCGATCGCTCAAGCTCCCCTGAGCCCGAAGCTCGGCTGCGGGCTCAGGCCGGTCCGGCGCGGCGGCCGGACAAGCCCCTTGCTCAGGACGACAGAGCCCGCCCGCGGCCCCGGCCGGCGCTCAGGCCGGACCGGGGAACGGGGGCGAGGGCGGGTCTCAGGCGGTCGTTGCGGAAGTGCTGCTCGAAGTGCTCGATCCCATGTTCGGGCACTTGCCCGTCGTCGTCGAAGATCCCTTCTTCGTCGCGGGCGTGGTGCTCGTGGTCGAGCCCGACGTGGACGACTTCGTGGAAGTGGCTGCACTCGGGAGCTTCACTTTGCTCGCGGAGCTGGGGCTGGCCCGGATCTTCGTCGTAGCGACGGCATGGTGGGTGGCCGGAGCCGCACCGGCCGAGGTGACACCGAGGCCGATCGCGGCTCCGAGTCCGGCCGCGCTCATTGCGAGTGCAGCGAGTGCGTTGCGCCTTTTGTTGGTCATCTTGTTTCTCCTCCTGCTGGCTGGTACCGCCGACCCGGGGATCGGGCCGGCGAAGACCATTCGAACGCCGTCACCTTGGAGAAGGCCGAGAACGGGCGCGCACCCGCCGGGGAATCCACGCGCGGTCCCGGCTCCGGCGCGGCCGGGACAAAGGAAAGGGAAGCTCAGCGGTTGCCGCTGATGCGTTCCGGCGTGACCAGGACCGCGGTTCGCCGATCGGCCACCATGACCCGGTCGAATTCGTCCCAGTCCTGATGGGTCCCGCCTGCGGCGACGAACACGCCTCTGATGAGCATGGCGAGCTGACCGGGGCCGAAGCCCTCGAACGGGTCGTCCGGCCCGAGCAGCCTCACCGGGCCTTCCACCGCAACCCAGTCGGTGCCATGGCGGAACACGACCGCTGCCCGGCCGCTTGTGCGCATATGGGCGAGCTTTCGCGAGGTCCCGTGGGCCACGAAACAGATGCTCGGCCGGCCTGTGAGCGGGTCGTCGCGCACACCGGCACTGACAACGGACGCATGCACCGTCCCGTCGGGCCGGGTCGTGGCAGCGACGGCCAGGCAGTCGCGCTCCGCGAGGCTCCGGACGTGATCGAGGGTGCTCGCCATATCTCCTCCTGTGTCGCTCAGATCATGATGCCGCGGGAGGCCCGTCGCCAAGCCGGGGCGCCGGCTGGGACCGCTGCCAAGGACGGGCCACCGTGTGGCCCGTCCCGGCACTGATGTGGAACGGCTTGTCAAGTAGCCGCGAGATTCCGTTCACGACCTGTTTTTGAGCGCGGCCGACCAAGGGTCGGCCGTTGACTGGCAATGAGCAGGCGACGGGACCACGGGGT
>Ga0182021_10005640_pt1 | contig 14850 bp, 13 predicted proteins | sample 612E3MmetaG_FD_120493 | JGI IMG/M metagenome (GOLD analysis project Ga0182021, IMG submission 120493) | Permafrost microbial communities from Stordalen Mire, Sweden - 612E3M metaG (Illumina Assembly) | ecosystem: Environmental > Terrestrial > Soil > Wetlands > Permafrost | place: Sweden... | reverse complement strand
CAGACCGGAAGCCACGGGTTGCAGAGCATGGGGCAACGCGGGCATGGGACCAAGCAAAGGCCTTTGGGTGGTCAAAGCAATTATGGTGCTACGCGCAATAAGCCATTGAATATCATAACGACATGACCGGAAAAATGCGCGCATTCCCATTTCGACTGTAAAGTCTTTCGACAATTGCGGCAACCGCAAGGGCGTCGGCAGGTTCCACTACTCGGACGCAGCGGCGAGCAGCGTACCGATCTCACCGAGAAAGCGGCGCGGATCCATCAGGTGCGGGGAATGGTTAGCTTGGTCGTGAATGCTGACCGTGGCCTGCGGCATACGCTCAGCCAGCCAGCGAACGATCTCGATGCGATAGAAGTTGCTGCGACCGCCATGCACCAGCAGGCTAGGCCGGTCGACTTGCGGCATGACATCTCGCAGGTCGAGGCGGACCAGGTCCTCCCAGCAGGCGATCAGCGGCTCCGGGGGCAGCAGCCGCAGCGCCTCGCGCAGCTTTTGCCAGCCGCGGCTATTGGCCTCGTAGCCGGCACGGGCCTGGTCATTGAGACCATGGGCGGCGAGCCGCAACACGGCCTCGGCGAAGTCCTGGCGCAGTTCGGCCAGCAACGCCGCGGCGCGACACTCGCCGAAGTCGCCGTAGATGCCGTGCTGCCACGATGCGTCGGTCATCAGTTTGGGCGACTGGTCGATGAAGCACAGCGAGCCGATCTTCGCCGTACCGTGGTCGCGAATGTATTGCCACAGCGTCAGCGCGCCCATCGAGTGGCCGACGAAGCAGGCGCCGCCCAACTGCAGGGTATCGATCAGGTTGTCGAGATCGCGCGCCATCCGCGCTGCCGTCGCGATATTGCCGCTTGTCGACGCATGACTGCCGTGGCCACGGGCATCCCAGCGAAACACACGATGGTGCTGGGCCAGCTCATGAACAAACGGCGACCATTCGAGGTGGCTGGCAGCCCAGCCGTGGAGAAGAACCAGGGCTGGGCCCCGGTCACCGTGCTGCCAGACAGGCAACGATTCGCCATCGTCGGCAGTGATGCTCAGGGGTAGCATGATCCTGGAAAGCCCAACGGCTGCTCAGGACTTCCGCGCACGCGTCCCGGAAGCCCGGCGCCAGCGGCCTTCGACCTTGAAGTGACGATCGGGCTTCGGCTTGGGCATCAGCAGGTTCTTGCCGGCACTGCGCATTGTGGTCTTGTGGGCAAGGATGGCGGCGCCGAGTTGCTCCCCGCTGAGCACGATGGTTGTGCGCTCCCCCTTAGGGCTATGGGCCGCGAGACTGCTGCGTACCGCAGCCAGGCGCTCTTCCGCCTCGGCCTTCTTGGGCAGCGCAGCGATGATCTTCTCGGCCGCCAGCGTCAACGCGAAGCCATCGTCCACCGCACAGATCAGGCCAGCCGCGGACAGGCGCTGCACCGCTTCGCCAAGTCTTGCCGGATAGGGAACGAAGCCTTGAACAAGATCCACCGCTGCGACAATCGCAATCAGCGTCGCGGGCCGCCGCTTCGAGGCGAGCCCGGTGGCCAGCAGAATCACAGCATCAATATCGGGAAGCAGGCGCATGGACAGGACTTTGGTTTGCGTAAGATGCGCAGTGTAACGGCTTGCCGGCCACAAGCGGCGCCCAACCAGGATGGGAAGACTCACGATGACACTAATAAGCAAGCCAGCCAGGCAGATCGCGAGACACCCTGCCAAGTTCGCCATCCAGACCCTGAAAGGCTTCAGCAACAATCAAGGATTGCTGCTGGCTGGGGCCATTGCCTATTACGCCCTATTGTCCTTGGTACCCCTGCTGATCCTCTCTGTCATCGTTCTCTCGCATCTGGTCGATCAGGCAGAGCTGCTGGACACCTTGGGCCACTACCTCGAGTGGCTGGTGCCAAGCCAGTCCAAAGCCGTTCTGGGAGATGTGTCCGGCTTTCTCGAAGACAAAATCGCAATCGGGATCGTTCTGCTGGTAGCGATGATCTTCTTCAGCTCGGTTGCGTTCTCGGTGCTGGAAAAGGCAATGTCGGTGATCTTCGGCCACCGCACGAGCAGTCTGAAGCGCCACTTTCTGGTGTCCGCCGTCCTTCCCTACTGCTTCGTTCTGTTTCTCTGCATCGCATTGCTGGGCGTGACCATCGCAACTGCCTCGCTGCAGGCGATGGCGCAGGAGAGCATCCATCTTCTCGGCCAAGACTGGTCTTTGAGTGGCATTGCCGGCGTGCTTCTCTACGTCCTCGGCTTCGCCATGGAGACCTTCATCCTCGCGGCCCTCTACCTGGTAATGCCTGTTGGCAGAATTCCTGTGCGCCACGCCCTGCTGGGAGGATTCACGGCGGCAGTCTTGTGGGAAGTCATCCGCCACATCCTGATCTGGTATTTCACGACCCTATCGCGGGCCAGCGTCGTCTACGGCTCACTGACGACAGCTGTGGTCGCGCTGTTCAGCATGGAGATTGGCTCGACGCTGCTACTGTTGGGGGCACAGGTCATATCGGAATACGAACGCCTCGAGCGCGACCAGCCGACCTGATCGCGCTACCACCCCGAATGGGAACCTGCGGCGCCGCCCGTGAGGACACTGTTTCAAATCGGCCCGTTCCCAGCCGCTTCAGGTTCGTTCGCGATGAACGATCACAACGGCAGCGTTCGGTCTCGAGCCCAGTACTTGGCGCTTTCTCCAACGACGCAAGCACCGCAGGAACTTTCTTGTCGTGACGCCACGTCCTTTCGTTCCAGGCGCCACGCCTTCTCAGTTCCACTATAGACCAGCCAATTCTTGTTTGCACCACCGTCACGGGCACTCGCTCGTGAAGTCCTCGACGAGCGCCTTGCCGGTGAGGCGGCACCATCGGTTATCCACAATTGTGCAGCGAAGTGCTGAAATCGATAATCCGCCCCAGCTGCCGCCAATGGCGTGCCGTCCCAGCGATGGATGGCCGCGCGCAGCACAACGATGAATCAAACGAGGAGCGGGCACTGCCATGAAACGAATTACCGGCCATTTGTACTTTTGGGTATTGCTTGCCATTCTTACTGGCGGCACCTTCGGTTACCTTGATGCCATCGATGCCGTCAAGCTCAAGCCGCTGGGCGACGGCTTTATTGCGCTAGTGAAAATGTTGATCAGTCCGGTGATTTTCTGCACGGTCGTCCTCGGCATCGCCGGCGCCGGCGACATGAAGAAGGTCGGCCGGGTCGGCGGCAAGGCACTGCTCTACTTCGAGGTGGTGTCGACCTTTGCGCTGGCCATCGGGCTCGTCATCATGAACGTTGTGCGGCCCGGCGATGGCTTCAACGTCGACCCCGCCACGCTCGACGCCAAGGCTGTCTCCACCTATGCCAAGGCGGCAACGGAACAATCTACCGTCGACTTCTTCCTGCACATCATCCCCAAGACCTTTACCGATGCCTTCACCGGTTCGGGTGATCTGCTGCAAGTACTGCTGGTGGCGATCCTGTTCGGCTACGCCATGATGCAAATGGGCAAGGCCGGGCAAGCCGTCCACGTGTTCATCGAGGACGCCTCACACATCTTTTTCGCCATGATGAACACCATCATGAAGCTCGCCCCCCTTGGCGCCGGCGGCGCTATGGCCTTCACCATCGGCAAGTACGGCGTCGCTGCCTTAAAGCCCTTGATGGCCCTGATGGGCAGTTTCTACCTCACCTGCATCCTGTTCGTCGCCATCGTCCTGGGCACGATCGCCGCCCTTGTCGGTTTCAACATCTTCAGATTCATCTACTACATCAAGGATGAACTGCTTACCGTCCTGGGGACATCATCCTCGGAGTCGGCGCTGGTGCCGTTGATGGGCAAGCTGGAGAAACTCGGCTGCTCAAAGTCGGTCGTTGGCCTGGTGGTACCTTCGGGATATTCCTTCAACCTTGACGGCACCAATATCTACCTGACCATGGCAGCACTGTTTGTCGCGCAAGCGCTGAACATCGATCTGACGCTGACGCAACAATTGACCATACTCGGTGTCGCCATGCTGACGTCCAAGGGCGCCTCGGGGGTCACCGGCGCCGGCTTCGTCACCCTGGCGGCAACACTGGCGGTCGTGCCCTCCATCCCCGTGGCGGGCCTGGCACTGATTCTCGGCATCGATCGTTTCATGTCGGAAGCGCGAGCGCTGACCAATTTCGTCGGCAATGGCGTCGCCACCATCGTCGTTTCCAAGTGGGAGAAGGAACTTGACCACGAAGTGATGAAACGGGAGTTGACCGCATAAGGCAATGACAGCAGACAACGAGATAACCCGTTGCCCATTCTGCGGCATACGGCGGACCCAGACCATCGAGGTTGATAGCAACCAATGGGCCGTCGTTTGCGACTCTTGCGGCGCAATCGGCCCCATCGGTCTTGACCTGGCCGAGGCAGCACGAAAGTGGAGCCAGCGTCCGCCACGAGACGTGGCGACACCATCGATCGGCGCGCAGCCGACCTCGACATAGAGGTCGTACTACCCTGCGCGCAGGTCGAGCGGATCAGCGCGCGGCGAGGCGCCAGAGCGATGTGATCTCGGCGGCGCGGGCAGCGTGCAGCGGGTCGCCGGTGTCGTTGACCTTGGGGTGATCGGGCCGGATGTCGATCCGCTCCAGCACCGTCAGGCCGGCGGCGGCGATCATGGCCAGCAGCTCGGGGCGCGAACGCAGGCCCAGATGTTCGGCTAGATCGGAAAGGACCAGCCAGCCTTCGCCAGCAGCGTCGAGGTGGTCGGCGAGTCCGTTCACGAAGCCGCGCAGCATCTGGCTTTCCGGGTCGAAGATCGCCCGCTCGATGGCAGCGCTGGCGCGCGCCGGCACCCAGGGCGGATTGCACACCACCAGCGGCGCGCGGCCCGGCGGAAAGAGATCTTGTTGCACGACCTCCACTCGCGCCAGCAGGCCGAGTCGCTCGAGGTTTTCGCGGGCGCAGGCCAGCGCCCGTGGCTCCAGTTCAGTGGCGATAATGCGCTTGACACCGCGCTTCGCCAGTAAGGCGGCGAGCACGCCGGTACCGGTGCCGATGTCGAAGGCCAGCGTCTTCGACGGCAGGGGCGCCTTGGCAACCAGTTGCAAGTATTCGTTGCGCACTGGCGCAAACACGCCGTAGTGCGGATGAATGCGCGCGTCGAGCGCGGCAATGGCAATGCCGTTCTTGCGCCACTCGTGGGCGCCGATCAAGCCGAGCAGTTCGCGCAGCGAGGCGACGAAGGCTTGTCCGCCGGGACCGTAGGCCTCTAGACAAGCCAGCTTGACGTCGGGCGCGCGGCGCAGCGGCACCGTGTAGTCGGCGTCGAAGGGCAGCAGGAGCATCCCCAGCGTACGGGCGCGTTGCAACTGCGTCAGGCGATGGCGATGGAAGGCGTCGACCGGAGCGCCCGCGGGCACGTCCTTCCTGGCCGGCTTGTTGGGCTTGCGGTCGACGCGCCGCGCCATTGCCAGCAGTAACTGGCGCGCGTTCTGGAAATCGCCGCGCCACAGTATGGCCGTGCCTTCACAGGCCAGGTGATACGCGTCGTCCGCCGTGATGGTGTCGTCGGCAATGACCACGCGTTTGGGCGGCGGCAGCGCCGCTTCCGAGCGCCACAGCGCGGCGCGCGTTTGCTCGTCTTCAGTCCAGGTGATGGTCGGCTGTTCGCTCATGGGCGCATCTTCGCACGCCACCGGCTTATGCGGCGCGCTTTTCGCGCGTCGCGGCACCGCTATCGCGCGAGCGCTTGGCTTCGTCGAGCAGAAAGCGCTGATAGTCGTCGAGGTCGCCATCGAAGGGTTCGATGCCACCGCGCGAAACCAGCCAGAATTCGTCGCACACGGCGCGCAACAGGGCGCGATCGTGACTGACCAGCATGACCGTGCCCTCGAACTCGTTGAGCGCGACGCCGAGCGCCTCGCGGGTCGACAAATCGAGGTGGTTGGTAGGTTCGTCGAGCAAAAGCAGATTCGGCCGCTGCCAGACGATCATGCACAGCACCAGCCGCGCCTTCTCGCCGCCGCTCATGGTGCCGACAGGCTGCTTGACCATCTCGCCGCCGAAGTTGAAGGTACCGAGGAAGTTGCGCAAATCCTGCTCGCGGCCGGCGACGTAGCCGCGCCCGGCGGCGGTGGTTTCCCTGGCCAGCCGGATCATGTGCTCCATCGGCGTATCCTGCGGGCGCAGCACGTCGAGTTCCTGCTGCGCGAAGTAGCCGATGTTCAGCCCCCGACCGACGGTGATTTCGCCGCTGATCGGCGACAGATCGCCGGCGATGGTCTTCACCAGCGTGGACTTGCCCTGACCGTTGGCGCCGAGGATGCCGATGCGCTGGCCAGCATGCACCGAGCGATTGATGTTGCGCACGATTACTGTCGGCGCCGTGTTGGTGGCCGCGTCGGCGGGCGGCGGGTAACCGAAGCTGGCGTTCGACATCGACAGCATCGGATTAGGCAGATTGTCCGGCTCCTGGAACTCGAAAGTGAATTCGGCATCGGCCAGCACCGGCGCGATCTTCTCCATCCGCTCCAGCGCTTTGACCCGGCTTTGCGCCTGCTTGGCCTTGCTGGCCTTGGCCTTGAAACGGTTGATGAACAATTGCAGGTGGGCAATCTTGTCCGCCTGCTTGGCCATCGCCGCCTGTTGCAGCAGCATCTGCTCGGCGCGCATGTCTTCGAAGGCACTGTAGTTGCCGCCGTAGCGCACCAGCTTGGCGTTGTCGATGTGTAGCGTGACCAGGGTGATCGCGTCAAGGAATTCGCGGTCGTGGCTGATCACGATCAGCGTGCCGGCGTAGCGCTTGAGCCAAGCCTCCAGCCACACCAGCGCGTCGAGATCGAGGTGGTTGGTCGGTTCATCGAGCAACAGCAGATCGGACGGGCACATCAATGCCCGCGCCAATTGCAGGCGCATCCGCCAGCCGCCCGAGAAACTGTTGACCGGCTTGGCGAGTTCGCTCACCTTGAAGCCGAGGCCGAGAATCAGCGCCTGAGCGCGGGCTTCCGCGTCGTGAGCGCCGGCATCGTGCAAGTCCATGTAGGCATGGGCCATGCGCATGCCGTCTTCGGCTCCCTCGGCGGCATACACCTCGTTTTGCGCCGCCAGTAACACGCTGTCGCCTTCGATGACGAATTCGGTTGCGCTCTGCGCGGTCTCCGGCATGTCCTGCGCCACCTGCGCCATGCGCCACTGCGGCGGGATCGAACAATCACCGCCGTCCTCGTGCAGGGTGCCATTGAGCAGCCCGAACAAGGTCGACTTGCCGGCGCCGTTGCGGCCGACCAGGCCCACCTTCTCGCCGGGATTGAGCGTGACGGAGGTATTGTCCAGCAGCACCTTGGCGCCGCGGCGCAGGGTGACGTTCTTCAGGATGATCATTGAGCAGGTCTTTCGGTGCGGACGCGCATGATACCGACCCCGGCGGGCTAACCCTACGAATATCTTTGGCGCGGCGACATGGCCGAAGCCGGTCAGCGACCGCCAAGCCAGCGCGCGGCAACGTCGAGCATGCGGTTGGCGAAGCCCCATTCGTTGTCGAACCAGATCAGAAGATCGGCCAGGCGCTGGCCGGCGACGCGCGTCAATCCCGCGTCGACGATGGCCGAATAGGCGCTGTGGTTGAAGTCGATCGAGGCATGTGGCTCGTCGGTGCAAGCCAGCAACCCTGCCAGCTGACCTTCGCCGGCAGCGCACAGGCAGCGGTTGATTTCGGCCGCATCGACATCACGCGCCAGCGTCACCGCAACGTCGATGGCCGAGACATTGGTCACCGGCACGCGAATCGCCTTGGCCTGGACACGGCCGGCCAGCGCCGGCAGCAAGCGCTCGACACCGCGAGCAAGCCCCGTGGTCACCGGAATCATCGACTGCATGGCCGAGCGCGTGCGCCGCAACTCGGTGTGATGATAGCCGTCGATCAGCGGCTGGTCGTTCATCACCGAATGTAGCGTCGTCAGCGACACTTGTTCCAGGCCGAAGGCACGCTCGAGCAGGAACAACACCGGCACCACGGCGTTGGTCGTGCAGGACCCGCAGGAAACGATCCGTTCGGCACCGTTCATGGCGTCCTGATTGATGCCGTACACCACGGTCCGATCGACATCGGCGGCCGTCGCAGCCGGATGCGAGACCATCAGCCGAGGACAACCGGCATCGAGAAAGCGCTGGAACTCCGGGCGCTGGCCGTAGCGCCCCGAACACTCGAACAGCAAGTCGATGCCCAGGGCATTCCAGTCCACCGCCTCTGGCGTGCTGGCGTGGCTCACCACCACCGGCAGGCCGTCGATGCGCAGGCCGTCGCCTTCGATCTCGACCTGGCCGGGGAAGCGACCATGATTGGAATCGAAGCGCGTCAGATAGGCCATGCTCTCGAGATCGGCCGGCTCGTTGATCGCTACCACCTGCATGCGCTCGCGCAGCGGCGATTCATGCAGCGCCCGCAACAGGCAGCGGCCGATGCGGCCGAAGCCGTTGATGGCAAGACGTAAAGACATGGCGCTTTGTTCCCGGCAGATCAGAACTTGCGATTATGACTTGCCGAGCAGGGTCTGGGGGCTGACTTGCTTTAGACCGAAGCCGCCTCGGCCAGCAGCCAGCGGCGGAACGCCGCCACAGGCGCGCGGCGGGCCACGGCTTCGGCAGTGACCAGGAAATAGGCGTAAGGCGACGGCAGAGCAAGGTCGAACGGAATCGCCAGTCGACCGGCGGCGATATCCGCCGCCACCAGCAGTTTCAGCACTAGAGCGACACCCTGGCCGGCCAGGGCCGCCTCAAGCGCCAGCACCGAGTTCGAGAAGCGTGGCCCCCGATCCGCATCGATATCCGGCAAGCCCGCTGCCTGTAGCCATGCCGACCACAGCGACTGGCGCGTTTCGTCACCGATGGTCTCATCGTGGATCAGCACGTGATCACGCAGGTCGGCAGGCGCACGCAGCGGCGAGTCGCCCGCGAGCAGCGCCGGGCTGCAGACGGCCACGTACTCGGGGGCAAAAATCCGCTCGACGCTGTAGCCCGGATAGCTGCCGGTACCGTAGCGTATGGCCACGACGCTGGCGTCGTGCCGGGGATCGATCAGTGCTTCGTCGAACAACGCCGTTTCACCGCGCCGATCGACGCTGTCCGGACCGCTGGATAGCCGCAGCTCGACCTCCGGATGCACCGAGGTGAATCGCGACAGCCGCGAGATCAGCCACTGCGTGGCAAATGAAGGCGGCGCGGTGACCGTCAGGTTGCTGCTTTGCTGCTGCCTGGTTGTATCCACTGCCGCCGCCAGACAATCGAAGCCTTCGCGCACTTTCGGCAACATGGCCAACGCATGATCGGTCAGTTCGAGCGCGCGGGTCAGGCGACGGAACAACGGCACGCCAAGATAGCTTTCGAGCCCCTTGATCTGCTGGCTGACAGCGGCCGGCGTCACGTGCAGTTCCTCGGCGGCCTTCTTGAAGCTGAGATGGCGGGCGGCGGCCTCGAAGGCGCGCAATACGGCAAGCGGCGGAAGGCGATAGGCCACGGTGGTTGCTTAAGCGTTGCTAATGCATCGCATGATAATTGGTCGTTTGCCGCCCGACAACGCGGCCACTATATTGGCCGAGTCACTCTCTCATCGTCCACTGGAAGGAAACGAAACATGAATCGCCCTTTGCTCGTCGTCGCCTTGTCGACCCTAGCGCTTGCCGCCTGCAGCCCGAAGCAGGAAGCCACACCGCCGGCCCTGCCAGCGCCCGCGGCCGTAGCGGCACCGGCGCCGGTTGCCCCGGCCAGCGAAGCATCGTCCCCGGCAACGCCCGCCGCAGCCAAGCCCGCTGAATTATCCCAGCCGGCAACCGGAGAGCCCAAGCTGCAACCCAAGTGAGCCTGGAATGCGTCGACTGACAGCACGCCACCGACGCTTAAGCTCCGCTTATTCGACGAACAAGAATTCGTCGTTCGTCGGCCCGCGTCTGACTTGCTAGATTAGAGATCTCCTCCACCGAACTCCTTGTACTGTGAGTTTGGTTTCAGAGCCCGCCTCGCGCGGGCTTTTTCTTGGCCCGGCTTCTCCGCTCGAGGAGGCCTTCGGCGGGCATTTGCGCTACTTGCGCAACGGCACAATGTAGCGACCGGGGCTTGGCCTTGCCGCCCGACATGCTCATACTGGCGTCCGACAGACACCCCAACTTTTTGGAAAGCATGCCATGGCCGACATCATCGAGGCTTCGATAACCGACTTGCGCCCGACGCAATTGACCGTCGGCATGATCGAGGTTCGCGACAAGAAGAAGCATCTGGCATCGCTCACGCCCGCGGCGCAGCGTGAGTTCATGCAAGCGCACCCCATTCCGGCGGTCAAGGGACCGGCCGCGGCGTTTTATATCACCGATCACCATCACCTCGGCCGCGCCGCCCACGATGCCGAGGTCAAAATCGCCTTTATCGAACAGGTAGCGGATTTCTCAGCCAGCATGATCAGCGAATTCTGGCGCCAGATGGACGCCAACAAGTGGGTACATCCACTTGACGAATGTGGTGTGCGGCATACCTACGATCTGATCCCGCTGCATCTCGACAAATTGCGCGACGACATCTATCGCTCGCTGGCGGCCTACGTCCGCAATGCCGGCGGCTACGACAAGACGCCCACGGCCTTCGCCGAGTTTGTCTGGGCTGATTTCTTCCGCCGCTCGATCGCGATCGAGGATGTCACTGCCGACTTCTCGGCCAGCGTCCAACTGGCGCTGCAATTGGCGCACAGCGACGCGGCTCGGGGCCTGCCCGGCGCGCTAGAATCAAAAGGCAAATAGGGGGAGAACCGACATGAAGCTACGCGTTGTACTGACCGTCCTGGCCGCCACCATCGCCCATGGCGCCGCCGCCGAAGATCTGGTGCGCCTGGGTAACCTCAAGTTCGCCCACTATGGTGCCGTCTCCTACATGAAGGAGGTCTGTCCGAAATACGGCATCAAGCTCGAGGAGCGCATGTTCGCCAAGGGCCCGGACATAATGCCGGCCATCGTCTCCGGCGACATCGACATCGCTGCGCTGGCCTCGGACGGCGCCATCTCCGGTCGCGCCAACGGCGTGCCGATCTACACCGTTGCCGGTTTCGCCAGGGGCGGTGCACGTGTCGTCGCCGGCGTGGACAGCGGCATCAAGACCTTGAAGGACCTCAAGGGCCGCAAGGTCGGCGTCACCCGCGGCGGCGCCCAGGAACTGCTGCTGCTGGCCGAACTCGACAAGGCGGGCCTGACCTGGGCCGACAAGCCGGGCAAGGACGTGCAGATCGTCTACCTCGCTTTCGCCGACCTCAACCAGGCGCTCGCCGGCAAGCAGATCGACGCCATGTGCCAGAGCGAGCCGCAATCCTCGCAGGCCATCAACAAGAAGTTCGGCGTCGAGGTGATGAAGCCCTACGACACGGCCATGGGCGAACCTTACCGCCTGCTGGTGATGACGGAGAAGATGTACAACGACAACAAGGACGTGGCGCAGCGGGTAATGCAATGCTTCGTTGATTCGACTTCACGCTTCAAGCGCGACATGGCGCTGGCCGAGAAGTACGTGACACAGCAGATGTTCAAGGGCCAGATCAGCGGCGACGATTTCCGCGACGCCCTGGACAACGCCACCTACACCTACGACGTCAGCCTGCAGCACATCGGCACCACCACGGACTTCATGCAGAAGTATGGCGTCGGCCGCATGACCAAGCCGCCCAAGCCCGAGGAGTGGGTCAAGCTCGACCTGGTGCACAAGGCGATGGCCGACCAGAAGGTACAGTGAGCGTGAGTGGCACAGGTGGCCGCTTGAAGGCGCTGTTGCGCGGGCTGATCGTGCCCGCGATCGTGTTGGCGCTGTGGGAGGCGGCCGCCCGCGGCGGCCTCGTTTCGGCCATCGTCCTGCCGGCACCGACGGCGGTCGCTGCCAAGTGGTGGGCTTCGCTGCTGCCAAATCAACCCTATGATGCCGCGACCCAGGGCTACCTGGCCTGGCTGGTCTCAGGCGAGATGGTGCAGGACGCGGTGTCTACGCTCTACCGCGTGGTCGTCGGCTTTCTCGTCGGCGCCGGCCTGGCGCTGCCGCTGGGCCTGGCGATGGGGGCGACGCCCCGTGTGCACGACCTGTTCGATCCGCTGCTGCAAGTGCTGCGGCCGATTCCGCCGATCGCCTACATCCCGCTGGCCATTCTCTGGTTCGGCCTGGGCAATCCGCCGGCGGTGTTCCTCATCGCCATCGGCGCCTTCTTTCCTGTGCTCGTGAACACCATCGCCGGTGTCCGCAACGTCGACGGCATTTACTTGCGCGCGGCGAAGAATCTCGGCGTCGGCCGCATGACGATGTTCACACGAATCATGCTGCCGGCAGCGACACCGTACATCCTCACCGGCGTGCGCATCGGCATCGGCACCGCCTTCATCGTGGTGATCGTCTCGGAGATGATCGCGGTGAACGACGGCCTCGGTTTCCGCATTCTCGAGGCGCGCGAGTTCATGTGGTCGGACAAGATCATCGCCGGCATGTTCATGATCGGCCTCATCGGCCTGGCCATCGACAGCGGCGTCAGCCGCCTCAATAGCCACCTGCTGCGCTGGCATCGCGGCCTGGAGCACTGATCTGATGAGCGAGGCCCAGATCCGCATCGAGCAGGTTGGCAAGGTCTTTCAGGCCAAGGACCACGACGTCGTCGCCCTGCGCAACATCGAGCTGGAGATCGCCCGCGGCGAGTTCGTCTGCCTGCTCGGCCCGTCGGGCTGCGGCAAGTCGACCTTGCTCAACGCCATCGCCGGCTTCTCCCTGCCGAGTACCGGTGCGATCCGCGTCGACGGGCGGCCGGTCACCGCCCCCGGACCTGATCGGGGCATGGTCTTTCAGGAATACGCGCTGTTCCCTTGGATGACCGTGGCGGCCAACGTCGCCTTCCCCTTGCAGGTGCAAGGACGCCGTCGGCGCGAGATCGACACCCGCGTCGACGAATTGCTCGCTGTGCTCAAGCTCGGCGACTTTCGCGACCGTTTCCCCAAGGATCTTTCCGGCGGCATGCGCCAGCGCGTCGCCATCGCCCGGGTGCTGGCCATGGATTCGCCGATTCTGCTCATGGACGAGCCCTTCGGCGCCCTCGACGCCCTGACCCGGCGCAACTTGCAGGACGAGTTGCTGCGCATCTGGAGCGAGCTGGGCAAGACCATCGTTTTCGTCACCCACTCGATCGAGGAATCGATCTACCTCGCCGACCGCATCGTCGTCATGACCTACCGTCCCGGCTCGATCAAGCGCGACCAGCGGGTCGCCCTGCCCCGGCCGCGCGACCCTGCGGCGCCGGAATTCAACGATCTCAAGCGCGAACTGGGTACTTTGGTGATGGCCGAGCAACAGCGGCACGAGAACGACGAATTGAGCTCGGCCGCGGTCGACTAGCATCCGCCGGGCAAGCGAATACAATCGCGCTCCCAAGCACCAGCAAGTCCCCTTCCGTCAGCCCAGATGAAGCAGAACTACGACGAAGCCTCCTTCCGTGTACTCAAAGGTCTCGAGCCTGTGCGCGAAAGGCCGGGCATGTACACCCGCACCGACTCGCCGGCCCACATCATCCAGGAGGTCATCGACAACTCTGCCGACGAGGCCCTGGCCGGCAAGGCCTTGCACATCCACGTCTGCATGCATCGCGACGGTTCGGTCTCGGTCACCGACGACGGCCGCGGCATTCCGGTCGGCCTGCATGCCGAAGAAAAGGTTCCGGTAGTCGTGCTCGCCTTCACCCGCCTGCACGCGGGCGGCAAGTTCGACAAGCGCTCCGGCAACTCGGCTTACGCTTTCTCCGGCGGCCTGCACGGCGTCGGCGTGGCAGTGACCAATGCGCTGTCGACGCGCGTCGAGGTCGAGGTTCGCCGCGAAGGCAAGGTCCATTCGGTCACTTTCTCCGAAGGTGGCGAGAAGGTCTCGAAATTGGAAGTCGTCGGCAGTTGCGGCCGGCAGTCCGGCACCCGCGTACGGGCCTGGCCGGACGCGAAATATTTCGACACCGCCAAGGTGCCGCAGACCGAGATGGAGCGGCTGCTGCGCTCCAAGGCCGTACTGCTGCCCGGTGTCGCCGTGGTGCTCGAAGTCGAACAAGCCGACGGCAGCATGCTGACCAAGACGTGGCGCTATCCCGACGGGCTGGCCGGCTATCTCGCCGAACTCGCCGGCGGACTGGAGGCCGTGGCACCGATCTACGCCGCCGAGCAGTACGCCAGTGGTGACGACGCGTCGTTCGCCGAGGGTGAAGGCGCAGCCTGGGCGCTGGCTTGGTTCGCGGAGGCAGTGGCCTCGGAATCCTATGTCAACCTGATCCCGACCGTCGCTGGCGGCATGCACGAATCCGGCCTGCGTGGCGGCGTCTTCGATGCGGTGAAGAGCTTTATCGAGCACCATGCACTGCTGCCCCGGGGCGTCAAGCTCCAGCAGGATGATGTCTGCGGCAAAATGGCCTTCGTGCTCTCGGCGCGCATCCTCGACCCGCAGTTCCAGGGCCAGGTGAAGGAGAAGCTCAATTCACGCGAGGCCGTGAAGCTGGTCGCCAGTCAAGTACGCGATCCGCTGGAGATCTGGCTCAACTCGCACGTCGAAGCCGGTAAGGCCATTGCCGAACTATCGATCAAGCAGGCCCTGGCGCGCCAGAAGAGCGCGCAGAAGGTGGAAAAGCGCAAGCAGTCGGGCGTTGCGGTGCTGCCAGGCAAGCTCACCGACTGCGAGTCCACCAACATCGCCGAGAACGAACTGTTCCTGGTCGAAGGCGACTCGGCCGGTGGCTCGGCAAAGATGGCCCGCGACAAGGAAACCCAGGCCATATTGCCGCTCCGGGGCAAGGTGCAAAACTCGTGGGAAATCGAAGCCAACCGGCTGTTCGCCAACGCCGAGATCCACGACATCGCCGTTGCCCTGGGCAT
>Ga0182021_10005639_pt1 | contig 14851 bp, 10 predicted proteins | sample 612E3MmetaG_FD_120493 | JGI IMG/M metagenome (GOLD analysis project Ga0182021, IMG submission 120493) | Permafrost microbial communities from Stordalen Mire, Sweden - 612E3M metaG (Illumina Assembly) | ecosystem: Environmental > Terrestrial > Soil > Wetlands > Permafrost | place: Sweden... | reverse complement strand
TCTTCCGGCCGGTTCCAATAGCCGGTCATGAGGGACTCCCCGCCCGCCAGCAGTTCGCCCGTCGAAGCGTCCACCACCACCTCGGCATACGGGCAGGCGCGGCCAATGGGCGGTGGCGCGGCGCTGTCGAACTCCGCCGGCACACGGTAAAAAGTGACCACATTGGTCTCGGTCGGCCCGTACAGGTTGGCGCAGAGTGCCCCCGGCACAGCAGCCTTCAGGAGAGCCAGATCGCTGCCGGAAATCACCTCGCCCGCGAACAGAACCACCCGCAGATCCGGGCAGGTCCCCGCGCGCATCCCGCCGTCGCGCAGCATACGAGCCAGGATGGAGGGCACCGAATACCAGACCGTCACGCGCTTGGCGGCGGCGTAGCGAGTAAGAAAGCGCGGCATCCAGGCGATACTCTCCGGCGCCAGGACGCAGGTGGCGCCGGTTAGTGCCATGTTGAACAAGTCGAAGGTGGAAAGGTCGAACCCCAGCGGCGAGGGGCAAATGATCCGGTCGGCCGGCGCGATGCCGAACTCGGCGGCCGACCAGCGCACGAACGCCGCCACGGCGCGATGCGAGAGCACTACCCCCTTGGGGCGGCCGGTGGAACCGGACGTGAACAGAATCACCGCCGCGTCCTCCGTGGCGCAGGCGCTCTTGCCTGCCGCGCCGGCACTCATGCCGAGGCTCGCCTCTGGCACTGTGTCGCGCCCGCGGACAAGTGCCTCCGCCACATCGATCGTCAGCCGCGCGCCGCAATCCTCCACCACGTCTGCGATCCGCTCCGCCGGCCACTGCGGGTGGATCGGAACATAGACGGCGCCGGCCAGCAGACAGCCGAACACCGCCACCACCGCGTCCGTAGTCTTCGGCAGCACCAGCGCCACGCGATCTCCCGGCTCGACCCCGCGCGCGCGCAACGTGGCGGCGAGCGCCCCTGCCGACGCCACCAGTTCCTGGAACGAGGTGGCGCGGTCTTCTTCCTCCACCGCGATGGCGCCAGGGGTCGCCGCCGCCGTGCGCAGCAACCACTCGTGGAGCAGTGCCGTGTCAGGCGCGGGCAAGCGTGACACCCCAGGCGAAGCCGATGCCGGCCGAAGCGAAGAGCAGCAGTTGGCCGGGATGTATGCCGCCCGCGTTCCGCAGGTCGGCGTAGTTGACAATCAGGTCGCTGGCGAAGGTGTGGCCGTATTCCGCCATGGCGGTGGGCGGCAGCGCGCCTTCCGGCAAGCCCAACATGCGGCGGAACCCGTCGCGGTCGCGCTGGCTGATGTTCGAATAGATGAAATGGTCCACCTCGCTCACGCCGAGCGACGCCTGACCCAGCGCCCGGTTCACCAGCCGCAGCAGGTTCAGATAGTAGATGGGCATCACCTCGTTTTCCATGCGCAGCGAATCCACCCGGATCTCGAGCCGGCCGTCGCCCGCGGCCAGGCTTATGGCGTCGTGCAGGTAGCCGGCCGTCTGCACTTCGACGGCGAGCACGGCGGGCCCAACCGCGGCGTCCCGGCGCAGCACCAGCGCGCTTGCGGCATCGCCCTGGACCGTGATGGGCAGCATGGAGCGGCTGCCCGCGGGCGCTGTGTCGCCGCATACCAGGAGGGCCGAACGGATCCGTGGATCCGCGCCCATCCAGCCGATGGCGGTCTTCAGCGCCAGGTGCAGCCCGGCGCACCCTCCGGCCTTGAAGGTGAGGTTGAGCGACCCTTCGGCCCCCAACTCCGCGCTCAGCCGGTTGGCGAAGGAAACGTACTGCGATTCCTCTCCGGGCAGCGTGCTGTAGTCCACGATCAGGTCCACGCGGCGCGGCGCGAGAGCGGCCTGTTCGAGAGCGCGCGCGGCGGATTCTCGAACCAGTTCGTAGGGACTGCGCGATCCGCAAACATGCACGCGCCCCAGGCCCAGCCCTTCCATTGCGCGCCCGCGCGAAGCGGCGGAAAGCGGCGCCAGCACCGCGTCCACGCGGCGCCGCTCGCGCTCCAGAATCTCGGCGACGGTCTCGGTTTCGGGTGGCACGGCGTAGGCCGCCCCGGCGATCCGGACATCAATCATGCGCCGCCACCTCCAGGAGCGCCACGGCGCAACTGCCCGAGGGCGCGGCGCCCAAGATGAGCAGCAGCTCCGCCGGCGCAGCCGTGGCCAGCGCGGTCAGAATGCGAAACAGGCCGCCGGTATCCGGCAGGCCATCGCCGATAGCGCACGGGTACGCGGTCTGGTGCTTGCACAGCAGGGGTGCGCCCCCTAGTGGGCGTTGGCAAGCTAAAGCATGCCCCACCTCTGCAAGCAAACGAGCCGCATTGGTGGGGCATGCTTTAGCTTGCCCAGCAGGTCGCGGTGCCGCGGCGTCCTCCGAATGGCGGGGCGGACCCCCGGGTCCGCGGCCGACGCCCTCGTCGGCCTGCTCGTGCCTGGTGAGATGCGGGACGAAGGCGTCCCGCGCGGACCCGGGGGTCCGCCCCACCGTCTGCACCCACCGCGCGTCCAGCAGCCGCGCGCGGGCGCGGTGCCTTCCCGGCGCCTCTAGCACGATGGCCGCCACACCCTCGCTGGGCACGAATCCACGTTCATCGGAGAGACGGCCGGCCGCCTCGTACCAATCGAAGAGGCCGCGCGTGAGCAAGTCGCCCGCCAGCACCAGGACCCGGTCGGCCTGCCCCACGCGCAGGAGGGAGGCTGCCGTCAACAGCGCGGTCTCCGCCGCCGCCCCGCGGCTGCCCACCGTCAGGTTGGTTCCCAGACACCCGAACACGCGCGCCACGTGCGCGGCGGGAACGTTGCCCAGCGTCTCGGGAAAATAGATGGGGTCGGTTTGCTGCCAGCCGTGTTCGTGAGCGCTGCCAAGGTACGCTTCGGTGAGATCGAGGCAGCCCAGCCCGATGGCCGAGACCACCGCCGTGCGCGAGGCACTCACGGCGGAAAGATCCAGGCCGGCATCGCGCAACGCCAGGGCGGCGGCGGCCAGCGACCATTTGGAGAGCCGGTCCAGGCGGCGCGCGTTGACTTTCGGCAGCACATCGGCCGTGCGGAAAGGCGCAGCCGGCAGGGCGTGTCGCGGACCCGCCGTAGGCCAGGCGGTGACCACCGACGGCACAGGCACGGGTCCATGGAGCGGTCCACTCACCGCGCCGCACGGCCCGACGGATCCCAGTCCCGTGATGTCGATAGGGCGGCTCATCGCGCGTACGCCCCCAGGGCACTGCTGACCCCTGGCGCCACCGGCCGCAAGTCGTTTGCTCGCAAAGGTGGGGCATGCTTTAGCTTGCCAACGCCCGCTTGCGGGCGCATTCCTTCACACCTTTTAAAGGAGCGTTGGGATTGCGGCAAACGCTCCCTGACGGTCGCGGCTCTGATGGGCTCTTCTCGATCAGCCGGCATTTGCGCAGTGCTCATTCTCATGCCGGGTACGCTCCCAGGACCAACGCGGCGTTACTGCCGCCGAAACCGGCCGAGACGCTCATGGCAACCGGCAGCGGTTGCCGCCGCGGTTCCCCCTTAAGCCAGTCCACTTCGGCACATGGTACGGCGTTGCCCAGCCGCAGCGTGGGGAACAGCGCGCCAGAGCGTATGGCGATCGCGGTCACGGCTGCTTCCAGCGCGCCGGCGGCTCCCAGGCAGTGCCCGAAGTGCCCCTTGGTGGAGGAAACCGGCACCGGCCTCTTGCGCCCCGCAAACGCCGCCGCATAGGCCCTCGATTCCGCCGCGTCGTTCAATGGCGTGCCGGTGCCGTGAGCGTTGATGTAGCCGATGTCGTCCGGCCCGGCCCCCGCCGCGCGCATGGCTTCCACCATGCAGGCGGCCAGCCCACGCCCCTGTGGGTGCGGCGCGGTCAGGTGATACCCGTCGTTGGTCATGGCCCAGCCGCGCAGCACGGCCAGCACCGGCGCGCGCCGTGCCAGTGCGCGATCCAGCGTCTCCAGGCGGAACACGGCGGCGCCTTCTCCGATGTTGAGCCCGCCGCGGTCCACGTCGAACGGACGGCAAGGTTCGGGATCGAGCGCCTGCAAGGCATGGAACCCGCTCAGCGTGAATGGGCACAGGGCGTCGCTGCCGCCCGCCAGCATCATGGGAGCCGCGCCATCCAGGCACATTTGGGCGGCCAGCGCGATGGCCATGGCGCCCGAAGCGCAGGCCACGTCGACGGCGATGCGCGGACCGCGCGCGCCCACCGCATCGCCCACCGCTTCGGCCAGCGTCGCCACCGGGTAAGTGGCGGCGCGTTCCAGACCGCCGTCGCGATACCACCGCGCGGGGTCCACCACCAGCCGCGGTTCCAGTTCGCTCAGCCCCGCCACCGTGGTGGCCATGACCACGCCGGCATCGCCCGGCAGGTCCGCGCCCACCGCATCCCGCGCCGCCACGATGGCCAGCCGATCGCTGCGCGAAAGCCACCGCCCCGCCGTACCGGCATCCGTCAGGCACGATGACGTGGCGCAGGCACTCCTGCCTGCCGCGTCGGCACTCTTGCCGGCGCTCAGTTTCGACGCAGCGTCGCAACTCGGAACAAGTGTCGAGACGAGTCTCGACACGGCAGGCAGGAGTGCCTGCGCCACATCGGATGCCTGAGCGCGAGAAATGCGGGTCAGGTCGCCCGGGAACTCCGCCACGGTGGCGGCGAACCCCGGCGAAAAATGCGAAAGTGGCGCCAGGCGGCACTCCGATGACAACAGCCCGGCCTCCAGGCATCCCAGCCCCACGCCATACGGGCTGGCCACCCCGATGCCGGTAATCGCTACCGTCGCTGAAGCTTCACTCATGCGGCGCCGCCGGCCAGAAAGAATAAAAGTTCAACCATTGATCGTAATCGGTTTCGAGGGTCGATTCCAGAAAGCCGACCGCCTGCTCCAGGCCGCCTTGCTGCGCCGCTCCGCCCTCCGCCGGCCAGATCGGCTCGCCCATCGCCACCCGGTAGCGCAGCCAGCCGGCGCGCAGCACGAAGCCGGGCAGCACCGGCGCGCCGGAGACCTGCGAGAGCAGGAACGGCCCCAGCGGAAACGCCGCCAGCTCGCCGAAAAACGGCAGCTCGGCGGTCAGCCGCTGGTAGACCCGGTCGCCCTGTATGGCCACAATCTCGTTGCGCCGCAGCGCGGCCACCAGCTCGAGCGACGCCGCCGCCCCGCGGTCCAGATCCACGATCCGCAGCCGCTCATTCACCATCAGGTCGCGCAGCATGATCTCCGCCGGATTGTTCTCCACCAACCGCGCGATGTGCACCGTGCGGCCGTGCATCTCGAGCAGCCGCGAGGCGAATTCCCAGTTACCCAGGTGGGCCGTCCACACGATCACCCCGCGCCCCGCCGCCAGGCACTCGTCGATTTTGCGCAGCCCGCTCTCGCCTCCCCGCAGCATGCCGAGCAGGCCCTCAAAATCGGCGCGCGGAACGTAGCAGTAGGAGACAATCAGGTCGCAGAACGAATAGAAGACCCGCCCCACCTTCCACCATAGCCGCGGCCCCTTCAGACGCGCGATGCGGCGCAGGTTTCCTGCCACCGCCCGCCGCTCGCGCCCCAACAGCAGGAAGAAAACCGCCGCCGTCACCACCGCAATCGGCGGATGCGCGAACTGTGGCAGGCGGGGAATGATGGCGAAGACGATCCGGTGGGCCAGCGTGGTGTGGAAGCCGTGCGAGTACCAGCGCTTCACGTCCGCGCCGCCAGTTTCAACTCGCCCACGTCCTGGACGATCTTCCGTTTGAGAACGGAATACATGTGGAGAATCTCTTCCTCGCGGTAGCCGGCCGTCTCCAGCGTGCGGACCGCGCCATCCAACGCCACCGGGTTACTCGTGCCGAAGCGGTTGTGGTATTCCAGCAGCACGCGGTACATCTCCGCCCGCGGCAGCGTCGGCGTGCCGATGGGCAAATCGTTATAGGAAAAGCGGCTGGTGGCCTCCAGCAATTCCGGCGCCCAGCCGGCGTCGATGGCCTGCTGGTTGATCTCGCAGCCGGGGAAGAATCGCAGGCAGAAGTGATACGGCAATAGCGAGGGTTTGGGAAGTTCGCCCAGGTAGTCGAGGGTGCGCTGCGCCTGCGCCGGCGTCTCGGTGGGAAAGCCGAACATGGTCGAGATGTTCACCACCACGCCTTGCCGCTGCGTGTAGGCGATGATGTCGCGCGCCTTGTCCAGATTCAGGTTCTTCCGTATGTACCGCTGGATCTCCGGAGCGCCGGATTCCACCGCGTAAGTGAACCAGATGGCGCCCGCCCGAATGGCGCGGTCCACGAACTCGCGGGTCGCCAGATCGGCGCGCAGCCCATTCACAAAGTAAAGGCGCAAGCGGAGTCCGGCCGCCAGGATGCGGTCGAAGATTTCCAGCGCGCGCTTCACGTTGACGTTGAAGATATCGTCCACGATGTAGAAATCCCGGATCTCGTGTCGCGTGTACAGGTACTCGATTTCGGCAAACACGTTGGCCGCGCTGCGCAGCCGCACTTTCTTCCAATGAGTGAAGCAGTAAGTGCAATGATACACGCACCCGCGGCTGGTCAGCAGGACGCCCTGGCGGCGGTGATTGTAAGTGTAACTGAGCTGCCGCGCGTATAAGTCGAGATCGACTAAGTCGTAGGCGGGGAAAGGCAGTAAGTCGATATCGCCGATCTCGGGCGAGTCGGGACGCTCCGCCACCCCCCCGTTAGCCCGGTACAGCACGCCGGTCAGTTGTTCCGGGCTGGCGCCCCCCAGCAGGTCGCTGAAGACCCGCTCGCCTTCTCCCTTGACCGCCAGATCGAGTTCCGGAATCTCGTCGAACAGGCGCGCCTTGTAGGCCTGCACTATGGGGCCGCCCGCCACCAGCAGCGCGTGGCCCCACGCCTTCACAGCAGTAGCGATGCGCGCGATCTCTTCCAGGAAGAACGCGATCGACCGTATCCCCACCACGTCCGGCTGGAATTCGTCCAGCAACTCCACCAGCCGTTCGCCAGAGAGATACGGCAGCGAAGATTCCACCATGCGGAATTCGATCTCCGGGTGCGCCTGGCGCGCGGCGGCCGCCACGTACATCAATCCCAGCGGTGGAATGTGCACCTCGTAGGGCATGGTGGAGCCCACCCACTTGCTCATGTTGTTGGCTTCCACCAGCAGCACGCGGCGCACGGGGCGTGCCCTGCCGTCAAGCGTCGTCACCTTACCCGGCCTCGGCCAGCCTCGCCTGAACGGCCGCCGCCAGGCTATCGATGCTGGCCCATTCCTCGCGTTCGAACTTGCCGGTGACCAGTTTGATGCCGAAGTGCCGCTCGATTTCGAGAATGATCTGCAGGATGTCGATGGAGTCGATTTCCATCTCGCCGCCCAACAGGGGAGCGTCGTCGGAGAAACTCGCCACAGCGTCGCCGGGAAGACGCAGACCGCGAACAATGATCTGCTTCAATTGCTGCTGGATGCTCTCCATAACGGTGAATTAGCCGCAGTATAACACGGCGACTTATGGCCGCTGGCGGGGCAGAGCCGCGACCGTGCACCGATAAAAAACGGCTTTGTGCTTATCTGTGTTCATCCGTGTCCATCTGTGGCCATAATGTCTTTTCCCTTCCAAGCCGGGCCATTTCGCGCCCCCCCCTACCGGTCCATCCCCAAGCCCCCGCTGACCGCCAGAAACGCGCGGCTGGCCAGCCCGATCGGGTCCAGCAGCACCCATCGCCGGGCCAGCATCTCAGCCACGGGCTGCCCATGAAAGCTGGCGATCCGGCGATAGTTCGCTATGAAATAGAGCACCCGCAAAAACAGCTTCCAGCCCAGCGGCGCGAAATACTCGTCCTTCACCAGGACGACCGACCGCCCCTCCCGCACCTCGTCCGCGAAGTCGCGGTAGGTCTTGGCGGAAGACACGCAAAGGGCGGCGCCAGGGCGCAGCAGGTGGCTGTCGCCGCCCCCCACCACGGGCTTGCGCCAGGCGCGCGCCAGTTCCAGCACGCGATCGTTTTCTTCCCGCCGCCGCATCCCGTTGTACTCCAGCGCGTCAATCGCCCAGCCGTAGCGCGTCAGCAGCTCGACTGCCGGCACGTTCTCCCCGCCCGGTCCCCAGGGGATCAGCGGGTGATTGAACACCACCAGGCAGCCGCTGTCGCGCAGCGTTTCGAACAGCTCGTCCAGACGCCCGCCGCGGGCGGTTTCCTGCAAGCGCGCGTGAGTCTCGGCGGCGCTGGAGGCGTCCAGCCCGCTGATGCCGAGGTGAAACACGTGGCCGTCCAGCCGGACCGTCAGTTCCTCGCCCACCGCCACCCGCCCATTCAGATCGCCCCGCCGCTGGCACAGTTCCAGGCTGCCCAGGTATTCGTCGTGATCGGTGATGGCCAGGTGCACACCGTCGAACCCGTAGGGCGCCACCGCCGCGGCCTCCATACGGTAGACGTCTTCCGGACTGAACGGCGGATTGTACTTGACGTCGGCGTAGTTCAACCCGGCGACGTGCTCCAGACCGAAAGCCCGCTGCAAAGTGCCCTTCAGCGGCCGCATGAACCAGAGCTCGACCACCTGGTTCAGCGACGCCAGGTTCTCCACGGAGTAGGCCGAGTGATTGTGCAGCGAAACGGCGTAGCGGAATTCGCGCGCCGGGCGCGGACACCTACGGTAGCCGTAGTTCTCGACGATCCAGCAGGGCCGTTCTCTCATGCGCACCAGCCGGCGTGGCGCAGGCACTCATGCCTGCTGTGTCGAGACTCGTCTCGACACGGGTTGCGCGTGTGACATGTGGGGCATGCTGTCGGTTGAATGGTGGGGCGGACCCCCTGGTCCGCGGCCGACGCCCCCGTCGGCCTGCCCGCACCCTGCAAGATGCCGGCCCCATTTGTTCCGGCAGCGGGACGAGGGCGTCCCGCGCGGACCGGGGGGTCCGCCCCACCAGTTCCGCAGCACATCCCCTTCACAACAACCCGCCATCCACGGCGATCACCTGGCCGGTAATATAGCTGGCCGCCGCGGAGCCCAGGAAAGTCACCAGCGCGGCCACTTCCTCCGGCCGGCCGAAGCGCCCCAGCGGAATGTCCGCCAACAGCTTTGCCTCCTCCTTGTGGATGTACCTGGCCGACATCCGCGTCGGGATGACCCCCGGGCACACCGCGTTGACCCGCACGCCGAAGCGCCCCACCTCGCGCGCCAGCGCCTTGGTGAATGCGATGATGCCTCCCTTCGATGCCGAGTAATTGGTCTGCCCCGCCTGCCCGCGCACGCCGCTGGGCGACACGATATTGCAGATCGCCCCGCCATTCCGCATCAGGTTGCCAAGCGCCGCCTGCGAGCATAGGTAGGTGCCGCGCAGGTTGGTGTCCAGCACCTCGTCCCACTGCCCGTCGGTGAGGAACGCCAGCAGCGCGTCGCGCGTCACGCCGGCGTTGTTGACCAGGTATCCGATGCCGCCGAAGCGCGCTTCGACCCTGGCGAACAGGTCCTGCACGTTCTCCCGCTTGGAAATATCGGCCTGCATGGCGGCCGCCTCGCCGCCCGCCGCCGCAATCGTCTCCGCCACGGCAGCCGCCGCCTCGCCATCGGCGCGGTAGTTGACCGCCACCCGCCAGCCATCCGCGGCCAGCGATTGGGCGATGGCGGCGCCGATTCCCACCGAGCCTCCGGTCACCAGTGCGGTGCGTTTGGGCTCCATAACGGCGCTAACGGAGCGGCTTGAAGACCATGATGTAGACGCCCCAGCGCGAATCGTATCGCCCTGTGTTGCCGTGCAATCCGTAGTCGACGGTCCCCTGGATGTACGTGCCCCAGGGACCCGCCGTGCCGAAGTTGGATTCCAGCCCGTCGAACTTCTTGAAGTATCGCGATTCGAAAGTGTCGCGCGCGCGGGCATAACTGTACATGCCATCGAACTTGATGAAGTTCAGGATGTCGAACCCGTAACTGACGCTGCCGATGGCCACCGCGTCGAACATGTCGTAGCCGTTCGGCAAGCCGTGAATCCGCGGCCGCGAAAAGAACGATGGCTGGTAGCGCGAGAAGCGGTCCAACTGGTTGCCGCCGTAGTAGGAGAAATCGGCCGTCGCCTTGGTGAACTTGCCGATATAGACCGTCTTGTCGAACGTGGAAGAATATTTTGTAAACCCGGCCGAGGTCTTTTCGAGCTGCCCCGGCAACCCGAACGATGTCCATCCCAGGCGCTGACCGCGCGTGACATCGGCACCGAAGATGTATCCCTTTTCCGCCCACTTCATCTCCAATGTGGGCAGCAACGTCATGCCGTTGCGCGGCAGAACGTAGGCCTTATCGGTATCGCTGTTCCCTCGGTAAAACTCGTAGGAAAAATACGAAGCCGCCGTGAAACTGAGGGCGGTAGTGGCCTGCCAGGTGGCGCGCAAGCCGGTATCTTCCCGCCAGTTCCACAGGGTCTGGCTCTTCAACTCCGTGTTGCCGCTGTAGATCCGGTCATTGCCGGGCAGTCCGGAAAGCGCTACGTCGATGCCGACGCGCACTCTCTCACTCACCGGTTTGGAGAGGTTGACCGCCAGAATCGGTCCGGCGAAAAACACCGAAAGCTGGGAACCCGTGTGGCGGAAATCGAAATCGACAACGCTGATGCCGGCAAACGGAATGGGGAAGCTGTAGCTGCCCTCATACATCATCCCGCCCACCAGGCTGCGCACCCGCTTGACACTCTTGGCATCCACCACCCGTTCCTCGCCCTTCTTGCGCAGCGAGCGCAACCCCTGGTCCGTCTCCCGGAACATGGGATCGTCGGAGTGCCACGCGGCCGATAGTGCCTCGTCGAAACCCGGGCCGTTGATGGCGTAGGAGTCGAACCGGTAGGTCTTCTGCAGCACGAAATCGCGCCCCGCCGCATTCAGCCGCTGCTGTGCGTAGATCGATTTGATGAGGTTGAAGCTGCCGCCCGAGGCGTCCTGGAACAGGCTGAAATCCTGCGTCTCCGTGTTGGAAACGATGTTGCCCTCTTTGCCGCCCCGTTGGCTCAGTACCTCCCGCACTTGCCGGAACGTGGTGCCGTCGATCCAGACCTTGCCGCTGAACAGGTTCTCGGTGCGGTTGCGCGGAGTCACGTCCACCACGTAGCAGAACACGCCGTTCACCTGCTCGGTTCCCGCCAGCTTGTACTCGTACTTCTCGTCCATCTTGAGTTCCAGCGGCTGCGTCATCACCTTCTCGGGTTCCATCTGCGCCATCGGGAACTCGCGCCTGTTGCTGAACTTCACGCCGTTGACGAAGAACTGCGTCTGCACCCACTCGATCAGACCCGCGTCGTTGGCGAACTGCTTGAAGTTCAACGAAATGTCGAAGCCCGAGCCCATGCCGGCGTTTTCGAAATGGAGATTCGTGAAGCAGTCGGCGATGTAGTGCAGCAGCTTCCGCTTCTGCGCCGCCTGGTACTGCTGCCACCGGGCGATGATCTCTGCAACCGTCAGATCCACCCGGCCCTTCACCTCTAGCGCCGTGAACACCTTGTCTTCGCTCTCATCGGTCTTGTGCAGGAAGATCAGCAGGTACTCGCCGGTGGCCTGCCCTGTCTGGGTTATGGCCGCGCCGGACCGGGAAAGCTCGCCCGGCTTCAGCCCCGCGCCCGTCAGCACATCCACCCACTGCGCCTCGAATTTCCCGCTGAGGTTTCCCTGTAGCCGCACGCTCTTGGACGATCCCGCCGAAGCACCCGTCAGGACGATGGCCACCACGTCCGGCGAATTGCTGCTCGAAAACCACTGGATCTGGCGCGGAGCCCCGCCTTCCACGGTGATGCCCATCGTCTGCGCGGCCGGCACGGGGCTGAACACCGGCGTCACAAACTTGTTGATCGTATCGTTGGCCGTGCAGGACTCGGCGAGCGCCTTGCCATCCACCGGCTGCATCCAGATCGTCTCCACCGCGCTTTCCAGCGTGGCCAGCGTGGCCCCGAGGTACCCCGCGCCACCTGTCCCGGCCGGCTTCAGCACCAGCGGCTTGTTGAATGCCTGCGCGGCAATCCACGCCGCCTCTTCCTTCCAGCCCGCGGACTCGCTGAGCCCCAGCGAATCGGCATAGGTGGCCAACCGCTTCACCAGGTCGCCGTGGCGGCCCGTGAAGCCCGTTGGAAGCTGGAAGACCAGTTGCAGATCGGGCTTGGCTCCCTTGGCCGCCACCGCGAAATTCACCAGCCCGAAGCCGTACTGGTCCACCATCGCCGCCGGCTCCTCGACCTCCGCAATGATTCCGGCCACCGCCGCCGCCGATAGCGGAGCCTGCCGCAGCAACGCGTTGACCCGAGCCGCCAGCACCGCCTCCGTCTCGCGCCCGGTGAGCGCGCCCGCCGCGATGCGCACGTGCAGGTACACGCTCGCGCCCTCGCGTGCCGCACCGGCGGCGCTGGTCTGCTGCGTGAACAGCCCGGCGGGAACCTCCTCGCCCAGCCGGAAGGCCACTGCGGGCAACACCGCGATGGTAGTCTTCACCTGGCACGCACTTGCGTTGGCACTTTCACCCGCCGGAACCGAGAAGGCGTATCGCGGAACGGCCGCGCCCGCCGTCGAGACCGCCAACCAGCCAAGTAGCAGAAAGGTGGGGCATGCTTTAGCTTGCCAGCCGGTCGACAGGCCGGCCGTGACGTTGGTGGGGCAGGCGCTTTCGCCTGCCAACTCTTGATCCGAGGCTGAGCGGTTGGCAGGCGAAAGCGCCTGCCCCACCAACCTGTTTTTTCGCCCCTGTCCCAGGGTTTGCCTCGCGGGATACGCGAAATTAGGCACCCGCGCGGATACACCTGCCGACAATTTCATATGAATTAATTCTAACTTAATCCTTCCGCGGCGCCGTTAACGGCGCGCGCTATTCCGGATTCACCCGGCTGGTCTCCGCCTCGTGAGTGCTCCGTGCACTCTGGACGCGCGCGGCTTCCTCGGCGTTGCGGAGTCTGGCCCCGGCATTGTAGCTGCAGAATGGCACCACTTCCCGCTGCGTGGTCACGTACTGTATGATGCAGCGCCTCAACCGGCGCAAGTTGTAGCTGCGGGCATCCATGAAGTGCATGCCGGCCACGAACATGCCGTTGAAGCCCCGGTCGCTCCATCCGGCGGATCTTCCGGCGGACTTATCCTCCCACCCCTCCAGGCCCCGCAGCAGGCGTTGAAAGGTAAGCCCCGGGGGCGCCTTTTGTTTGTCGAAGCACTCCGCCAGGCGGTTGAACTCGCGGATTTCGGAAATCCGCCGCGCCAGCAACCCCTGGTGGCCCGCCGGCCTGATCCCGGCCAGAGCCGCGAAGAAGCGGTCCACATCGAAGAAACCGGGCACGCAATGCGGGCGATTGCTTTCGTCGATGTAGAAATACGTTCCCAGGGAGCAATGGGCGTCGCAGCCAGGCGCCAGCGAAACCTCCCGGCGAACACTTCCAAGCGCGCGGCCGATCAGAGACACCGCGTTGAGCGGAAACCAGTCCTCCGGAAAGCGTGTCAGGCCGGTCTGCTCGCCGAACTCACGCGCCAGTGTGGCCAGGTTGAAGGGCTCCGCGTCGCCGCCATCCACATCGACCCGCCCGACGTGGGCGGCCGGCTGTATGCTGATCCCGGTGATGTGGCGGCTGCGCTCCAGGGCGAACTGGAAAATCGGCCCCAACTGGTCGACGTTCACCCCTTCGGCGATGGTCGGCACCAATACCAGCCGCATATTCGTCGTGGCGATGTTGTCGACCGCCGTCACCTTGGCCTTGAACAGCGGGCGCCCGCGCAGCGCCCGGTAGACATCGTCGTTTACCCCGTCGAATTGCAGGTAGAGCGTGTGCAGACCCGCATCCTCGCACTCTCGCACGTAGTCGGGGCTGACAAAGCGGCTCCCGTTGGTGGCCACCTGTATGTGGTCGAAGCCCATGTCGCGAGCCATGCGCAGAATCCGCGGAAACTCCGGGTGCAGCGTCGGCTCGCCGCCGGAAAACTGGATGTGCCGGCACGGCACCGCCCGGTCCAGTAACGACCGTAGCATCGTGCCCACCAGGTCCGGATCCAGAAAGTAATGCTCCCCTTCGCCGGTGACGGCGGCAAAACACATCGGGCAGGTGTAATTGCATCGATTGGTGATATCGATCACCGCCAGCATCGGGTCGTTCAAGCTGCCGGTGGGACCGCAACCGCAGGTTGTCGCCCCGGCCGGAGCTTCGCTCGCGCTCGTGGACTCCGGAAAAATCAACTGGTTCCAGGCATCGAGTTTGCGGTACAGATCGGAATCCGAAAATATCAGCGATTCCACCGCCGGATGATCTGGGCAGTTAGGCCGCTGGTAGACTTTTCCCTGGCGGCCGATAATCTCCGCGGTCACCGTTTCGCCACACTCCGAACAGCGCGACGGAACCTCGTCGATTACTGTCTGCTGCGCTAGCGAATCCATGAAGTATCCCGGCCCAGTCCCCCGCGCGTTGACTAGCCCAAGTCCGCTCATTGTAGCACCTCAAACCGCCCGTCGAGAATCGAAAACAAATACGCCCACCGGTCCCCGGAGAATTCGAGGGCTGGCCAACATCTCTCACACTCCGCCGGCCGATGTGGCGCAGGCACTCATGCGTGCCGTGTCGAGACTCGTCTCGACACTCGCTCCCAGTTGCGGCACTGCGTCGAAACCGAGCGTCGGCACGAGTGCCGACGCCGGGAGCGGCGGAATCGTAAACGCTGCGCGACTGATCGGGCGGAATCGGCCGATGCGGATATTGAGATGACCAGGCGCAAGGCATTTCCGGCCATTCTACGACTACGGGACCGTAACTACAGAAAACCGATTGAGTAAGTGCAGTGGAAGGCCCTTAGGGCTTTGCGGACGGCGGCTGCCAGAGCTCAATCTTATTTCCATCCAGGTCATAGATCCAGGCAAAGCGACCGTAGGATTCATTCATTCGTTTGGCGTCAATCTTTACTCCCTCTTGTTTTAAGCGGTCGAGCAAAGCATCCAGATCGTCCACGATGTAGTTG
>Ga0182021_10005638_pt1 | contig 14851 bp, 12 predicted proteins | sample 612E3MmetaG_FD_120493 | JGI IMG/M metagenome (GOLD analysis project Ga0182021, IMG submission 120493) | Permafrost microbial communities from Stordalen Mire, Sweden - 612E3M metaG (Illumina Assembly) | ecosystem: Environmental > Terrestrial > Soil > Wetlands > Permafrost | place: Sweden... | reverse complement strand
GCGCACGGAGAACTCTCCGGCGTCCTCCACCTGGTCGGCGCGGACATATCCCAGGCCCACCAGTTCGCGGATGAGCGTCTCGAAGTCCACCCGGGCGCCGGCCGCGAGGCTGAGCGGCGGCCGGGCCGGCGGGATGACGCCCTCGACGAGCGTCGTGGCCTCGACTATGACGACCGGCGGTTCCGGCCCGTCGGCAGCCGCGGCCCAGGTGGCGTCGCCGGCGGCCGCGGCCAAGGCGGTGACGGCCCGGGACCGGCGCCCGGCCACCCGAGGCTGCACATCGCCCTCGGAGCCGTACCAAACGCCGCGCGGAGGGAGATAGACGACGGGCCGCTCCGGTAGGTAAAGAGCGAGTTCATGCTCCAGTTCCATGGCCGCGTCCTGGTTGGCGGCCACCACCAGGAGCACCGAGTCGTGCCAGGGCCTACGGCCGGCGAGGGCCGCCGTCAGATACGCGTGGACGAAGCTGGGTGCGGACAGGCGCGCCTCGGCGCCCGAGGCCGTGCCGGCGCGCTCCAGGAACTCCTCGAAAGGCGGGTAGCCACGCAGGAAGTCGGTCAATCGGGGCATGAGTCACCGCCCCCCGTCGGTCGACCGGGGGGTGTCGCACGAATTCGGCAGATATCGGCAAGACAGCCAAGCCGGTGGAGCCGGCCGCCTCACATGAGTGGCCTTGGTCACTGCACCTCGAGATAGGCCTGTGGGCTGCGGTTTCGACGCCCGGCGGTAAAGATACCACCCGCTCCGAACGAGATGATCCCGGCGAGCGGAAGCGTAGGGCGGCGGCTCGGCGCGGGTCCCGGGGTCTTACCCCTCGTCGCCCCGTCCGGCCAGCCACTCCTCGGCCAGGTCCGCAGCTTTGCCGAGGAGCGCCAGCACGTCTTCGCGCGGCTCTTTGAAGTTCCCCAACACGTAGTCGATGAGCGGCTTGCCGGGCTCGGCCGGCCGGCCGACCCCCACGCGCAACCGCCAGAAGTCCCGCGTGCCGAAGGACTGCTGCATGCTGCGCAGCCCATTATGGCCCCCCAGCCCCTGGCCCTCCTTCAGGCGGACCTCGCCGAACGGCAACTCCACCTCGTCGTGGATCACCAGGATCCGGTCCACGGACACCTTGTAGAAACGGGCGGCTTCGACCGCCGCGCGGCCGGAGAGGTTCATGAAGGTGGTGGGCAGCAGAAGGACGACCCGTTTGCCGCCGATCGTACCCTCGGCCGTCAGTCCCTGGAACTTGGACCGGAGCGTAGGCAGTCCGTGACGGCGTCTCAGTTCCTCGCCCACCATGAAGCCGGCGTTGTGCCGATTGAACTGGTACTCCGGCCCGGGGTTGCCCAGGGCGACCAAGAGATAGACCGGCGCGTCCACCTATGCTGCGGCAGCTTCCACTGCCAGCGGACTATTCCTCGGTCTTCGCGCCGCCGACGACTTCCGGCTCGGCAGCAACCTCGGTGGAGGCAGCCTCCTCAACGACCCGCGGCGGGGCCAGAGTCACCACGACCGTACTGGGGTCGTCCAATATCTGGGCGCCTTCCGGAGTCTTGAGTGCGTCGACCGAGAGGTGATGGCCGATGAGCAGACCGGAGATGTCCAGTTTGACCACGTCGGGCATGGCGGACGGCAGCGCGCGCACGATGACTTCGCGATGTTCCCAGTCCATGATGCCGCCTTCTTCTGCACCGGCTGGCGTTCCCACCAGCTCGATGGCCACCGGCGATTCGATCTCCACCGCCAGATCGACCTCGAGCAGGTCCACGTGAAGCAGACTGCGCTTGATGGGATGGCGCTGAAGATCCTTGACCACGGCGAAATGTGCCGCAGCTTTCTTCTTGCTCTTGGCGGCTTTGGCCGCGTCGCCGATCTCGAGTTCGAGAACGACGTTGTGGCCGTGCTTATGAATGGCACTCACGAGTTCTTCGGGGTCCAAGGAGATGGCCGTGGGCTCTGTCCCTTTGCTGTACAGGACACCGGGGAGACGGCCTTCAGCGCGCAGCCTGCGGGCCGGCCCGTTGCCGGTCAGCTCGCGTTCTTTCACCTGCAGCTTCACGGTGTCCATAGTCGTCTCCTCAGACCTATGCAGCTAGAAAAGCTGATTATCTCCCTGGAAGAGTTCGCTCACCGACTCATCGGTAAACACGCTCTTGATGGTGTCGGCAAGAATGCCGGCCGTGGATAGTACCACAATCTTCTTGTGGTCGACGTCTTCGCGCAGGGGGATGGTGTCCGTGACGATGACTTCCTTGAGGGGCGACTGCGCGATGCGCTCATACGCGGGGCCGGACAGGACCGGGTGCGTGCAGGAGGCGTAGACCTCCTTTGCGCCCCTCTCGATGAGCGCGTGGACGCCGTTCACCAGGGTGCCGGCCGTGTCGATGATGTCGTCGATGATGATGGCCGTCTTGCCGTCCACGTCACCGATGACGTGCATGACGCGGGACACGTTATGTTCCGGGCGAAGCTTGGTGAGCACCGCCACTTCGCACTCCAGCCGGTCGGCCAGGCGCTTGGCCGTCTTGAGCCCGCCGGCGTCCGGAGAGACGACCACGATGTCCTTGAGGCCCTTGAGCTTGAAGTAGTCGGCGATCATGGAGAGGGCGGTCATGTGATCCACCGGCACGCTGAAGAAACCCTGCAACTGGCCGGCGTGGAGGTCCATGGTGATCACCCGGTCGGCGCCGGCTGCTTCGAGGATGTCGGCGACCAGACGGGCGGTGATGGGCTCGCGCGGGCAGCTCTTCTTGTCCTGGCGGGAGTAGCCCATCCAGGGCATGACCACGGTGACCCGGTGAGCGGAGGCCAGGCGGGCGGCCTGGGTCATGATGAGCAGCTCCACCAGGTTCTCGTTCACCGGCCGGCAGGTGGATTGGATGATGAAGACGTCGGCGCCACGGACGCTTTCCATGTACTTGACGTAGATCTCCCCATCGGCGAACGTGCGGATATCGACATGTCCCAGCTCGATGCCGAGTTTTTCCGCCACCCTCCCGGCGAGGTCCGGTGTGCCGCGTCCCGAAAACACCATGAGCGAGCGCTCAGGGGTGATGCGGGCACACCGCCGCGGCTCCCAATCTCCCATCCTAGTGGTCCTCCTCCTGCTGTGGTATCCCCCTGGCATCCACCCCAAACGGTATCACTACCTGCCCCCGGCCGTCTTGCGGTCTGAGCTCACCTGTCACCCGGAGCCGTCTGAGCGGCACGGCGTTCCATAAGTTGCTCGGCCTCAGCGAGCTGCTCCTGGGAGTTCACACCGAGCACCAGAGAGGCGTCCTCGGCCTTGCAGGCCGCGACCCGCTCCCCCTTGTCCCGCAGCCCGGCGATGACGTCGGTGAGGTAGATCTCGCCCTGTTCGTTGTTGCTGCCCACCTCGCCCAGGATCTCGAGGGCCAGAGGCGCCGGCACTATGTACATCCCGCTGTTCAGTTCGTGCAGCCGGCGCTCGGCCTCGGTGGCGTCCCGATGTTCAACGATCTTGACCAGGTCGCCGCTCTCGTCCCGGACCACGCGGCCGTAGCCGGTGGGATCGTCGAGATCCATGGTGAGTACCGTAGCGACGGCTCCGGACCGCTTGTGCGTATCCACGAGGGAGCGGAGGACGGCGCCCGTGATGAGTGGGGTGTCGCCGGCCAGCACCATGAATGGTCCGGACAGGATCTGCTCGGCGGCGCACAGGACGGCATGGCCGGTGCCGCGCTGCTCGGGCTGAAGGGCCACCACGCAGCCGGCCGGAAGGTATGGCTCCACTTGATCGTGCCCGTGTCCAAGGACCACGACCGTCCGGGGGGCACCGATGACCGCCGCGGCGTCCAGCACATGCAACAACATGGGCCTGCCGCAGACCTGATGGAGCACCTTCGGAAGGTCGGACTTCATGCGCTTACCCTGGCCAGCGGCCAGAACCACTATCGTCGCGATATCAGAAGTCGAGCCCAGGACGCACCTCGTGGCGATGAGAACCGGATCAAGCTGGGGCGGCAGGATTCGAACCTACGCATGACGGGACCAAAACCCGTTGCCTTACCGCTTGGCCACGCCCCACCACAACGCACGCGGGCAGGTGCCTCACGAGCCCAGGAAGTATAGGCGGTTACCGATAGGGGTTCAATCCCTAGACGCCCGAGAGCGTCCGGGCCATCCGGCAGTTCATGCCGTCCGCGGACACTTTCGCGCACAGCGCCTGCGCGTCCTCGGGGCTTGCGCAGACCCCGTAGATGGTCGGTCCTGAGCCGCTCATGAGCGCTCCGAGGGCGCCCTCCTGCAGGATGATGTCCTTCGCGTCGCAGAGGCCGGGCAGCAGGTTGCAGCTGGTCTCCTCCAGGTCGTTCTGCAGCAGCGCGACCACCTCGCTCACGGTCTTCGCCTGCCGCCACTTTCTCTCCACCTCCGCCGAGCGTTTCGCGAAGGCGTCGAGCTCCTCCGGCGCGTTGCGCACGTCGAACTCCCGGTAGACGTGGGCGGTCGAGAGCGGCTGGTCTGTGAAGATGAGCACCAGAGACAATTCGGGCAACGGCAGTGGCTGAAGGACGTCGCCGATGCCCGTTCCGACCGCCGGCCGCGGGTCGAGGAAGAACGGCACATCCGCCCCCAGAGCCCGGGCCAGCCTACGGAGGTCGGCGTCGCTCACATTGGGACCGCCGGCCTCGCGGAGGATCCGGGCGCCGGCCAGGAGCGCTGTGGCCGCGTCGGTGCTGCCGCCGCCCATGCCGGCCGCCATCGGGATGTTCTTGTCGATGGTCACCTTGCCGGCGAACACCCACCCGGTGTGCCGCTCGAGGGCGTGCAGCGCGTGGGCCACGATGTTGGCCTCCGCCTCGATGGCGTGCGCCTTCACCTGCAGTTCGGCGGGACGTCCTTCTCCGGCCGGCTTGGCCTCCAAGCCGAAGCCGAGAACGTCGTATACGTCCACAGGGACGAACACGGTGAAGATCTCGTGATACCCCGACGGCCCGCCCGGCCCGATGAGCAGCGAGAGGTTGATCTTGGCCGGTGCGCTCTTGGTCATGTGCATCGCGGGACCTCTGTGGTCGGTATGGACATTGCGCTGGCTTCTACCGTTCTACCCAACCGCTCAGCTAGGCGACGATCTGCACCGGGGTCCCCACGAACACCCGGTCGAACAGGTCTTCTGCGTCGGGGATCTTCATTCGTATGCACCCGTGCGACGCCGCCGTGCCGATGCTCGAAGGCGCCGGCGTGCCGTGCATGCCGATACCCGGGCTGTTCAGCCCCATCCAGCGCGTGCCCAGCGGGTTGCCCGGGCCGGGCGGGATGGGCCCCATGCCCGCGGCCCACGCGGAATCGGGCGGGTTCCACACGGGGTTCTTCTGCTTGGTGATGATACGGAACGTGCCGATGGGCGTCGGGTGGGCGGGCATGCCCACGGCGACTCCGTAGGTCTTAACCAGCTGGCCATCGCCGCTGTAGAGATACAGCTTGCGCTCGGACACATCGATGCGGATGTAACCCAGCAGGTACTTCAGGGTCTCCACGGTCACTACTTCCCCGCCGGTGAGCCCGTTCTGTGAGTTGAAGGCGGCCACGGCGGTGGCCGTGTCGTCGTCCAGGGTGCCGGTGGGATCGCCTTGATAGACGCCCTTCAGCTTGAGGATGCGCTGGAGTTGCTTGACGTCTTCGCCTTCAGCCCCCGACTTCAGAGGCCGGGCGCCGAACGTGCTCGAGGTGTCCACCAGGAACTCGCGTTTGAGCGTGGTCACGTGCCCGGCCGGGTCGGTGGCCGACACGTCGAGGCTGTGGGTGCCCTCCGCCAGCGTCCCTGTCTCGAAACCGAACGCCTTCTTCCCCTGAGTGGTCTGGGTGACGGCCGCGGCGCTCTGCTCTTGCAGGGTGAGCGGCTGGCCATCCAGGTCCGCGGCCACCTTCACCTGGTCGGCGAAGAAGTCGGAGACGGTAAGGGTCACCGCCGCTGAGGTCTGCTTCTTCCACACCTCGGCGTCGGGCAGTCCTTCGGTGGAGAGTTGAGGCGCCTGATAATCGACCACCAGATCCCACTTCTGGGTGGTGACGTTGCCCGCTTTGTCGGTGGCGGTGAGGGCCAGGACGTGCTCACCCTCATCCGCGACGACAGTGGCCTTGGCGCCCGGAGCGGCCGAATCGAGGGCATGCACGGCCACCTGGGCGCCGTCCAGCGTGAGCGTGGCTGTGGCCGGCTCCGAGAAGGTGAACGTCATGTCGGTGTTCCGCGCGGTGAGAGACGGGAACCAGGCCGGCGAGCCGACCGACACGGTGGGGGCCGCGGTGTCGACGCTGAACTTCCAGGACTGGTCCACGCGATGGGACAGCACGCCGCCCGATTCATACGCCAGGGCGACGGTGTGCGGGCCGTCCGCCAGCGTCAGGTCCGCCTTCACCAGCCCCTCCCGGGTGACCAGGTCCGCCCCGGATACGGCCTTCCCGTCCACGGTCAACGTCAGGACGCCCTTGCCGGGGACGAACCGGGAGAGCTCACAGCTGATGCTGACCGGGCGCGTGTCGATGACGGAGTCGGGCGGCGGGGAGATGGCGTCGAGCGCGACGGCGCGGCTTCCCTGGACGATGAAGAACGCGGCGGCGGCGATGCCCAGCACGACGACGGCCAGCAGCGGCCAGACCCAGAGGCGGCGGCGCTTGCGCCGACCACCCTCCGTAGGGTCGCTTCCCACCATGTACGTGCCCGTGCTCCCGCTCATGCACCCCGGCCTTTCGCGATTGCGCGTCTGACAATACCTCAAATGGCGAGTACGATATCCGTGAGCGGGGTCCTTCCCGCCGGGAGGCCTTGACCTGTGCGCACGTGGTGATGGGTGGTTGCATGCCCAAGGGACCGGGTGAACGTAACGGGCGAAAGCGCAAGATCCGATGGAAACGGGTCTCACTGTGGGCTGCCGCCGCCCTCGTGGTCATCATACTGATCATCGCGGGTAGCTTCTATCTGTGGTTCCGCTCTCAGGTGGCGGGCGCCAATTCCCGGGTGGACAAGGGGGTGCTCCAGGCCCTCCACGAGACCACGACCACCGCCGGCATCACGGCAGACGGCACTACCTCGTCGACCATCGCCGACCCCTCGGGCATGAACATCGTGCTGCTCGGTTCCGACAAGCGGGCCAGTATCGCGTCCGGCGGCCGCTCCGACACCATCATCCTCGTTCACATCGACTCCAAGAACAACTACCTGTCGATGCTCTCCATCCCGCGGGACCTGCGGGTGATGATCCCCGGCCACGGCATGAACAAGATCAACACCGCCTACCGCTTCGGCGGACCGGCCCTGGTGATACGCACCATCCAGTCGGTCTTCGGAGTCAAGCTCGACCACTACATGGAAGTGGACTTCCAGGCCTTCGAGCAGATCACCAACAGTCTGGGCGGCGTCTACGTGGATGTGGACCGCGATTACAACGACGGCGCCATCGTCTCCGATCCTGGCTATCAACTGCTCGACGGGTCGAACGCCCTCCGTTACGTGCGCACCCGGCACGACACCAACTTCGACTTCGGCCGCATGGAGCGGCAGCAACGCTTCATCAATGCCGTGCGTGAGCAGGCGATGGGCTGGAACCTGCCGCTGAAGCTCCCCGGGCTCATCAAGGCCCTTTTCAGCAACATCGACACCGACCTGAGCGCCAACGAGTTCCTCAAGCTCACCTACTGGGGGGTGAAGCTCGACGGAGCCCGCATGCGGCAGGCAAAACTCGTGGGCAACATCCAGGACATCGACGGCACGTCGTTCGTGGTGGCCACGGATGACGCTATCAAGAGCGCCGTCAAAGACTTTTTCACCCAGCCGGACGTCGTGACGCAAGCAGACGTGGCAGCGCCCGCGAATGCGGCGGTCACGTCCGCGAACCTTTCGGGGGTCTCGCTCAACGTGGTCAATGCCACCGGGCGGGTGGGTCAGGGTGCCCTGGCCTCCGTCTGGATGATGAGGCAGGGAGCCACGGTGCTCAGTATCAAGGAGACCGACGAATCGGCTGACGGCGAGGCCGTCGTGACCTACCCCAAGGGACAAGGTGACGCCGCCACCGCGGTCGCCGCCGCGCTTGGCATTGCGAAGACGCAGCAGAGCGGCAAGAGCAGTCACATCATGGTGACCTTGAACAAGGCGTGGGGCATGTCCGGCGACCAGATACCCGCGGCCACGAGCGCCACCACCAGCACAGGGGGGATCGTCGACAAAGCCCAATGGGCGAGCATCGCAGGTAAAGTCTCGTTCCCGGTGGTCGGCCCCACCTTCATCCCCAATGGCTGCACGTACTCCTTCCAGCGAAGCTACACCATCAAGGCCGGAGGAAAGACCCTGCAGATCATGCGGGTGGGCTACGAGTATGGCTCGAAGGACAAATACCTAGGCTTCAGCGCCACCACCTGGACGGACGCTCCCATCGCCAGTCCCGGCCGGCTGGTGAAGGGACCGGGCGGCGTGATCTTCCACCTCGTGGGATCGGCCACCAAGACGGACCATATCTGGTGGGTGCAGAACGGGGTCCTCTACTGGATCAGCAACACGCTGGTGTTCGACCTCCGGCGCGAGGAGATGCTCGCCGCAGCCGTGTCTTCCCTCCCCGTGACTCCCGGTGCAGCGATGCCGGACGGCCTCAACTCGCAGTCGACCACCACCAGCGAAGGCGAGACATCCACCACCGCCCCGGACCTCACCACCACGACCACCGGGCAGGAGACCACCACAACGGCGGCCGGGCCGTCCAACTAACTCCGGGCCGGCGCGTCCTTGGCGTACATCTCGGCCAGACCGACGAACTGAGCGGGCTCCAGCCGCTCCGCCCGCACGTCGGGGCTGACGCCCAGACTCTCGACGGCCCGCGCGGCCCACTCCCGCTCCACGTGAAGCCCGGCGCTCAGAGCGTTCACCAACGTCTTCCGCCTCTGGCCGAACGCCGCCTGCACCACCTGCCGCAGCACCGCCGGCTCCAGAGTGGTGATCTCGTTCGGGGGGCGCCGGTCGAGCACGATCAGCGTCGAGTCCACATGCGGCTGTGGGTAGAAGATGGACCGCGAAAGCTGCCGGGCCCGGGCGATGCGGGCGTAAAGACCCACCCACACCGACAGGATCCCGTAGACCTTGGACCCAGGCGGGGCGGCCATGCGGTCGGCCACCTCTCTCTGCACCATGAGGCAATAGCGGTGTATCCCGGGAAGCCGCTGCAAGGACTCGATCACGAACGGCCCGGCCACCGAGTACGGGGGGTTGCTGGCGCACAGGGTCGGCGAGGGAGCGAGTTCCTCGAGACCGGCCCGCAGTACGTCCGCGAAGTGCAGGTTCACATTCGAGCGGCCGGTGAGCGTGGCCTGCAGCGCCGGCTCCAAGCTCCGGTCGATCTCGAAGGCGTACACCTGGGAGGCGACTTCCGCCAGAGCGGCTGTGAGGACCCCCAGCCCGGCCCCGACCTCCAAAACCACGTCGTCCGGCCCGCATTCGAGCAACCCCAGGATGACCCCGAGGATGTTGTCGTCGATGAGGAAGTTCTGGCCCAGGTCCCGCTTGGGCTCGATGCCGAACTCGGCGATACGGGCGAGAGACACCTGGCGGAGCCCGCCGGACGCGGAAGCCTCCTTCGGCTCGGGGGCGCTCACGCGCGCGCCCCCTCGAACGGTGAGGCGCCGCCCGCTGCGCGGGCGGCCGCGATGCGGGGAAACGCCCGCATGACGTTCCCCTCCACCTGGGACGCCAACTCCTCGCGCTCCACCCCGCGCAACCCCGCCACGAACTCGTAGACCGCCGCCACGAGCGCCGGCCGGTTCGGCCGGCCGCGAAGCGGCACCGGGGTGAGCCACGGGGCGTCCGTCTCGAAGAGCAGGCGATCGGCGGGGGTCGCCGCGGCGGCCACTTGAAGCGCCGGCGCGTTCTTGTAGGTGACGTTGCCGGCGAAGCTGATGTAGTAGCCCCGTTCGACTATCTCCTGCAGGCGGTCCGGCAGCGAGAAGCAGTGCAGGATCACCGTGAGACCCGTCGCGTGCTCGCCCAGCACGGCGAGCGTCCGTACAGCGGCGTCGCGGGTATGGATCACCACCGGCAGCCCGGCCCGGCGGGCCAGGTCGATGTGGAAGAGGAACGCGTCCTCTTGGACGTCGTGCGGCCACTCATCGTGGAAGAAGTCGAAGCCCGTCTCCCCCACGCCCACCACCCGAGGAAGAAGCACCAGGCCCTCGAGCGCCGCCCTGCCCTCGTCCGCGAGCAGCCCGGCTTCCTGGGGATGGAAACCGACCGTGGCGAACACCTGCGGAAAGCGCTCCGCCATCTGCACCGACTGCCGGGAGCGGTCCAGGTCGATGCCCGATTGGATGATCAGCCCCACCCCCGCGCTCCGCGCGTCGGCGACGAGCACGGCGGCATCCTCTTGGCAGTGGTCGAGATGGGTGTGGGAATCGATGAGCATGGCCATCAGCGGCACACGTGCACGCCGGCCCAGGCGGCGGTCAGTCCTCGATGCGCGGGAAGAGAGGTGCGCCGGTCACCACGGTGAGACCGGCCGGCAGCAGACCCCAGTGGGCTTCGTCCCAACTCGGGTCGGGCAGGCGGGACTCGGGGGTGCCGAGTGCCGCGGCGCCCGGAGCGGCCGTCGCCGGCGCCAGTCCCAGCCGCTCGCGGATGGCAGCGGCGGTCTGCGGGATGAACGGATGCAGCAACACGGACAACAGGCGCAGGCCCTCGGCCAGGTCCCAGAGGGTCCCGTCCAGCGCCGCGGCCGCGTAGACGCCGGCGCTTCCTTCGACGCCGGCCTCTTTGGCCAACTTCCACGGCGCTTGTTCCTCGACGTAGCGGTTGAGCCGGCGCACGAACACCCAGATGGTCTCCAGGGCGCCGCTCAGGTCCATGTCCTCGAGCTGAGCCCGGGCCTTGTCGGCCGTATCGTCGGCCTCCACCGTGAGCGGAGAGCCCTTGCCTTCCGCCGGGCCCTGATCGCGGCCCGCCGGCGGCGCCGGGACTGCGCCGCCCCGGTACTTGCCGATCATCGAGGTGCTCCGCGAGACAAGGTTGCCCAGTTCGTTGGCCAACTCGCTGTTGTAGCGGGCTTTGAAGCCCTCCTCGCTCACCATGCCGTCCTGCCCGAAGCTCACTTCCCGCAGGCAGTAGAACCGGAACGGGTCGGCGCCGAACCGTTCGATCAGGGGGAACGGGTCCATCACGTTGCCCCGGGTCTTCGACATCTTCTCCCCACCCAGCTTCAAATAGCCGTGAATGAAGAGATGCTCGGGCAGTTCGTATCCGGCCGACATCAGCAGCGCCGGCCAGATGATGCCGTGGAACTTGAGGATGTCCTGGGCCATCATGTGGTAGTTCGGCGGCCAGAACCGCTTCATCAGGTCCTCGCCCGGCGCGTAGTGAAGGGCGCTCAGGTAATTGATGAGCGCGTCCACCCACACGTAGATCACCTGCGAGTCGTCCCAGGGCACGCTGATGCCCCACTTGAGCGTCGCCCGGGAGATGGAGATGTCATCCAGCCCCTGCTCGATGAACGAGAGCGCCTCGTTGTAGCGATGGCGCGGACGGACGAAATCGGGATGACGCTTGTAGAGCGCGGCCAGACGGTCCTGGAAGGCGGACAGCCGGAAGAAGTAGTTGTCCTCTTCCATGCGCACGGGAGCGGTACCGTGGTCCGGGCAGAGCCCGTCGACGAGGTTCTCCTCGATGTAGTAGGCCTCGCAGGCGGGGCAATAAAGCCCTGAGTACGAGCTCTTGTAGATGTCGCCCGCGTCGTAGCACTTCTGCACGAACTTCTGGACGAACGCCTCGTGCTCCGGATCGGTGGTACGGATGAAGAAGTCGTTGCTGGCGCCCACCTTGGAGGCCACGTCCTTGAACTTCTGCACCACCTCGTCCACGTGCTGCTTGGGGGTCAGTCCCCGGGCGCAGGCGGCTTGCTCCACCTTGGTCCCGTGCTCGTCGGTACCGGTGAGAAAGAACACGTCTTCGCCGAGTTGCCGGTGGAATCGGGCGGCGACGTCCGCCGCCGAGGTGGTGTACGCGTGCCCGATGTGCGGCACGTCGTTGACGTAATAGATGGGTGTGGTGATGAAGAAACGGCCCATAGCCGGGCTATTCTAACAGACACACCAGGCGCGCCTTTTTGCACCCCGGCACCTCGCCGGCGCACGTGCCGATGGAGCGGCGCCTACCTTTCCCCGCCGCCGAGGAGGGCGAGAGCCAGGTCATACACCTGCCTCTTGGGCAGCCCGGCGAGCCCGGCCACGATTCCCGCCGCACGCTTTGTGCCGATGCCGGCATCCAGAAGGTCGCGCAGCGCGGTCCGGACCGCATCGGCACTACCCGGCGTCGCTGCCGCCGCCCATCCGGTGCCTTCATGCGCTGCCGCGGTGGCAAAGTGCCGCCCCGCCGGCTCCAACACCAGGACGATCTCCCCCCGGACCGGATCAGGCAGAGCCGCGCGTACTTCCCCCGCCGTGCCCCGCAGCACCTGCTCGTGCAGCTTGGTCAGCTCGCGGCACACCGCCAGCTTCCGTTCCGGCCAGCGCGCGCCGATGGCGGTGAGGCTCGCAGCCAGGCGCCGCGGCGCCTCGAACGCCACCACGGCGGCGCCCGTCCCATCGAACGCGGCGATCTGCTCCGCCAGCTTGTTCGACCCCCGAGCCAGGAAGCCGATGAAGGCGAAGCGATCGGCCGGAAGCCCGGAAACCACCAGCGCCACCGGCACGGCGGATGCCCCGGGAAGGACCGTCACCCCGAGGCCCTCGGACGCGCACGCGCGGACCAGCGTGAAGCCCGGGTCCGACACGCCGGGCATGCCGGCATCGCTCACCACGGCGACGTCCTTCCCCTCGCGAAGGAGCGGCAGCAGCACGCCCAGCCGCTGCTCCTCGTTGTGCTCGTGGAAGCTCACGAGCCTGGTAGTGACGCCGTAGCGGTCGAGCAGGATACGGGTGTGCCTCGTGTCCTCGCACGCGATGAGTTCGACGCTCTTGAGGACGGCCAGAACCCGTAGGGTCACGTCCTCCAGGTTGCCGATGGGCGTGGGACAGATGTAGAGCATGCCCGGCCGCACGCTCCGCTACGTCAGCTCGCCGGCGCCCGGTGGGGCCAGCACCGTATCGCCCAGGACATGCCAGGCGGTCAGCGCCCCGCCCACCAGCCCGGCGCGGTTGCCCAGGTGCGCCACCTCGACGCGCACCTTGTCACGGCCGGGCCGCATGGCCAGCTTGCGCACCGCGTCGCGCGCCGGGGCAAGCAGCAGCTCGCCCAGATCGCTGACGCCGCCGCCTACCACGATCATGTCCGGGTCGAAGACATTGGTGACGCTCACGAGGCCCGCTCCCAGCCAGCGCGCCAGTTCGTGCACCGCGTCGAGGGCGGCCCTGTCCCCGGCCGCGGCCAGCCGAGTAACGGCCGCTCCAGTGAGACGCCCTTGCTCCTGCAGCGCGGTCAGCTCCCCGGACGGATCCAAGGCCGGGTCGCCGGCGCGGGCCGCAGCGTAGCGCACCAGCGCCCGCCCGGATGTGTATACCTCCAGACAGCCGTGCGACCCGCACGGGCAGGGCAACCCTCCGGCCCGGACGATCATGTGGCCCAGCTCCGCGGCTCCCCCGTTGGCTCCCTGATACACCCGGCCATCAAGCCAGAGGCCGCCGCCCACGCCGGTCCCCAGGGCCAGCATCACCACGTGGCGCAGGCCGGCCGCCGCCCCCACCGTGGCTTCGGCCCGCACGGCGGCGTTTACGTCGTTCTCGAGCACCACTGGGAGACCGAGCGCCTTCTCCAGGAGGAAGGCCAGCGGCACGTTCTGCAGGGGCAGGTTCGGAGAGGCGACCACTATCCCGCGCTGGGAATCGACGGTACCGGCCCAGGCAAGACCGAACGCTTTGGGCTCGAAGCGTTCGAACTCGGAGAGCGCGTGCTTGAGGCTCGTCTCCAAGCCGGCGAGGACCGCGGCTTGGTCCTCGGTGCGGCTGGCGTCCACGAGGACCGGAGCGAGCTGGTTGCCCGCGCGGTCCACCGGCGCCATTGCCACCTTGGTGCCCCCCACATCCACGCCCAGGACCGAGATCATGATCCTCCCTTGGGTTCCCCGATCAGGCCCTCGGGCTCGCCCAGCACCCGCTCCGGATCACACATCAGACGGACGTAGTCGTACCCGAACTCATAGCCGTACTGAACGCATTCGCGATGATAGCCCCGCTGGCGGTAGAAGTCCTCGGCAGGGCTCCCTTTCACCGCCCGCAGCACGATACGGGTGCAGCGCCGCCGGCGGGCCTCGTCCTCGAAGCGACCGAGAAGGAGCGAGCCCAATCCGCAACCGCGCGCGCCGTCACCCACCATGAGCTCATCGACCGACGCCAATCCTCCGATGAAGTGGCCCTTCAGGACGCCGACCACCTTGCGGTCACGCCGGTAGACGAGGGCATACGGCTCGGCGGTCCACTCCACGGCGCGGCCGAAGTATTCCTTGTCGACCGAGGGCCACTGGTCGCGCAGGAACCGAAGGACATCCTTCTCGTCACCACGGGAGACAGTCACCGCGTCGCCCCTACTTCCCAGGAAGCGCCGTGCGGCAGGCGCCGGTGCGCCGGCCGCTACCCTGCCGGCCGCACCCCACCCAGCCTCGTCGCCGCAATCGTGCGCAGCGCCCAACCGATGCAGCGGCCGCCTCACAGCTGCGGCCTCCACCACGGCCTCGATCCTGGCTACGACCGCCCCGGTCCGATTGGTGATCCCCGCAGGATGCGACTGCTCTACTGCCGCCGCTTCCCGCTCGAAACCCCAGGCCCGCAACACGGCAACCGTGACGGCCGGGACCGACCGCCCCGATCCGTCCTCCATCTTCGTGACGCAGCCCACCGCCATCGCCGGCTCAGGCACCTCACCGGGCCGCGCTGTACCCTCACCGAGTCG
>Ga0182021_10005637_pt1 | contig 14852 bp, 10 predicted proteins | sample 612E3MmetaG_FD_120493 | JGI IMG/M metagenome (GOLD analysis project Ga0182021, IMG submission 120493) | Permafrost microbial communities from Stordalen Mire, Sweden - 612E3M metaG (Illumina Assembly) | ecosystem: Environmental > Terrestrial > Soil > Wetlands > Permafrost | place: Sweden... | reverse complement strand
CGGAACGGCCCATGCAAATGCATCCTTTCCCGTGGCTCCGGTAACAGCTACGACCGACCGTAACAATTTCTGCACAGATGATGCCGGGAACATAACCTTATCCGCAGTAGGGGGTTCAGGTACCACACTCAACTGGTATTCGGGGAGCTGCGGAGGGATTTTGATCGGGTCCGGAAGCGGAACCACCAACAGCATCACCATCCCCTCCCCGACAGCATCAACAACCTATTATGCCCGCTGGGAAAGCACCTGTGGCTTTTCTGCCTGTGATAGTGTGACTGTGAACGTTGTCACCAGCCTTCCTGTTAGTGTATCCATAAGTGCCAGCGCCAACCCGGTTTGCACCGGCACTTCGGTAACATTTACAGCCAGCCCGCTAAATCCGGGTACTACACCGGTCTATCAATGGAAGGTCAACGGGACAAATGCCGGAACAAACAGCAATACCTATTCCTACACCCCGTCAAACGGGGACAATGTTAGTGTCATCCTGACTTCGAATGAAACTTGTGCTTCTGGTAATCCTGCCACATCCGACACCATCGTAATGTCGGTGAGTTCGGGAGTGCCGGTCAGCGCCAGCATTGTCGCAGCTCCCGGCGACACAGTATGTGCAGGGACCACTGTGACCTATACGGCTACACCCGTGAACGGAGGTACCAATCCCTCTTACCAGTGGTTTCTCAACGGAACATCTGTTGGAGGGAATAGTCCGACCTGGTCGAACATCCCCGCAAACGGCGATGTGATAAATTGCCAGGTCACCTCGGACTTTTCCTGTGCGACGAACAACCCCGCCACTTCGAATAACATTATTATCGTTGTGTCTTCTGCAATGCCTGCAGGTGTGAGTGTTGCCGCAAATCCTGGAGATACAATCTGTCCAGGAACAGCTGTGACATTTACCGCTACCCCGTTCAATGGAGGTACAGCCCCGGTTTACCAGTGGTACCTGAACGGAAATCCTGCAGGCAGTAATAACAATGTTTACTCACTAACGCCAGCAGACGGAGATACGGTTCACTGCATTTTGACCTCCAGCTCCAGCTGTGCGATAAACAATCCGGCCACTTCCAACACCATCATTGTAACCTGGTCCGCTTCTGTTACAGCCTCCGTTACCATTACGGCAGACCATGCCGCAATATGTCCGGGAAACATTGTCACATTTACAGCCTCTCCGTTGAATGAAGGATCTTCACCGGTCTATGAATGGCTGGTTGACGGAATATTGACACAACAGGGAAGTTCCCCTGTTTTTACGACCACTTCCCTTACAGGCGGTGAATCGATCCTATGCCGTCTGACATCTTCCTTTTCCTGTCTTGTTGCGAACCCGGTAGAATCACCACCCTTTTCTCTCCCCGCAGCCCCGGCCCCGGTGGTAAAATTATCCGATAAAGCTTTCCTGTGTGCCGGTGAACCTTCCCAATTGGATGCAGGTCAGGGGTACACCGCATATCTATGGCAGGATGGCAGCACCGGACGATATCTCACAGCAACCAATGAAGGCGTTTACCGGGTGACAGTCACCGATTCTCTGGGTTGTATGGCAAGCGATTCTGTCCTTTTAAAAGTGTGTGATGCATTGATGGTTGTGCCAGATGCCTTCACCCCCAATGGCGATGGGTTGAATGATGAGTTTAAGGTTGTCACATCCCAGGAAGGGATCACCGGATTTTCCATGCGTATTTTTAACCGCTGGGGCGAATTGGTCTTCGAGTCTTCTGATGTTCATCATGGCTGGAATGGCATGATAAAAGGCAATTATGCCGCTCCGGACACCTATGCCTGGAAAATCGTTTATCAGATTTCTTCCCAGACAAACTCTTCTTCAACCACCCTTCATGGTACGGTAATATTGATCCGGTAGAAAGACGGCGTGCCGGTAAATTGGCGGTTTTTTTCTTTGTGACGCTGTAACTTTGTGCCTTTATTTCTATGCGTTGTTTACGTCTGACATTTCCTGCCGGCATGAAGGAATTCCGCATGGTTAGGGAAAAAGATAATGGCTGGATGAAAAATTAACTTGACTTTTTTTTAATAAACCTCTAATTTTGCGTTTATTCATTCTAATGTTATAAACTTCTAATAATCAAAAATCATGAAACATTTCCTTACGCTTATAATCATTGTCGCATTTGGCCAGGTACTGCTGGGCCAGACCTATTACGGACCAACTTATATTCACCTGAACAATGCTTCAAATTGCTTTGGTGATTATACAATCCTGGACGGATCGATCGTAGGAACAAATAGTGCAGATCACCTCATTTTTACCCATCTCTATGGACCGGATTATACCCATTCGGTTTACATGCCCACAAACCACGGATTATGGTACACAGGTTCTGATTGGAGTATTTTTAATGAAACCCAGGCAGCGATTGACCCGAACCTCGCATTTAACGTGCTGAATCCGCAATCCAACGGAAACTCTTTTATTCATACTGTCACAGTTGCCAATTCAACCCTCAATTGGTCGGATATTGATAATCCACTCCTGAACAACAATTCTACTGCTGTGTTTTTTATCAGCAAAACCTGGGATAATGGCATTTATGATACCGCTCACGTGGGGATCTGGTATGATGCCTTTAAAGCAAAATGGGCGATTTTTAATGAGGATGCGACAACTCCTTTAGAGACAAACAGCACCTATAACATATTTGTCCCGGATGCTGCCACATCTTTTTATAAACATATCTCGACTTCGCCTTTTTATATTACAGAACTTGATAATCCTTTGTTAAACGGAAATCCTGATGCCAGGATCTTCGTGGTGCATGATTTGACCGGTAATTCAACCACCCAGGGTTACATCAATGATGAGATCGGGGTCTGGTATGATGGTTCGTTCTGGACCATTTACAATGAGAACCCGAGTGACACGCTGTTTAACGGCGCAACATTCAACGTTCTTATCATCAGGGATTTTCCGGATGGTATCGCAAACAATACATCCGATGCCGGCAATATCAAAGTCACGCCAAACCCTGCAAAAGATAAAATCGGTGTGTTATTGAATTCCTCCTATTTGAAATCCTTAAAGGAGATCCGGATTTCTGCTTTAGACGGACAAACCGTTCTTCTTAAAAACTATAATGGAAATGCCGGCGGGCAAATTGTTTTTGACCTTTCTTCCCTTTCGCAGGGCCTCTATATTCTTACGGCTGTAACCGGGGAAGGAACCCTGTCGACCAAGGTGAATATTGTGAGGTAATACATTCAGTATTTAATTCATCAGGCTGGTACGCGCAGGGAACTTACCGGCCTGATTTTTTTATAATTCAACGATGATTCCTACGGAGGGAAGGATGGTTCCGGCATAATTCTGGATATAGCGCAGTTTATAACGTTCCACACCTTTATCATCAATATACTTAACAACTGATCCGTCAGATTGGGTGTTAACAAGTATATCCGGCTGTTCGGCTTTGGATCCCAGGATATTCTGAACGTCGACATAAAGCATAAGCGACCATTTCTTAAAATAATAACCCTTGTCAACCCTGATGTCAAGCTGGTTAAATGATCTCAGCCGCAAGGTATTGAACCGGCTGTAATCAAGGTATCCACGGCCCTGTACATTCCAGGCAGCCACAATACCCGACTTGTTCTCATCATAGGGTGTATAGGGTGCTCCTCCTACAAACCTCCATTTCATCCCGATCTCCCAGTTTCGTTTAAATTTTCTACCGACCGTAAGGTACAGCAGGTTCCTGTTGTCCCATGCAGATGCGACATAATTCCCAAAAAAATTGGTGAATTCACTTCTCACATAGGTATAGGAAAGAATCACTTTAAAACCAAAGAAATCGGTATTCCTGTAAAGCAATTCCAACCCATAGGCCCGTCCCTTGGAGATGGAAAGGAGCGGCTCATCACCATATACATCATAATCGGCTCCTTTACTGGCCAGCGCCACCGAATCCCTGATGGAGAAAGGGTATTTGCTGTACCGTTTATAGAAACCTTCCAGTGAGATTTTGGAATGGTTGTCCGGGAGAAATTCTAATCCGAGTACGATATGATCGCAGGCAATATATCGGATCCCGAGCGAATCATTCACCAGGGTACCATAATTGTTCCTGTAGCCGAGAGAGGTATAGGCCGGCTGCTGGTAATATCTCCCGGTGTTGAAATTGAGAAATAGTTTATCGGTAATGCCATAGGATACTGAAAACCGGGGCGACAACTGTTCCAGCATATTCGACATCGGTTTTGAATAATTATTGGCATCGAGCCTGATCCCGAGAGATAATTGTAGTCTGTCTTTAAAAAATGACCGGGTAGCCTGTGCGAAAATATTCCAGGAAAAAATGCCCAGGTAGGAATTGTAGTTGAGTGGTTTCAGTTCGGCGTTTGTAAATAATTGCTGGTACGTTTTGTTCCGGTATTCTGCATACTGAACGCCTGCCCCATACATGATCTTTGTTTTGACCAGGTCGGTGAGACCTTCGTACCTGAATTTATTTTCGCTTTCCTGTGACTTGTAATCCAGCAACAGGCTGTCGGGAACCTTTACGTTATTCTTGTATTTGTATTTTTCGTTATCCAGCATGTTTCTGCTGAAAACCCAGTTTCCATAACCCTTTTCACGGAAATGACGGTACACAATGCCAAAGGTATAGCTCCACTGGTTATCCACCGGAAGTGATTGCAGGATAAAACGCTGGAAATCATTGGGTTTTTTGATACCGGTGTTCAGCTTATTGTTGTCGAGCGCCCCAATGGAGATCACGGAGATCTGGTTTCGTTTGTTCAGGTCTATTTTATACTTGAACTGATAATCGTTATAAGTGGGTAAAAACGGCAATTTCAGTGCAGCAAAAAGAAACTGAAGATAGGATCTCCGGTAGGAGAAAAGAAGCGTCGATTTTTTTGTAATGGGGCCATTGAGTGTGAGACCAAGATCACTGGACCCAAGGGTCAGGCGGGCGCTGAACTTATCCTTGTTTCCGTCGATCTGGTTGAGTTCAAGGATCGAACTCAGGGCATTGCCCCTTTTTGCAGGGAATGCCCCTGCATAGAATTCTACTTCCCGGATAAAATCCACATTGATGATCCCTACCGGTCCTCCGGATGCTCCTTGTGTTGCAAAATGATTCAGGTTTGGGATCTCAACGCCGTCGAGGTAAAACCGGTTTTCACTGGCGCCACCGCCTCTGACGATAACATCATTCCTGAACGAAGGGGCGGAAGCAACCCCGGGCAGCGACTGGATGACCTTTGAAATGTCACGGTTTGAACCCGGACTCCGTTCGATTTCCTGGATTGTCAGCCGTTGCAGCGAGACAGGGCTTTCCTCCTTCCTTACAAATTCAGAAGGTTTAACGTCAACGGCATTGAGGGTCACGGCAGCCTCATCCATGCCGATTTCCACGAAAACAGTTTTGGCGTTGGTCACCAGGAAATCCTCCGAAATATATTTCTGATATCCCACCGAAGAGGCGATCAGCCTGACATATCCCGGTGTGACTTTGGTGAGGATGAAATTTCCGCCGGTATCGCTTGAAACTCCTTTCTGCGGATCGTTCTCAATTATGATATTGGTGAAGGGTAGCGGTTCGTTGTTCTTGTGGTTGAAAACCCTTCCCCTGATAGTGCCTGATTGCGTAAATCCATTTCCGGGAATGAAAAAAAACGATAAAAGAATGCTAAAAAGAAGAGAGAAAAATGTTTTATTCATACAGTTCTGGAAGATTGATTTGTTAGTATTATTTATTTGGACTGATTAAATAAAAGACGAAATTAATAAAAAATATTACATCGTCACAAAGTTACAGCGTCACAAAGCTGACCTATGTTTACTATTGTGATTATTGTGGTGAAAAAATCTTAAAAACAGACACAATAGCCACATAGCTCTCAATAGAAAAATGAAGAATGAATGATAATATTTAACTTTGGGGCCGAAAACCGGGATCCCGACTCGTTCGGACCCTGAATGAAATCCTGATTATGAAAAAAATAACAATTTTTCTTACGGTTTATTTACTGATCGCGATGGCGGCTTTTTCTCAGGAAATAACACCCGACAAAGTCCCCAATCCGGTAAAGCAGGCATTCGGCAAACAATTTCCCACTGCCAACGCCGTGAAATACGGACTCGATAACGCCGGTTATAAAATTGTTTTCCAGCAACAGGGAAAGGAATGTATTGCCACATACAATGCCACCGGAAAATTGCTCGAAACGGAAAAAGAGATCACTCCGGCCGGACTTCCAAAAGAAGTTTCAGCCTCAGCTACCAGGAATTTCCCCGGATATACAATTGTTGCAGCCGTAAAACGGGAAGCATTTGATAAAGGAATCTGCTTTGAAATGGACCTTAAGAAAGACGATGCAGGATACAGTGTAAGGTTTTCTGATAAAGGGGAGATCCTTCAAAAGGAAGCAAGAAAGGTTGAATTTAAGGTAACAACAAAATCAAAAAGATAGTATTCCTAATTCGGGCAAAACCAAAGAGTTCGCTAAAATATTTCCTGGCGATAACCTGTACATGACAGGGTTTTTGTTTAGTTTAGTTCTAAATAATGTACCTTTGCATCTCTTTCTTTGTGAGATAATGATGGGGAAATTAAAATCCGGCTTATCTGTTTTGCTTCTTGTCGTGCTGGGTTTGGCGCTTACGCCAATGGAATATGTGCATTCCCTTTACGGGCATGAAGATACCCATTGTCTTCCTCATTCTGCTCCCTGCATAGGGGAAGCACATCACCACTGTAAGATTCTTCAACTGATCCCATACGTGTTTTTAGATGCAGGAAAACAGGTCGATCCTGCAAAATATTCTTTATCCGGATCCATCATTTTCGATCTTTATAGAGAAGCAGCCATTTCTGCAATTTTTAAATCTTCCCCTCGCGCTCCTCCCGCCAATAGCTGAACTCCTTTTTTTATTCTTTAATATGCCCCGTCGGTCCACTGGACCGGTCACATATTTGTTCAGTTAAAATAATAACAGCTCTCTCATGTTGAATCGATTTTTTGCAAGGATAATTCCCGGTACCATCATTTTTCTGTTTATTACTGCATCATATGCACAAATCACCCTTTCGGGAAAAGTTACAGAAAAAGGTAGTGGCGAGCCGCTGATCGGCGCTACCGTTTACATCCCTGACCTGAAAACAGGTTCTTCTTCTGATAAAGACGGGAACTTCAGAATCCGTAATTTACCAGCAACAACCCTGCTTGTGCAGGTAAGTTATATCGGGTACCAGGCAGTGACTGTAAAAGTCGACCTGGGAAAAACCACCGTTCAGAATTTCGAACTTTCCGAATCCGCCATCGAATCGCAGGAAGTAGTCATCACCGGAAATGCGTTGTCGAGTGAAAACAGCCGCAGCAGTGTTTCAATCACCCCGATCAATAAACTCCAGCTTTTTACTACTCCTTCCACCAATATTATTAATGCAATTGCAACGGTGCCGGGAGTTTCGGAAATAACTACCGGAGGTGAAATTTCAAAACCGGTCATCCGAGGATTGAGTTCAAATCATGTTGTGACGCTGAATGAAGGTGTCCGGCAGGAAGGGAGTCAATGGGGAGATGAACACGGAATAGAGATCGACCAGTTTTCAGTTGACCGGATTGAAGTATTAAAGGGACCGGCCAGCCTTTTCTATGGATCAGATGCCATGGGTGGGGTAATCAACATCCTTGAACCCATCCCGGCCGAACCCGGAAAGATCAAGGGAGAATTTGCCTCCCAGGTTTCGACAGGGAACCGTCTTTACAGTAACACATTGATGCTGGAGGGAAACCAGGGAGGATTTCTCTGGCGATTTAGAGGGACGTACAAAGATGCAGCGGCTTATAAAACACCGCCGGAATATGTCTATAATTCGGGATTTAAAGAAAACAATTACAACCTGCTCCTTGGGCTTGTCAGGAAATGGGGCTTTACGCACTTACATGTAAGCGCCTTCAATACTAAAATCGGGATGACTGACGGAACACGGGATTCACTCTCGCAACGATTCCTTGATTATCTTGGAAATCCTGTTACGGATGAACAGGCAAAAAGCAGGAAAATAGAAGTTCCATTCCAGATCGTTCAGCATTACCAGGCCTCTTCCTCTACGAACCTTTTTCTAAAAAACAGCCAGATCCGGATCAACGCTGGCTACCAGACCAACAACCGGAAGGAGTATGCAGTCACCCCGGATGAACCCGGATTAAATTTGCAATTAAACACATGGACCTACGATGTCAGGTATACTTTACAACTTCCCGGCTCCATTGAGTTTGTATCCGGTATTTCAGGGATGACGCAGAAAAACCTTAACCACGGAGTGGAATTTTTGGTGCCTGATTATGATCTCCAGGATTTTGGAGGATTTATATATGGGAAAAAATCCTGGGAACGATTCACTGTGAATGCCGGCATCCGTTTTGACTATCGTTCCATCGGCGGGAAGGCCATGATCCATGATACCCTGGGTCATCCGGCTACGGCCCGGGATACTATTTTCACTGCTTTTAACACGAACTTTTCAGCCGTTACCGGGTCTGCAGGTATTACCTTCAGGCTGAACAAAATCATTAACCTGAAATTCAATGTCGGCCGCGGATTCAGGGCTCCCAACATTGCTGAACTGGGTTCCAGGGGTGTTCATGAAGGAACTTTCAGGTATGAGATCGGGAACCCGTTACTTAAGCCGGAAACCAGTATCCAGGTTGATGGGGAGATTGCCGCCAATACCAAATTGCTCAGCGCGACCTTTAACGGATTTTATAATGTGATCGATAATTACATCTATTCCCGGAATTTTTATGGCGAGATGATCAGTTCCGGGGGGCGCTCTTATCCTGTTTTCCGTTATATACAAGGAAATTCGGTCCTGAAAGGATTTGAATTCGAACTGGATATTCATCCGGTCGATGCATTACACCTGGATAATAACATCGATTATGTTTGGGGAGAAAACCTGTCGACTGGAGTTCCACTCCCTTATATTCCGGCCCTTCACACCATGCACGACATACGGTACACCTACAAAACCCATAAAGCGTCCTGGTTGAATTCTCCTTACATCGAAGCCGGACTTGAAGTCCACTTCGGTCAATACCACATAGATGATTTTGAAACCCACACACCGGGATACGTCCTGATCAATGCCTCCGTTGGGGCAACCCTGAAGGTTCGGAAACAATTATGGACGGTTTATATCAGTGGAAAAAACCTTGCAGACGTGAAATATTTTGATCATTTAAGCAGGCTGAAATATGTCGGGATCTATAACATGGGAAGAAATATAACTTTCGGCCTGATCCTTCCATTTGGGATCTACAATCAGAATAAAAGTGATTAATACCGGTATTGCTGCAAAAGGTTTTCCACTTCCGGGATCATAAAAATGGAATTTATCTCATGGAAAACAGAAACAACAGATTGAAAAAATTTCTATTTTCGTTTAAAATTCCATCCATGCAGTTTCATTACCGGGTTAAATCCGTGATCGCATTTTCAATTTTCTTTTTATTTTATTCAGAATGTTTGTTTGCCGGGATAACTCCGGTTGAGAGAGGATATGTGATCACCCACACCATCTCCATCCCGGGAATTAAACCCGGGAACAAAGGCCCGATGGGGGAACTTGAATCGGTGACCATCCCGCTTAAACGCGTAGGAAGATTATTCCTGATCGAAGCCAGGATCGATAATCTGGTGGGCAATTTCCTTTTTGACACCGGTGCTGCTCAACTGGTTCTGAACAGTACTTATTTCAGGAAATACATGACAATTGATGATACCGAGGGAGGAGGCATAACCGGATCAACGGGTGCAATTCAACGTACACGGATCAGTAAACTGGATGTTGCCGGGTTATCGTACAACGATCTGACCGCAGATGTAACGGACCTCGGACACATCGAAAACCGAAGGGGAGTCAAGGTCCTGGGACTCTTTGGAGTGTGTATGTTAAAAGGCCTGGAAATGGTGATCGACATCAATCACAATGAACTGCGCTTGTATCGGTTGGATAAAACCGGGAACAGGATATCAGTTCAGAAAAACGAATTCAGGGCAGATGTTACGGAGAAGGTGGCGGTGTACCATAATATTCTTTTTATCAAGGTCCGTATCGGAGGTAAAATCCTTGATTTTTGCCTGGATACCGGGGCCGAATCGAATGTGCTGAACAGCTATGCGTCTAAAAAAGTGTTAAGTACCGTTACGATCTTAAGAAGATCTGACCTGATGGGCGTGGGTACTGGTGAAGCAGAAGTTTTGCTGGCGAAACTGAATGATTTTTTTCTGGGCGAACATTCCATCTCAAACATGCAGACCATCATTGCCAGTCTCGAGACTCTGTCTGCTTCCTACGGATACCCGATCGATGGCATGCTGGGATATGATTTTTTTGAAAAAGGAGAAGTGAGTATTAATTTAGTAAAAAATGAGTTAAAGATCAGTTTTGCTAAGACAGAAAAGAGTTGAAAAAACGAAAAAAATATTTACTGGTCCTAGTCTTTCTCCTTCCGGGTTTTGCAGCCAGGTCGCAGTTTGACCCGAATACCATCTGCAGGGTGGAAAACGGGAAGATCTATTTTAAAATCGACCTGAAGTGGAACAAGGTCCAAAAAAAGGAGCTGACACGGTTATTCGATCTCGACAGTGTGGTGCTGGCTGGTGTTTTTGGAGGCAAAACAGAGATATCCCTAAAGGATGCTAAATGGCAAGTTGTGAAATTGAATGATCATCTGGTGGAATTGTCGAAGGTGATCAAAGCGATGCCGGTGAGGCCCCCTGCCGCGAATGATGTCTTCATGATGGATGATCGCTGGCTGAAGGCAGCTGCAGAAGTTGAACGGGAATCTGTGGATTACGGGATAAACCGTTTTACAAGGGTTTCCGTATTCCAATACCGGGATGGTGTTGCCCGGTTTTTCCTGCCCGGACACAAAAATGCAAAACGCATATTTTTATCCGGATCGTTCAATACCTGGAGTACCTCCCAAACCCCGATGCAAGCCTGCGATTCAGGATGGGTGGTTACCGTGAAACTACGTCCCGGAAAATATTCCTACAAATACATTCTTGACGGGAAGTGGATCGAGGACCCGTTCAATAAAATCAAGGAAGACGATACCCAGGGCGGGTACAATTCCATTTTATATTGCTATAACCGGCTTTTCCGGCTCAGGGGATACCCTGCAGCTCATAATGTAATACTGGCCGGCAGTTTCAATAACTGGAAAGAGAAGGAACTGAAAATGGTCCATATCAAAGGCAGTTGGTTATTATCCCTGTATCTGCGGGAGGGAACGCATGCCTATAAGTTTATCGTGGACGGGGTTTGGATCACAGACCCGGATAATAACCTGAAACGGCCTGATGGTGCCGGGAATTTCAATTCCGTAATAGGACTCGGCGACAGCATCTTGTTCAGGTTGAAAGGATTTCCCGACGCGAAAAATGTTGTTCTCTCAGGGAACTTCAATGCCTGGAATACCGGGGAATTATACATGGATAAAATACCGGGTGGATGGCAATTGTATTATGTGCTCGGCCCGGGGAATTATGAGTACAAATTCATCGTCGACGGAAAATGGATGACTGACCCGGCAAACCCGAATACCACGGGTTCCGGTGAAACCCAGAACTCCTTTCTCGCCCTTAAATCAAACTATGTTTTCAGGCTTGACCAGTTGCCGGAAGCGAAAAAAGTTACCGTGGCGGGCAGTTTTAACAGCTGGAATGAGGATAACTTTGTCATGTTGAAAAAAGACGGCAAATGGACTTTCCCCATCTACCTGAAACCCGGGAAATACACCTATAAATTTATTGTCGATGGGAAATGGATCCTGGATCCCCGCAATGAGCTTTGGGAAAACAACGAATACGGAACCGGTAATTCTGTGCTCTGGATCGAACCCTGACGATAAGCATTTTACATTTTATTTCCACTTCCATTCAGCCGGGACAGATCAATCATAAATATAATTCGATAGGTAAATACAAATACTATAAATTTGCCTGCTGAATAGAATCAAAACTTTACTATGAACCATAAAATACTCGTCATCGATGACGAACCCAGCATATGTATGCTCCTGGAGAATTTTCTCTCCAAAAACTATGAGATGATTTGCAAGAACGATGGGCTGGAAGCTCTCCTTTGGCTGGAAGGAAACCTGCCTGACCTGATCATCTGCGATATCCAGATGCCCAATATGGATGGCTACCTTTTCCTGGAAAAACTCAGGCAAAGAGGATATACCAAACATACCCCGGTGATCATGCTCTCAGGAGTGGAAAGCAGCAAAGAACGCATCCGGTGTTACCAGCTCGGGGCACAGGATTTTCTTGCAAAACCCTTTAATCCTGAAGAACTGGAAGAACTTATTAAGAAGAATCTTTTTCCAATCCATTTTGCCGGTAAATGGTAATCGGATGATGCACCGGTAATTCTCTTTTTTCTTCTCTTCTCACCTCACATTACCGGCCCCTGCCGGCATTGCGGATTGCATGATGCAACAAATTTTGTCCTCTTTATCTGCAAGGCAAGATAAATATTAAATTAATTAAGACCAAATATAAATAAATAATGTATATTTGCAGTCAGAAATTAATAAAAAGCTGCAAAGGCATGCTGTGCCTGAGAGATTAGTGTGAACAGGGTTCAAAATACTTTTAAATAAAATGTTCTTGATGGAAACTCCGCTTGTTTCGATCATTACGGTCAATTATGACCATTCTGAAGTGACTTCCCAATTATTGGCTTCATTGCGTAAGGTCACCTACCCGGAACTGGAAATTATTGTAGTGGATAATAATTCCCCGAATGACGATCCTGCCATTATCAAGCAGTTCTTTCCGGAGATTGAGTTGATCCGTAGCCCGGAGAACCTGGGATTTGCAGGTGGAAATAACCTCGGGATCCGGAAAGCCCGGGGGAAATATATTTTATTACTGAACAATGACACAGAAGTAGAACCAGGATTCCTGGAACCGCTGGTCACAAAACTGGAATCGGACGCCAGCATCGGGGCGGTGAGTCCCAAGATCAAGTTCTTTCATACACCCGACACCCTTCAATTTGCCGGTTTCTCGCCCCTGAATCCCTATACGATCCGCAGCCATGGTCATGGGTATGGAACCAGGGACAGGGGGCAATTCGGACAGGATGCTCCGACTGCTTTTGTGCATGGTGCTGCCATGATGGTGCCGGTGGAGGTGATCCGGAAAGTGGGGTTGCTGGCAGAGTGTTATTTCCTTTATTATGAAGAACTCGACTGGTCTGAACGGATCAGGCGTGCCGGTTATAAGCTCTGGTTTGTTCACAATTCCGTTGTCTTTCACAAGGAATCTATCTCTACCGGGAAGATGAGTCCGTTGAAAACATATTATATGAACCGTGCACGGATACTGTATCTACGTCGCAATATTCATGGTTTCCGCTTTCCTGTTGCCGTTCTTTACCAGGTCTTCATTGCAATTCCCAGGAATGCACTGAAGTTTCTGTTCGAACGGAGCCCGGGTCATTTTAAAGCTTATCAGCAGGCAATACTGTGGCATGTAAGGCACCTTTTTGCAAAGGATATACATTCGGATCCGACATTCTGATTCGCTGAATTCTTAAAACCTGATTGATGAATACCTCCTTCACGCTCGCATACAATATCTTCCAGTTCATGGTATTTGCTTTGCTGGCATTACCCATGCTGTATATTTTCATTTTTGCTTCTGCCGGACTTTTTTATCGCCAGGTCCGGATTCCTGTAAATCCTGCCTTGCGAAAGATCGCCGTTTTAATTCCCGGATATAAGGAAGATGAAGTAATTGTTGATGTTGCAAAAGATGCCCTCCGGCAGGATTATCCCGGGGAATACTTTGATATAATCATCATCGCCGATTCTTTTCAGCAGCAAACCCTTGATGTATTGAAAACCCTTCCGGTAAAAGTGATCGAAGTGCAGTTTGAAAAAAGCACCAAGTCAAAAGCATTAAATGCAGCCTTCGCCCAACTTAAGGATGTGTATGACCTGGCGTTGGTGCTGGATGCCGACAACCTGATGGCGCCGGGTTTCCTGGAAAAGATCAATGCGGCTTTTGAATTGAATTGCATCGCTGTTCAGGGGCACAGGACTGCTAAAAACATTGATTCCTCGCTCGCATTACTGGATGCCATCAGCGAAGAGGTCAACAACCATATTTTCCGCAAAGGTCACCGGGTATTGGGATTGTCTTCGGCCATAATTGGATCGGGAATGGCATTTCGTTATGATTACTTTAAAAAACTGATGGCAACCATTACCGCAGTGGGCGGGTTTGATAAAGAAATTGAACTGAAAATGCTGAAAGAGGGTCATACGATCGCTTACCTCGATGATGCGATCGTTTATGATGAAAAAGTTCAGCAGGCAAAAGTGTTTTCTAACCAGCGCCGGCGTTGGCTTTCCGCACAGCTTACTTATTTCCGCACAGATTTCGGCAAATCCCTGAAGGCCCTCTTCCTCCATGGAAATATAGATTATTTTGACAAGACGCTTCAGTTCATCCAGCCTCCCAGGATCCTGCTGCTGGGAGTAGTTTTACTGCTGGGAACCGTGTTTTCCATACTGGATGTTTTGTTGGCAGTTTCACCCGGATATATCTATCTTTGGGTGTTTCTGTGGATCGCCTGTATCCTGACCTTTTTATTTTCCATTCCAAAACAGTTTTATCGCCTGCAAACATTATCAGCCCTGGGAAGCATCCCCAGGGGCATGATGCTGATGTTCGGATCCCTGTTGAGGGTCAGGGGCGCCAATAAACAGTTTTTGCACACAAAACATAATATTGTCAGGACCCATTTATAAGAAAAAACAGGGAAACCCCAACAGGAGCGTATGAAAAT
>Ga0182021_10005636_pt1 | contig 14852 bp, 8 predicted proteins | sample 612E3MmetaG_FD_120493 | JGI IMG/M metagenome (GOLD analysis project Ga0182021, IMG submission 120493) | Permafrost microbial communities from Stordalen Mire, Sweden - 612E3M metaG (Illumina Assembly) | ecosystem: Environmental > Terrestrial > Soil > Wetlands > Permafrost | place: Sweden... | reverse complement strand
TTAGCCGGACCGTATCGCCGTTCACGGTGGCCTCGCGCATGGCTACCCGCAGCTTCTCGGGCAATCGCGCCAGCGCTTCTTCACTGACCGCGTCTTGTCGTCCGGCCGGATGGGCCGATCCGTCCGTCCGAGCCATATCGCGATAAACATACTCCACCGGCAAGTGCTGGCGGATCAGCTCAAACAGCGCTGCCTCGCGAAAGGGCTTCCGGAGAAAGGCGTTCGCCCCGTGCGCCAGGGCGGCGTCTCGATCCTCCCCAAAGACGCTCGCGGAAACCATGATGATCTTCACGTCGCCCCCGCCGGGACTCGACCGGATTCGGCGCATCGCTTCGCCGCCATCCGTCCCCGGCATCCGCATGTCGATGAGGAGCAGGTGCGGGCGCCAGGCTTGAAACTCCCGAACGGCTTGCTCGCCGTCTTCCACCGATCGCGTCTCGAATCCGATCGGACCCAACAGCTGCGCCAACAGCTCGCGATTATCCTGATTGTCATCGGCGATCAACACACGCCAGGTCGGTTGGCGTGGCCCGAGTCTCAGGACCTGGCGCTCCGCATTCCTCGGCTCGACCGTCTTCGCGGCGCCGGCCATCAGTTCGATCTCTAGGCGGAAAATGCTCCCCTTGCCCACCTGGCTGCGTACCGTGATGTCGCCTCCCATCAACCGCGCAAGCTGGCGGGAGATGGCCAGACCCAACCCCGTGCCGACCCCCGACTTGCGACCGGTGCTGGTCTGTTCGAAATGTTGGAAGAGCCGCTCCAGCTCCTCGGCCGACATGCCCGGGCCGGTGTCTTCGATTTCCGCCTGCAGGCGAAATCCATCCGATTTCCCAGGTTGCGCCCGGACGCGCAAAGCCACGCCGCCACGTTCCGTGAATTTGACCGCGTTGCCCAGAAGGTTGATGAGGATCTGGCGCAGCTTCCCTTCATCGCCGAGGACGAATTGCGGCACTTGGCCAATGCGCTCCAGCGTGAACTGCAAATTCTTCGCGTCCGTTCGGATCCGGAAGAGCCGCTCCAAGTCGTCCATGATCGTGTGGAGGTCAAAGTTCGCCGGGTTCAGGGCAACCCGTCCGGCTTCAATTCTCGACATCTCCAAAATGTCGTTGATCAGCGCGAGCAGGTGTTCGCCGCTCCGGCTGATGGTTCCCAGGTGGTGCTTCTGACCCAGCGTCAGCGCCGGGTCGCGCTGCATCAACTGCGAAAACCCCAAGATCGCGTTCATGGGCGTCCGGATTTCGTGCGACATGTTCGCCAAAAAAGTGGACTTGGCCTGCGTGGCAGCCTCGGCTGCCTCTTTCGCCCGCTGCAACTCCGCGGCCACGCGCTTCCGCTCCGTGATGTCCTCCTTCACCGCGACGAAGTGCGTGATCTCGCCCGCGTCATTCTTGATCGGGGAGATGGACGCCGACTCCCAGTAATTCTCGCCGTTTTTCTTTTTGTTGAAGAGGTCGCCGTGCCAGTCCTTGCCGGCCAGGATCTGGTCCCATAGTTGTTTGAAGAACTCCGGCGGGTGCAGCCCCGATTTGAGGATGCGCGGATTCTGACCGGAAACCTCCTCGAAGGAGTAGCCGGTCAGGTGCGAGAAGTGGGGATTCACATATTCGATCCGGCCGCGGCGGTCGGTCACGATCACCGTGACGGTGCTTTGTTCAATGGCGCGGGAGAGTTTCCGGAGCTTGTCCTCCGTTTCCTTGCGCACGGTGATGTCTTGAGCGGTCCCCAGCAACCGGGCGATTTTGTCTTTGCTGCCGCGCCAGACCTTGGCTTTGACCACGAGATGCCGGATCGCGCCGTCGGGCCGGATGACCCGTGATTCCACTTCGAAACTGGCGCCCGTCTGGAGGGCGTGCTGGACGCTGCGATCGAGCAGCGGCCAGTCCTCGGGATGGACGTGGCGCTGCCATCCCGGATAGGCGGGTGCGGGCTGCCGTGGATCGCCTCCGAAAATCCGGAACATTTCTTCCGACCAGACGAGCTGACCGGTGCGGGCATCCAGCGTCCAGCTGCCGACGTGCGCCACCTCCTGCGCTTCGGCCAGACTGCGCTCGCTGGTCTCGACCTGCCAAGCGGCTTCCTCGATGCGCTGCCGGACGACGACAAAGCCCACGAAGAGCATGGTAATCAGCAACGTGATGATAATCGGAGGGGACCGCTGCTGCGCGATGGCGCGCTGCAAGTCGCTGGCGGCCACGTCGAGCCCCATGACAGCGATAATCAGCCGGCCAGCGGGCTGCCGGAGCGCCGCAAATCCGGAGAGGAAGGTTCCATATTCATCGGTGTAGGGTCCCACGGTCGCCGCCCGCCCCGTGGCAAAGACCGTGAACAAGGCCGGTGGGGGCTTCTCATAGGGCACCCCGGGACCGACATAGTCGGAACTGTCTTCCGCCGCGGAATCCACCACGAAGACAATGCGCCCCTCGCGCAAGAACATCAGATACAAATCGCGGATCCGCGGATTCGTCCGGGCCATGGACACCAGTTGCTCGCGCAGGCGGGTAAAATCTGGATGCGCCATGTCGGCCTTCGAAGCGGTGAGGTGCTCGAGCTGATCGACATTGATCGCCGCGGCGACCAGGGTGGTCTGGACCAGGATGTCTTCCCGTTCGCGGCGCACCGTCTTGTTTTCCACCGCGTTGGTGAAAAACCATCCCGCGATCAGGATGGATGCCATCGCCGCCGTGAACTGGAGGCCGTGCTGCCGTCGGTCCGCCCGCAGCGGCTTCGCCAGGCGTTGCGCGTAATAGTCCCAGAGGACCGCCGCCAGGAATAATGCCAGGGCAGCGCGGATCAGTTGAAGCGGAATCCCCGTGAGCGCCTGGAAGGCGGCGGGGTTGATGGTCGAAGCGGGAAAAAACGGCGCCGGGGGAACGAAGGCGGCCGCCGCCAGAGCGTAACCGGCCATGAGCAGAGCCATAATCCGCAAGACTCCGCGCGTCTCGGACGCCGTTTGCGCAGCGCGGGAAAGGGTGATCACCGCCCAGATTCCGCCGACCAGTCCAAACGCATAGCGCGCGGCGGCGTTCAACCCGGGCACGCCGGCCGTGCCGCCAATCGCGGCCGCGAGAACCAAAGGAAGATAGATCCATACGCCGGGATCCTTGCCGCCCAGCTTGCGTCCGCCGCTCCGGCCGAATTCAAGCAGGCACAGAAATGACAGGGCTATAATGCCCGTGCGGATGGCGGCGAAAGCCGGTCCGTCTCCAGTGCTAAGCGCCAGCACTTCGAGCCATTCGTGAAGGCCTTGGGTCACGCCGAAGAGGCCGAGCCAGGCCCACGGCAGGCGTTGCGCCGGTTGCCGACGCAGGTTGGCGCAGGTGACTGCCAGCAGAACGAACGAAAGGCCGGAGACAAACAGAAGATAATCCAACTGGCCCTGGAGAAGTGGAGCTAACATGGGAACGGAATCACCAACCTCGGCGCGAATGGGCGCCGCGTTCACGCAGGGCGCCACCGGGACGCATCAGCGGCGGCCGGAGAAACAGCCCGGCAAACGGGCGGTTGGGGTAGGTGGGCATCGGCGATCCTCCCGGAGCCATGGATTCAGGCAGAACGGTGCGAGTACCGCAATAGCTGAAGCTGGCGCCGGGCAGCGGGCTGATCGCCGCCCACGGCGGGAGAAATCTCGGTTCACTAACATCTGTGTCTGCCGCGGAATCGGGGGGCGCGAGAGGCGGCCTGTGTCGTCGTTACCCGGCGCGCGTCAGTGGCATTCGACCTCGTCCACTCCAGACCCCAAAGATTGACCGTGGCCGGCTGTTCTGGTTCGGCCGACCGCCCGCGAGCGACCGGCGGTTCAGCGAAACCCGGGGGGCGCCTCACTTCACGGACGGGTCATCCGGCAGGCCGAGTTTCTTATAGAGATCCCGCCGGCCGATTTTGTCGCCATCCAGAATCTTGCGCGCGAAACCCGCCACGGTGAGCGCCACCTCGCGCGGCACGACCTGCACGCCGTCGCCGTCCGCCACAATCACGTCGCCGGGATTCACCAGCACCCCGCCGACCACAACCGGGCGGTTGACCGACTGGATTTCGTTGCGCCAGGGGCGGATGCCGCGGCCGGCCCAACAATTGCGATCAGGGAAAGTACGGGGTGGGGTTTCATGACGCCGCCATGCCAGCAAGGGCGGAGGGAATCCACAAAAACATTCGCTCTGGTCGATGCGCGCGAACTCCGTTTAGCTAAAGCACCTAACAGGGCAGAAGGATCGCGCAGCGGCCTAGGAAACGGCGGCGGCGCTCCTGATGTATTTGAGGTTTCCCCGGCAGGTGAAGGCCCGTCCTGATCACCGCGCACGCTGCGCCCGGCCGTCAGCCACCAGTCGGTCGAAGATCGTCCGCCCGAACGTCGCCTGTTCCAGTTCCAAGCCCGACTGGTAGAGAGCCGCCCGCAAAGCCGCCTTCGCTGCCACCATGGGCGCATAGCCAGTAGCCGCCCGACCAGACGGCCTGCAACTGCCACTCGGCGATCGCCAAGGTGTAGTTGCGGCTCTTGAACACCACCTCAAGTGGTAGCTCGGCAAGCAGACGGTAGCGGCGGGACACAGGCACCCGGCGACCTTCGGCGGCAGTATCGGGCTGGACAATAAGAATCCGGATCGCGTTCGTACGGGGGTGAAGAGGTGAGGCTGTCCTCTGGCCTTGTGCTTCGCGGGATTCACGCTAAGAACCATTTCATGCCCTTCCACAAACCAGCTCTTGCGGTGTCATTCGTCGCATGCGCCGTGGCGTGTCTCGCCGCCACAACGAGCATAGCCGCCGATGCTATTACGGCCGCACAGGCCGCACAGCATGTAGGCGAAGTCCAAACCGTGCACGGTGTCGTTGCCAGCGCGACCTACGCGTCCGGAACCAAAGGGCAACCCACCTTCCTCAACCTCGACAAGCCTTATCCGGAAACGATTTTCACCGTCGTCATCTGGGGTTCCGACCGAGGAAAGTTTACTGCTCCGCCGGAGACGGCTTTCTCGGGACTGACCGTGCGGGTCACTGGGGAGATTACCGCCTACCGGGGCACGCCTGAAATTGTCGTTTACGATCCGTCGCAGATCATCATGGATAATACACCGCAGGGGCTCCCCGAGCAAGCGACGCCGATCAACCCGCCTTCGGGGACGATGGCCGTGGGGCCGGAGGCGACGTTGTCCATCGACGCTGGCCTCGATGGACTGCGGGCAAAGGCGGAAAAGGGGGATGCAGAGGCCCAATTGCTACTCGCGTTTGCCTACTATGACAAAGGCGACGGCGTGCCAAAAAACATCGCCGAAGCTGTAAAGTGGTTGCGCAATGCCGCCGAACAGGGCTATGCCGCAGCTCAGTATGCTCTTGGCAACGCGTGCTACAACGGCCACGGCGTGCCAAAAGACAGCACCGAAGCGGTGAATTGGTTTCTTAAGGCCGCCGAGCAGGGTTATGCTCCAGCCCAACGGATTCTCGGCCGGATGTATTGCACTGGCGACGGAGTCCCCAAAGAGCCGGCTGAGGCCGTCAAATGGTTACGCAAGGCAGCCGACCAAGGCGACGCGGACGCGCAAGCGGGACTGGGCGTCATGTATAAAGAAGGCGACGGCGTGGCCAAGAATCCAACGGAGGCTGTGAAATGGCTAAAGAAAGCGGCGGAACAGGGTGACAGCAGAGCACTAAGACTACTCGCAATCGATTGGGGACTAGACAGTTTGCCCTCCCGTAACTCCAAACTTGGGGAAGCTGAGCTTGCTGAAGCTGCAAGATTATTTCGCGTCATAGCTGTGGAAGGTGATGGTTGGGCCCAGAATTGGCTGGCGGACGCATATTCGCAAGGCGTGGGCGTCGCAAAAGACGACGTGGCCGCTGTCGAGTGGTGGCGAAAAGCTGCAATGAATGAAGTAGTTTGGGCCAAAGAAAAACTGGCAGAATCGTGTTTTTTGGGCAGGGGGGTGCAGAAAGACCATGCCGAAGCTTTGATATGGTATCGGGCTGCAAATAAGGAGATAATGTCGCGCAAACCGGTTGAGCTTGGATTGGATTACTTCCCAAGCAAACCTGACAAAAATGACCAACCCACAATTGCCGACCAAAACGATGCAATTCGAAAGCGAGCGGAAGGGGGTGACGCTGGATCACAATGGTCTCTTGGGGAAAATCTGGCAAAAGGCGATGGTGTCGCACAGGACGGCATCGAGGCCATCAAATGGATTCGCAAAGCGGCAGAACAAGGCCACGCCAAAGCTCAGTTTTGTCTAGGTCTCGCTTACGATATAGGCTCTTTAGGGGAACATGTTCAGACGGGCCTAAAGGAAGACGCAGAAGAAGCTGCCCGGTGGTATCGCAAGTCGGCTGAGCAAGGTGACACAAATGCACAACTCGCAATTGGGCGTCTTTGCTACAGTGGGCGCGGAACAACGCAGGATTTCGTAGAAGCTACGAAATGGTTCCAAAAAGCGGCGGAACAAAACAACGCACACGCCCAAATGCTATGTGGTCTTGCTTGCGCGTTTGGCGACGGAGTTGAGGAAAACGATGTGGCTGCCGTAAAGTGGCTGCGGAAGGCGGCCAACCGCCACAATCAGGATGCCGTGGAGGCGCTGCGAGATTTATTCAACATCGGCGCTGGGTTCGCAGACGAGGACGTGGAGTGAGGTGATGCGACTTCTTGCAGCTGCTGGCAATGGTGAGGGTGAAGCTCAATACCGGCTGTGGAGCGCATATTCGTCAGGGGAGGATGTAATGCGGGACGAAACCGAAGCCCTGAAATGGCTTCAACGGGCCGCCGAACAGGGCCACGCAGAGGCTCAACCCTACCTTGGAATGGACGATGTTTTTCACGGAACAACGTTTTGAAGGCCGTTAAGTGGTTCCGCAGGGCCGCCACGGCCACGTGATCACGGTGATCGTCGAAGCGGACGTCAGGACGTTGGCTCAGGTCTTGGCGACGGCCCGAAAGTGGGCGAAAAGGGCAGGGGTCCGTGCCTGCCCGCGCTATGGCTTCAGGACTTGAAAAACCGGACAGACAGATACCGTGCGAAAGGCCGAAACTTTCCCTGCAAGTGTAAGTCGTTGGGGGTCATTGGTGGTGGAGGATGGATTCGAACCATGAGCCAGAGGTTCGTAACCCATCGGAAGATCAAGGAGGTTATGAAAGTGAGCCTCCGGCGTGCACACACGTAAGCGCACACGTTTGGGTCCAGACCTGTCGCGACCTGGCACAAGTGGTCACGATGTGGCCGTGGGTTTCTGCTAAGGTGCGCAAAGCCATCCTCACGCTGCTGAACGCAGCGCAAGGGGATGGCCATGACACCGGCGCAGACTGAGGGGCGGAGTGCAGCGACGGGAGACGGCGCCACGAGCGCTGCCCAGAAGCAGGCGGAAGGTTTCCCTGCCCTCAAAGGCGGGGGAAGGGGCGTAAGTGACCCTCCCACGGGCGGAAACGACGAAAGCCCGGAATATCGGAAGCGCAGGTGGAGCGACCTCCATGAGGTTACGCTCGACGTAATTCTGGCGCGAGCAAAGGAAGCGGCTACAGGCGCGGCATCGGGAGGCGAGGGCGAGCGGGCCGCCGGATGCGGCGCGGGCGCCGCGCCGGCGCCCGCCGCCCTTCCTTGTCATACAGCGGATAAGTGCATCCATTCATCCAGTGAGGAGCTCAACGGGAAGCTGAGTGAGGAATGTGCTCCAACCGACCGACAAAATGAGCGCGAAGCGAAAAGAATGGAGGAGGAAGGAAAGGAGCTCTTCAGCACTCAGCAGGGAGTGACAGGAGTTCCGAGCCCAGCAAACAAAAGCATCTGGAAACGAGGAAACGGTTACGGGCGAACAGCGAAAGAAATCCGCGCTACGATAGGTTCTTTCGCTACACGGTGGGGTTTAGAGCGGTTGGGATTCATGACCCACACCTTTGCGGGTGAAGCACCCACAATCAAAGAAGCAAGGCGGCGGTGGCGGTCACTTCGCATCAATGCGCTGGACGGGCGGTACCACTCTTGGTTGTGCGTGCTTCAGAGGGCCAGATTTGGGCGGCTGCACTTCCACCTGGTGGTGGTGTGTCGGAAGGACGTTCGGACGGGCTTCGATTTCGAGGCGGTCAAGCGGAGGGATTACCGGTCCGCGAGTGAATACCTGCGCGGAGAGTGGGAGTTCTGGCGCGAGGCCTGCCCAAAGTACAGCTTCGGACGGTCTGAACTGCTCCCGGTGCGCACGGATGCCGAGAGAGCAGCGCGGTATGTGGCGCGATATATTTCCCGCCATCTCCGGACACGGTTCCCAGAAGACAAACGGGCGCGGTTGGTTAGTTTCGCAGATAATGCACGCGAGGGCCTTGCGCGGCACCGTCTACATGTGGAGACAGGCGGACCAGCGGAACGCCGTTTGGGCGGACTAATCCACGACTTGGGTTTATCCGGCGTGGGCGAGCTGCGCACGCAGTTGGGCCGAAGCTGGCGGCGGAAATTGGGGAGGCTGCTTGATCCTGACGAGGTGACGGAGAGAGATTTCTGGCGGATCGTCGGTGCGACTCTGGGCTGCCTAGATGGGGGAAACGGTCTTTACCAGGCGCTGCAAGAATCGCTGGCGGCTGTTACGGCGGATCCCTGCGAGTGGCAAGCGGAGTATTAGGGTCCCGCCAGATTTCGAGTGCACTGGTTCAGGGATTTGCCTTTTCGCTAAGCATGGACCTCAACTGGATTAAGACTTCGTCGTGTGAACCGTGATGTTCTGATAGACTCGTGGTCCGTTCGAGAATCTCCACTCCTCTTTCTGCGTGTTCTCTCCATTTTGGGTTCTTGCGGAGCTGCAGCGCCCTTGCCATCGCCGCATAGGAAAATGGAAAGTCAGGATATTTGGCTATGACCTCCTGGTATTTCGCCATAGCCTCGTCCGTCATCTTGAGTTCGATTCTCCCACCTGGAAGTTCGGACCAAGTCCCGTCCATGCTGTCGCTGATACCCATAAGAAGGGAAATCGTATGAAAAGGCTCCTGACAGCATTGTCGCTGCTTCTGTTTACGTTCGGGACGGGCGTGCCTGCATGTGCGCCGAGGAACGAATGGAGGGAACTTAATGACGAGTCGGTGTCGCTCTATCGGCAAGGGCAATACGACCGTGGCGTGGTGGTCGCGAAGAAGGCGCTCCAAGTAGCGGAGCACGCCGTGGGCCCGGATGATCCCATTGTGGCCACAAGCCTTAACATCCTGGGTTTGCTGTACGTTGCCCAAGGCCAGTACGCGCAGGCCGAGCCCCTCTATAAGCGTGCACTCGCGATCAATGAAAAAGCCTTGGGCCCGGATCATCCCACCGTGGCCACGGGCCTGAACAACCTCGCAGGGGTGTACATGGCCCAAGGCCAGTACGCGGAGGCCGAGCCTCTGTACAAAGGCGCGTTGGCGATCAGGGAGAAGACCCTGGGCTCGGATCATCCCGATGTGGGCCAGAGCCTGAACAACCTCGCGTTCCTGTACGATGATCAAGGCAAATACGCGCAGGCGGAGCCGCTGTACAAACGCGCGCTGGCGATTTTTGAGAAGTCCCAGGGCCCGGATCATCCCACCGTGGCCACCGGCCTGAACAACCTCGCAGGGGTGTACAAGGCCCAAGGGCAGTACGCAGAGGCCGAACGGCTTTGCAGGCGCGCACTGGCAATAGATGAGAAAGCCCTTGGCTCCAATCACCCGGATGTAGCGAAAGACCTGAACAACATCGCGGAGTTGTGCCGTGCCCAAGGCCAGTACGCGCAGGCCGAACCACTCTACAAGCGCGCGCTGGTGATCAGGGAGAACACCCTGGGCTCGGATCATCCCGATGTGGGCCAGAGCCTGAACAACCTCGCGTTGCTGTACGACACCCAAGAGAAGTACGCGGAGGTCGAGCCCCTCTATAAACGTGCACTCGCGATTAATGAAAAAGCCTTGGGCCCGGATCATCCCACCGTGGCCACGTGCCTCGAGAATTTGGCGGCGCTATACAGAATGACCAACCGGGCAGAAGAGGCCGAGGTCCTTGCCAAGCGCGCCGCAGCGATCCGCACGATCAAGAGGTGAACCGAGCCATCTGGGTGCCCGGGCTTCAAGCGGCCTTGGGCTGCCCCAGATCGCCAGCCATCTTGTCTGCCCGGGTTGCCCGGTGACCGTGGTGCCCGGGCGCTGGGGAGCCCGGGATTCATGAATGCCGTGGCGGCGGGGGCTCCGAGGATCGGTGCGCCGTCTTGTCCGGCAGTCCCCGCGAATGATGTGGAATGACGATCCCCTCAGACCAACTCACTTCTTCGGCTCGGCCGCCGACGTTGCCGCTGGCTTCTGATCGTCGAACGGCTTCGCCCCCTTCGGCAGCGTGTCGCGGAGCAGTTTCTCGAAGCGCGCATTACCCTTACCAACGACGTGTTGAAGCTACCGGAGCGCTGTCCCGACGCAACAGCGCACCTGCTCGATCCATGTATGGCGTCGGTCCCGGGAGATGTGGAAGAGGTCTTCTTCGATCGATCATTGATCTCCACAGCGATTGCCGGCTGAAGCACGCGACCCCGAAAACGACCACCGCCCACGACTCAGAAGCTTGATCCATCGGTCGCTTTGGCGATGAACTCGCTGATGCCGTAGTCGCCATTCCATCCCTCGTTGAACCCGAAGCCTGGATTCCCGCGGGTGTACGTACTGTCCTTCACCGTCACCAGCAGCACTCCGTTCTTATACGCCTTGATCTCGTTGCCCACAATGGTTGCCTTTATCCTATCACCCGTCTTCACGGCGTACTGCTTCCCTCCCACTTGCAGAAGATAGGTGAAATCGGCCAGGGGCCCATTCCATCTCACGAGGATCAAGTAGGCGGTCTCGTCATCCCTCAGCGAAAAAGAGATCTCGTATCCGTCGCAATTGTGCTTTGCCAACGAGGAGCGAAGCCGCACCTCTACTTCCGGATAGCGAAACACCGTTCTTTTATCCACCACCACCTCCACGCTTTGATTTGGAGGCCATTCGCCGGTCAGAAGGGCCACCGGGTCCGCATAGCTCGCGGGGCCAGCGTGGCCGAATGCATATCCGGGATATGTCGAGACATTGCCCCAATCCAAGCCGATCGTTTTTCCAACCATCCAATGGCCGCCTTCCGAGATCGGATCTTCATTGAGTGGGAACTGCGTCGAGTAGCCGGCCACATGCGTCTTGGGCAGGTGCGAACCTGTTGTGGTCGTCTGCGGCCCGGCGGAACAGCCGGCAAGAAATGCGAGGAAAGCAGTGGCCAGGCATAGCCGCCGCCACGCTTCTTGGAATGCGACGAAGACTCGGTTCATGTTTCTGTTGCGTTCCTCCATCCGTTTTGGAGGCGTCGTCCAGTGGGGTAGGTCGTATCTGCTCCGGTGCTCATGAGAAAGCGCCGTTTCGGTGATGCTCGATTGAAACTCAGAAGCAGGTCGGACGCCACCTCAAACTGCCCCGGCAGGTCCGGCATTAACCGGCCACCCAAGCTGTGGTACTTTTCGAGTATCGCATTGAGGTGGCTTGGTCAGGCAACGGTAACGCGAAGCGAACCGCAGAACCCTCGAACCCAAGCCGCCCGGTGACCGGGGACCAGGGGTGGAGGGCGAAAAGAGGAGGGAGGCCGGGAGCAGTTCGGACAGGGATGCTGACGGGGTGGGGTGCCTGAGGGCCGGCATGCCGAGGATTAAGCGCACAAAAACCGGCGAACGAATGACGAACAGGGAGTCAATTCACCTATGAAAGTGATCGGCGCTGATCGGATCCACCAATTTACCTAACGCGACAGGAAGCGCCACCGGGGGGGCCCCCCCCGCGTATCCGAGAGCGAGAATCGGCCCGCATGGGGCAAATAAAGGGGAGTAGCGGAGCTGTTCTGTTCCCTTTCCGTTCCGTGTTTTGGTGCTGCCTATGAGATTGGTGCTCAGGGAGGGGCATAATCTTTGTGAGCGGTGGCTGGTGAAGGTCTTTTAGAAAGGTGGCCGGTCCGCGGGTGGTCGCCTGTGGCAGGGGTGGTGGGGGGTGGGGGTCGGAAATGAGCTCTTAAGCCGGTGCCAGATAGGTGCCCGTAAGAAATCAATTCTGTGCATCGCAGTGCAAAACGGTGCATTTTCATAGGAGGGAAGCAAATCTTCGCCTCTTAGAATAGCGGATTGGGTTTCCTCGCGCGCAGTTCCGAGAAACGGCTTTGGCGGATTCACCCATGCTCAGAACAGCGGCGCGTTGTTCTTCGGGTCGTTGAGCAAAGCTTCAAACCGCGGGTCACTTCGGACGTTATCCCAGGCCGGATCGACCCGCAGCATCGGCACGGTCAGCCCGCTCGGCACCCGCAGCAATCGCGCGAGCAGGGCGATACACTCCGTCGGCCGATTTCCGTGCGCATAAAGCTTCGCGAGGGAGATTTCGCGGTGCCAACGCGCCCACTGCCTGTCGGGGACGCGCATCGCTTCGACATAACGCCGGGCCGCCGCGATCGCTTCCTCGAACCGGCCGATTCGAGCCAACGCCGCCGCCAGCCGGTAGTCTTGCACCGAACGGTCAACCTCGACGCCTCCCCGCAGCTTCTCCGCTAGCGCCAAGGCGACCCGCGCTGCCTCGTCCACCTCCTTGGCGCGGTCCAACCGCCGTAGCACGTCAGATTGCCAAATACGAAATCGGAAACGCTCATCATCGTTGAGCTGCGGTAATGCCAACTCAGCATTGATTAAGTCCAAGGCCTCCGCGAAGCGCCGCGCATGCCATAGCCAAAACACGCGATCCGACGCATCCAAGCCATGTATATCATCCAGCGTCGCCGGCAGCTCTCCGGTCAACTGATATCGTGCGTAAACAAACGAGGCATCGTTGCCTTGGGCGGCGGACAACATGGCACGGATTTCGGACAAAGCCGCATTCCAAGCGTTGTAGCGCCGCAAATCCGCGAGGTACAATAGGTCGAGCTGCCTTTCTTCCAGATTGCGCGGATCAAGGGCGATGGCTTGGCGTTGCTCTTTTTCTGCCTCGTCCATCCTCCCCCTGTACGCCTTGGCCAGGCCGATAATGATGTGGGCATTGTCTTCGTTTGGTCTCGCCTGCAGATATTTTTCGGCGAGATCCAGCCCGCGCGACGTATTCCCTTCGACCGTTATGTAGTAAAACGCAAGCGAACCGTCGCCCGCACCGCCGGGCATCAACTGCGAAGCCTTTTCCGCCCACCGCTTGGCCTCCGCGGCATGCCGCAGTCGGTCCTCCGGATCTGTCAGCAAACCGACAAGGTCCGTATGCGTTGTGGAAAGAGCGTCGGCAGCTGACATGAAATTCGGGTCCAGCTGCATGGCCTCCTCCAAGAGCTTGATGCTCTCCAAACGATCCCTGACCGGGTCGGCACCGAACCCGTAGTTCGTGATGCTGATGCTCTTTAGGTAAAGGTCGTAGGCCCGGGGATCCTTCGTCATGAACTGCGCGCCGGCGAGCAATCCGCCGGCTGCCCGCGCCTGCAGCACCCGGGCCACCTCGTCGGCAATGTCGCCTTGGATCGCGAAGACATCGGAGAGTTCCCTGTCGTAGGTCTGTGCCCACAGCAATTCCTCGTCGCTGGCCCGCCGCAGATCGAGCTGAATGCGGACACGCTTTTCCGCGCGACGGACGCTGCCCGTGATGACATAAGCGACGCCGAGCTGTCGCCCGATCTCCGTCAACGACGCCTTGCTGTCCCGGTAGGAGCGCGCGGAATTCCGCGAAATCACCCTCAGGTCCGGGATGCGCCCGAGCGTGGCGATAATTTCCGCGTGAATGCCGTCGGTGAAGAACGCGTTTTCCGGGTCGGGGCTCAGGTTTTCGAGCGGCAGCACGACCAGGGATTTCTCGCGGGCGGTCGCATCAACGATCGGCGGTTTGGTCGAGGCGGCGGACTCCGGCCACGGCGCCGGTGCAGTCGTCGCCGCGGATGGTCGCAGCCACATCCAAGCGGCTGCTGCCGCCATCGCGACGAATGCCAAAGCCACGCACACACGCCCGACCAGGGGGCTCGCCCATCGGTGGCGGAGGGAACCGCCGGCCTGGAGCCCCAGCAGGTCGTCGAGCATCGCCGATGCGTCGTGATAGCGTCGCCCCGGATCGGGTTCGCAGGCGCGCAGGATGATTTCGTTGAGCTCCAGCAGGAGCTTCCGGTCGGGACGCTGGCCCATCTCCGGGGGCAGCCGCGGAAACTCCTGCCGGTCGAGCCCGGTTGCCAGTTCGTAAAGCAGGCGTCCGAGGGCGAACACGTCGGCGGACGGCTGGCCCGGACCCTCCGGCGGCAAGAAGCCCTCCGTGCCGACATTGCTCATTGCATCGGCGGTGGACGCCACCAGACCGATGTCGGCCAGCTTGGGCACGCCGCCCACCAGGATGACGTTCGACGGTTTGATGTCGCGGTGCACCAAGCCGTGGGCGTGCAGCCCGGCGAGCGCCCAGGCGAGCTCGACCCCGAAGGTCACGCACTCCGCCGCCGGCAGCCGGCCCCGCCGCGCCCGCAGTTCCCGGAGCGTGAGCGGCCGGTATTTGGCCGGGTTGACCTGGTCGCCCGTATCCACGTCGTCGGCGAGCTCCATCACGTAGTAGAAGAACCCGGCCTGCTCGTTCTGCCCGACATGCAGCAGCGCGAGCTGCCCGGCCTCCGGCCGCGACATCGCGGTGAACCGCTTCAGGCCGCTGAATTCCCGCTCGAACGGTCCCGCGTCCGCGAACCGGTCGCGCCACACGACCTTGATCGCCCGATACACGCCCGTTAGCCCGCGCGCCAGCCACACTTCGCCATAAGCACCCTGCCCGATTGGACGGATCAGTTCGAAATCGGGAATGACCGGCGGCCCTGGGCGGCGGGTGGGCGCATCCGCATTCACGGATCACCTTTGCCAGAATCACCGGGGAACTGCGACGAAAATTTCCAGGTTAT
>Ga0182021_10005634_pt1 | contig 14853 bp, 15 predicted proteins | sample 612E3MmetaG_FD_120493 | JGI IMG/M metagenome (GOLD analysis project Ga0182021, IMG submission 120493) | Permafrost microbial communities from Stordalen Mire, Sweden - 612E3M metaG (Illumina Assembly) | ecosystem: Environmental > Terrestrial > Soil > Wetlands > Permafrost | place: Sweden... | reverse complement strand
TCCACAGGTATGCCCAGGAGCTCCAATTCTCGGTGACATTCTGGTAATACAGTATGCCGCCTATCCCTGCCACGATGCACGCCGGGACGGCCATATCCGGTGTACCGACCAACAAGCCCAGGATCAGAAGGACCGCGCCGGCAAGCATGACCCATGTGGGCCACTCAAAAGTGAGGTTAAAGATGTTTGCCAGGTTGGGATCGATCCGGGTGGCGATCAGCCAGCCAGCAGCGATGATCAGCAGTAATCCAAAGACCAATTGAGTGCGATTTTTCTTTTCCATCAGTATTCTCCAAGAATGAAATTTCAGGCAACCATATCTCCTGAATATATACGCTGAAATCTACCTGAAGTTACGTTTCTCCAGCACCATCCTGATGATTTGATGCGTAATAAATCCGTTTATTGACCTCGATCAGGAACCCTGCGATGGACCCGCAAGCAAGGCAGATTTCTGCTGGGAATTTTTGTCGGGGCAGATGAAGAAAGCGGAAGAACCCGAGGTTCAGGCAATCTGGGATATTACACCGCAAGATGTCATCAGCCCCGCGGACCGAACTCCAGAAAATAGGTGTGAGGGGTTAATGAGCCAAATGACTGCCAACGGCTTCAGGCAGGTCGCCATATTTATTTGGGAAGCCTGCCGAAGACTTTCAGCAAGCCGCGATGAAATTTATGGAAGGAAGCCGTGTCATGGGCAAACATGTTGATACACTCGCCATGGATTTCGGCGATACCGTTCTCTTGGCAAAAACGGATGGCAGCATCGGACTGCGCACCCTGCTGCATCCAGACACGTTTGATGCCCGCCGCCGCAGCATCCCTGACTACTTTTTCGGTCTGAGCGGGCGGGACGATGACAATGACCCCGTTCACTTTTTCGGGCAGAGAATCAAAATTCTTATATGCTTTGGCACCTTCGAGGGTTTCCGCTTCTGGGTGGATGGGATACAGTTTATAGCCATGAGCGGTCAACTCACGGAAGGTGGTGTTTCCGAACTTTTTTCCACCACGCGAGACACCCACAATGGCGAGGGTGTCTTGGGAGATGAAATCATCGATTGCTGTTTTACTGGTCATTGGATGCTCCTGTTTAATTATTCTGACTTACCCATTATAGGTTGACTTTCGTTTGCTTGGCTATCAATTACCTGAAATCCAGCAGGAATTTGAAAACCAGGTAGATATCCGTTCTTATTCCGGAAACATTACATCGCCTTTGATGTCATTTCCATACTGACCTGCCAGAGTTTCAGGGCCGCATCCTGGTTATGGGATGCCGGACTTGATTCAATCTGCTTGCAATCGTGGAAATACCGTCCCGTAACGCCTTCGACCTCGGCTGAAGAAGCCAGGTAGATGCTCGTTTGGGCTCCCACCTGCGGTTTGCGGCCGAAGAAGTGAGCGGATAGTTTAGCACCCAGCTTGAACAACGAGCCATTGTTCAGGGCAAAACCGGTATCCACATATCCCGGATGCAGGGCATTGGCTGTATTCCCGGTGCCAGCCAGTCGTCGCGCCAGTTCATAGGTGAAAAGCAGGTTAGCGAGCTTGGATTGAGCGTAGGCTCCCCAGCCGCTGAATTTCCTCTCCCCCTGCAGGTTGTCAAAATCCAATCCTCTTGCGCTGGTGTGAGCCGCCGAAGAGACATTGATAATGCGGGCTGGTGAACTCGCTTTCAAGACATCTAACAAAAGATTGGTCAACAGGAAATAACTGATATGGTTCAGGGCAAAGGTATATTCAAAACCATCGACTGTGAGAGTACGCTTATTGAAAAAGCCGCCAGCATTGTTCACCAGCACATGCAACCGGGAATGCTTGTTCCTGAAATCTGTAGCTACATGTGAGATACCCGTGATGGTGGATAAATCTGCAGCAATGAATTCGACGGGGATGCCGGTATCCGCCGCGATGGCTGCAGCCACGGCAGCGCATTTCTCTTTATTTCGGCTGACAATGGTCACCTGCCCCCCCCTCCGGGACAACTCCCGGGCCGTGACCAATCCTATTCCGTTCGTTGCTCCCGTGATAAGCACGATCTTATCTTTTAAAGGATTCTCCATAAGTACCCTGCCTGGTCCAAGATGAATGAAGTTTATAGCAAAAACTCTCTTGCGTCAAATATAACCAACGTGGTAAAGTACAGGGAGGAGGTACCATGGACCTTTTCAGAATAGTTGATGAGCGTCGCTCGATGCGAAAATATGCAGATACACCGGTGGATGAAGAGAAGCTCCATAAGATACTTGAAACAGCCAACAAAGCTCCTTCTGCGGGCAATATGCAGGGGTACGAAATCTACCTCGTTCGCAGTCTCGAACAACGACAGGCGCTGGTAAAAGCTGCAGGGGACCAGGAATTTTTGGCGGAGGCACCGGTGGTGTTAGTCTTTTGCACCAATCCATCCCGGTTGGTCGAACGATACCAGGAGCGAGGAAGCAGCCTGTATTGCATTCAGGATGCCACGATCGCCTGTGCATTTTCAATGCTGGCAGCCAAGGCATTGGGACTGGACAGTGTCTGGGTAGGAGCGTTTGATGAAGAGGCTGTCAGGAAAATCGCCCACATCCCCGAAAACCTGAGGCCGATTGCCATGCTACCGGTCGGGTATGCAGGAAAAGAACCGGGGGTACGCCCGAGGCGTGAACTAAATGACCTTATCCATGAGGCATGATTGTTTCAGTGTCTTTGGGGAGGTCCGGACATGTTGGGAAAGAGGAGCGTGGAACCGCTTTCCCTTCCCATTACCTGATATAAACTAAATCCAATGCAAGACCGGGATGAACAGGATCAGGGCAAGGATATCCACTGTCTAGGTGGTGCCGATGGTGAATAGTTTGTTCTTTTAGGATTGCATGTCAAACACCCAGAAGACAGCGATGAAGAAGGTCAGGTAGCCGATCAAGAAGATGAGCCATGGAGCGCTGCGGCCCCACCAGGAATAATCCCAGGTGAGAGCGCCAACTGAGTTGAGCAGGTATTCCACAAAGACGCAGAAGGCAGACCCGGCAACCGCAATGAATATCCGGTTGGGGATGCCCAGGATCTAAGCTTTTTTATCAGGGAGAAGCATTTTCATCCAGATGATGCCCGAGACAGCGAACATAAAGCATATCTCTATGTTAAGACCGATAAGGATGAGGAATGCGGTTCTGCCAGGCGCACCCCAAACCGGGGCATAATTGGTGAAGTGGAAAACCAATGAATTTCAAATCTCATTAAACCAATCCATGCCCGAGAAGGCAAGACCTGCCTGGACCAGGCTCCAGTTATGTTTTTCGATTTCAACGGTGTAAACGTAAAATACAAAAGAAAGCATGGGGACGACGTATCAGGCAAATGTTTCACTCCCTTTTCGAAGAATTTGCAAGGCTTGCAGCGCGGATGATGTGGGCATGTATGACTCCTTTATCAAAGATGTGAACTAGGGGTATTCATTCCAGGCCGCCAAAATCCTTAAAGGTCCGGTTCACCCATTCGGGTTCTTGTGGCAGGAACCTGCCAAAAACCCATTTAGCACCCAATTCCCTGCTGATATCCGTTGTTTGACCCCCTGCCCAGGTTGTCGTGATCCTGGCTCTCAGGGTAACCGCTTCGGCGGTTAATCCGGAGGGAAGACGAAGAATATATTGTGTACCCAGAGTAAAAGCAAGAACCACCCAGAACCAGGGTGGACAAGGGCGGGGGTTCCACTGACAATCCAACAGCAATCCAAAGGTAGGGAGAGACCTAGCTTCTGCCAAAGGTGCTCGACAATCTCGGGATGGCTGCCGAGACGGTAATATGGATCGAGTGTGCTTTGGATGCCGCAAGTAGGGCAGCGGTGGGGTTCCTGGCAGCAAGATATTGAAGTACTTTCTGATTGGCAGGGATCGAAATGTTTATCATAAACCTTTTGTGAGTGATTAGCTCAGGAGCCCAATTGCAGACCCTGCGTGCTGGTGAATAAATTTTGGTGCATTGAAAAAGGTGTATACGCCAAACCCCAAGGCAACAACGAGTGTCTTGGTTGCCGGTAGTGCAGATAAGATCCTAGGTGCATTCCATATATTACTATTGCCCTGATAAAATAATCCCGCGCAATTAAACTAATCATATAGCAAATAACTTGCGAGGTCAAAGTAAACAGACAGCTTGATGTGAATAAAAATTGATCGGATACTGGTTTAGTGAGGACTGAATAATTTTCGTCTCGTTGAACTAATCCAACGCCGCAAAGGCGACAAGCGAAGGATCAGGAGTACCAGGATTACAAACCCCCAGATCAATGGCTGAATAATGTTCCCCTGCAACGTAAATATGTTCCCTTTAAGCGACCAGGCATAATGAAGTATGACCACCAGGCCGGCAGGGTAGATCAGCCAGTGGAGCCGCTTCCAGTTCCGCCCCATACGCCTTATAAAATAGTCGAATGAAGTAACAGCCAGAGGAAGGAGCAGGCTGAAAGCCAGAACTCCCGCGATGAGGTAGAGCTTTCCAAACAATAAGGGAATTATCTGTGAAAGATTAAAAGCATAATCCAGACCGAGGAAAACCATGATATGGAGACTGGCATAGAAGAAAGTGTATAACCCGAGCGCACGACGGCGAGGTAGTACAGTCCTCCAACCGGTAACAGTATAAAGAGGTGTGATGGCTAGAGTGGCCACAAGAAAATATACAGCTATCCGACCCAGTCGCTGTTCGATGTCCTGAATTGGATTTACAGTCAGATTGTCGGTGAAAAAATAGATAATGAGGAGCGCCAGTGGAAGCCATCCGATGATATGGACTGCTATCTGCAGCCAGGGGAATCGGCGTTTATTTTTCACCTAATAATTCGCCCTCAAGTCAAGTCCAGTGTAAAGGGACGCCACCTCATCGTTGTACCCATTGAACATCAATGTTTGCCGACGACCCAATTCACCGATCCGGCGCTCGGTTGCCTGCGACCAGCGAGGATGATCAACATTGGGGTTGACGTTCGAATAAAAGCCGTACTCAGCTGAGGATATATTATTCCAAAATGTGTCCGGTTGTTGCTCGGTCAATTCGATTTTAACTATGGCCTTGATGGACTTGAAGCCATATTTCCAGGGTACCACCAGGCGCAATGGAGCACCATCCTGACTGGGCAAGCTCTGTCCGTACATTCCGGTAGCGATGATCGTCAGCCGGTGCATCGCTTCATCCAGCCGCAGTCCCTCATCATAGGGCCAGGGAAAGGTTGGGTCGCCTTCGCCAGGCATTTGGGACTTGTCCATCAGTGTGACGAAACGGACATACTTGGCACTGGTCATCGGCTGGACATCCCGCAGCAGATCGGCCAGTTCAAATCCCGTCCAGGGGATGACCATGCTCCATGCTTCCACACAGCGCAGTCGGTAAATTCGTTCCTTCTGTTGGAATTTCAACAAATCTTCGATCCCGTAGGTTTTGGGATTCTGAACCAATCCACCCACTTCCACCGACCATGGACTGGTTTTGAAATTTTGAGAAAGAGGTGCCACGGCATCCTTGGCTGTGGAGAACTCGTAATAGTTGTTGTAATGGGTAATTTGATCCAATGTGTTGAGCGGGTTTGCCAGCTCGTCAGTAGTCAGACCTTGAGCGTTGTCGGGGACCGGGACACTGGGTGTTGACGTTTCTGATCCCCAGCCGGGTATGGCTGTTGGCCCTCCATTCCCCGCCACAGGTCCCGCGGAAGAATTCACTCCACAGGCAGCCAGGAAGGTGGTCACACTAACGATGCCGGCAGCCTTTAAAAAGTCCCGTCGCGACAGATAGGAGCTGTAAGATGTAATTTCAGAGGGTGGTACGGCTACATGCCTGAGTTTGCGTTCCATGTTGACCTCCATTGTATTGAACCAGTAAAATTAGACATAAGTTATCCTATTCTAGTATAGTTTCGTTAAGATAACGTTAGAACGTGCAGGATCAAGCATCATCGGCTTGAGCCATTTCCCAGGCCAGGATGGCTTTCTTGCGGGCAGACCCGTACCGGTAACCCCCGAACTCTCCTAATTTCCGGAGCACACGATGGCAGGGTATAAGATATGCCAGCGGATTATGGGCGACTGCACCCCCGACTGCACGGGCCGCTTTACCTGAGCAGACCTGTTCGGCAATTGTCTTGTATGTAGTGACTCTGCCTGAAGGCAAACGGAGCAAAGCCTCCCAGACTTTGATCTGGAAATTCGTTCCGCGCATGTGGAGTGCCAGGGGAGCACCGGGGACGGGTAAAAAAATATGATCTACGGTTGATTCGGTATGGAAGGGGTCTTTGATCAGGGTGGCGTTGGTCCAGACGTGGCGGAGTTCAGCCAACAAACCGGAACGGTCACCGTTTTGAACGAAACCAAAAAAACAGATCCCGCGAACCGTCAGAGCAATCAGACACTCCCCAAATGGAGTCGGGTGGTAGCCATAGATTATTTCCATCCCCCTTCCTTTGGACTTGAACTCGCCAGGGGTGACGGCATCACATTGAACGAAGAGGTCATGCAGGCGACCCGGGCTGGACAGACCAGATTGATAGGTGGCGTCCAATAAATTAGAATTGAAAAGAAGTTGTTTGGCTTTTTCCTTGGTCAGGAATTGCAAGAAGCGTTTGGGGCTGATACCTGCCCACCGGGTAAATAAGCGCTGGAAGTGATAATCGCTTAAACCGATGTGGGCAGCCACTTCGCCCAGGTTGGGTTGGCAGTTGGAATTGCTTTCAATGTACAAAATAGCCTGTTCAATACGGGTGTAATCTTCTGAAAGTCGGTCGAAATTGGCCATACGCCAATTGTAGGCTATTCCACGTGAAATGCCACCCGAATCTTGCGTTTTTTCACTTTCATCCCGCAAGCCCGGGAAATCAAAAGTGCCCTCCTGGTTTCCTTGAAGGCAAGTTCACCAGGTATTATCGATCAAATAGCCGAAAAACCGAGTACAAGGAAGGCGGTCATTAATAGTAATAGAATTGGCAGAATCCTGAAAATCGTTTGACGAGAAAGGAGCGATTTTCCAGCCCGGAGCATGACCAACAACAACCCACCAATCCCGATCAACGCACCCCCGAAGCCGACGAGAGAGAAAATGGGTCCGGTTTGACCGCTGAAAACCAGAACTTCTGGCAGGATGAAGATGATCAATCCTGCCACACCATGGAACACAGCCACCACGATCACCGGCAGGCTGTTTTTTATCGGTAAAATGCGCGTAGCCATGATTGCCAGATAACCGACGATGATAAACACCAGGTAAATTATCCGGAAGGCAATAAGAAACTCCCAAACCAGACCAAGGGACAGGCTGAGGGGTATCGCAGATGAGATGATAACCACGATGGGATTGTCCAGAACTTCAAAACCCAGAATGATGATTAACAACCCGGCGAGCAGCAGAATACCGAAACCGATCGTATAAGCAATGATGGGTATTTTGCTGAAATGGTCAATACCGATGGCAATCTGATAGGCGGCCAGAAACCCTGTCAGGAACAGCAGGATTCGATCAAACACGGAAAGTTTTTCCACCTCGTTATAGCCATCCATTAGACAGCTAATAAAATCATCGCGGTAAGCATGTACACCGAGGCATATTTGAACAGCCCGAAGTTGATGCGGTCAGAGGGGTGAATTATGCTGGAGAATGTCAAAACCAATAATCCAGTTGACATGACCACCAGAACACGCAAGAAACCAATTTGGATCCCGATCATGATCCCTGCTGTGGCAATTGAAAAAGCAGCAATAAGACTTGAAAAAGCGATGATGGCCCGTGTCAATTTGAATCCGTACACTGATGCAAAGGAAGGGATGCCAATTGATTGGTAATCCTGATAATTGCGCATAGCGAAGGTCAGAATGTGGGTGGGGATCCAAAACACCACTGCAAGCGCGAGAAGAATACCAATGGCATCCAGGTGTCCCATTCCGAGCACACGTCCTGCCAAGATAGGCATCGCTCCCGCTATCCCCCCCCAAACAATGGACCACGCCGAGCGACGTTTTAACCAGATGGTATAAACGACCACATCAAAAAATAAACCTGCAAATACGATCAACCCGTAACTTGGTTTCATAACCACGGCCAGGCCGATACCGATGACAGAAAGCGTCAGCCCGAGGCGCAGGGCTTGATTCGGTGCGATTTGCCCAGAAGCAAGAGGGCGTGTGCAGGTGCGGGTCATCCTGGCATCAATATCGCGGTCAAACCACATGTTGATAATGGTGCTGCCTGCGATGGCAAGGTAAAGGCTGATGACGAGGCCAATGAAAGCATACCAGTGCATGACCGGGCAGCGGGCAGTCATAAAGCCGGCCAAGCCGGTGGAGAGCAAAAGGCCGGTCTGCATGGACTTGGTCAGCGGCCAATAGAGTTTTATCTTCTCCCCGAACGCCGGTAGGACATTCATGATGGTATTGCTCCAATGCCTGAGAGGGATAATAGTCAGAGACGCAATTTTACCCTGTTCTGCTGTTCTTGTCGCAGCTACCTGGGTAAAAGTACCAACCGTGCTTGTCTCTGCCCGTCTGACAGCCCAACGCATCCTGGACGATACAGCCCGGGAGAGATAAGAATATTTTCTGAGGAGCCTTAATATGACAACCAGTGCGGCCTTGGCTCGTTCGATCACCTGGAAAAGCAGTAAACAATCCTATTTCACCACCGTGCTACTGGCAGACCGGGCCTTGGTGGATGATTGCCTGCGCGCCTATGCTTACTTCCGTTGGGCAGACGATGCGGTCGATATTGCATTGCAATCCGAGAAAGAACGGACTGATTTTATTACCAGGTAAAAAATGCTTATCAGGAAGTTATACAGGACCGAGAAGATCATGGACCTTTGTCCAGAGGAGCAGATGCTCGCCGATCTGATCGGACATGACAGGAAGCCTGAGAGTGGCCTGCATTCCTTCATCTGCAATTTTATGGCTGTCGTCGAGTTTGACGGCAATCGGATGGGGAGGCTGGTCAAGAGAGATGAATTAACGATTTATACAAATCATCTGGCTACTGCAGTGATGGACGGGCTCCAGTATTTAATTGGCAATGGTCATCCCTGCCCAAAAACCCCGGAACGGGCCATAGCTGTCACCGGGGCGCATATCACGCACATGCTGAGGGACATGCTGGAAGACCTACCATCCGGGACCATCAACATTCCGCTCGAAGAGCTTACGGAATATGGCATTTCCATAGAAGAGTTAGACAATGAGTCGTTCCGAAACTGGGTGAATGACCAGACAAAAAAAGCAAGGCAGGCTTTTTTAGCCGGTCAGGGGTATATTAACTCAATTAGCATCTTGCGCTGCAAACTGGCCGGGGTCGGGTACCTTGCCCGATTCGATAACATCCTGAATGCCATCGAGCGCGAAGGGTACCGGCTGCGGCTAGACTATCCAGAACGTTACTGCCTGGCCAACTGGATGGAAATTGCACGTTTGGGCATTAATGTCACCGTTGAACACATTGCGAGCCAACTTAGGAGGATATTACCTGCGGTCCACAGGCCGAGTTCTTTGCCATCGTCTGCGAGAATGCAGGTTTATCCTTCCAATAAATGAAATTCCTTGGCATTAACTCGCTGGATCTGAATAGATTTCGCCAGTATTATTATCCACTGGTACAATGGAGACCGCCGGATATCGGATCGCGTAAAAATGAAAATTGAACCTGTTTATTTTGACCAACAGATCCTTGTCATTAATAAACCAGCTGGAATCCCGGTTCTGCCAGATGGATGGGACAAAGAGGCACCCTGTCTGGTCAAGTTACTCGAAGCGGAATATGGGAAGCTCTGGGTCGTGCATCGTCTGGATAAAACCACCAGTGGGGTGATGGTTTTTGCCCGAACGGCGGAAGCCCATCGTTCGTTGAACCTACAATTTGATCGGCATGATGTTATTAAGATTTACCATGCAATCTGTACGGGTGAACCTAAATGGGATGAGCATATAGCCAGACATCCTCTCCGGATCGATGTGGGACACAGCCACCGCAGCATGGTGGACAATGCGAAAGGGATCCCGGCAGAGACCACCTTCCGCATGTTGCAACGATTTAGGGGATTCAGTCTTCTTGAAGTTGTACCGGGGACCGGCAGAACGCACCAGATCCGGGTGCATGCCTACGCCTTGGGATTCCCACTTTTAGGCGATATACTTTACGGCGCACCGAAAACCGACTTGATATCCAGACCTGCTCTCCATGCCAAATCCTTGAGCTTCATACACCCAGTGAGTGGCGGACGGGTACCCTATACCACACCATATCCTGATGATTTTACTATTGCACTCAGGACGCTTCACCAGGCGAACTTTCCAAAGCGATGAATTCCCTGTTAAAGATCATCCTTTATTGATCAGTTTGTTCATCAGCTTATATAAATTGAGCGAGTAAAAATATAACCGGCCTACTATGACCGGTTATATTTTTCTCCTTTTACACGATCTTCCGTGCTTCCATGTAGAAGCGTTTTTCTTTCGCCTCCCCCATCGAAAAAGTCTTGCGCGGCAGGGCACCATCCAGGATGACCGTCTTGAACAGGTCAGATTTATCCATGCCTGGGACGTAAAAACCGGCGTTATCCGGTAGAGTGCCCAGCTTACAGACCACCTCTTTGCCATGGACGTAATCGATCCTATCTGCGCCACCTTCCTTGACAAATGGATCAAGAAAGGCTTGCAGCGAACCAACCGCCAGGTTGGATGTTGGATGGTCAATTTCAACCACCCCCCACTGTTTCCCGCCGCCCACCAGTCCGACGGTTTGTTTTGGACCATGAGCATTGTCCACCCGTCTGATCATCTCGTCTGAACTGGCTACGGGATCGTAGCGGATGGTTTTACCGAAATAATCATTCAACGCGGCGAAAATATCCCGTTTCAGCCCGAACAGGATACGATGGATAGGTTCAAACTTCAGCCCTTCGTCGTGGATATTTTCAATCTCAACCAGCGCGTAGCGGGCGGGATGATCTTTACCCACTTTATCCTTCATTTTCTCCCAGACGACCTTGGCTGTCGCCAGCGAGTGATTGCCGTCTCCCATGGCGAAGAGCAGGACAGGTTTGTCCTTGCCCACGGCATACCTGGCGGAAAATGCTTCAGGCTGTGCTAATGCCTGCAGGGAAGCAATGACCCGGTGCTCCAAGGCGGGTGTAGTGGCGTATCCGCATAAGTGACCGGAACCGAGCATCAGATCGAAATCATAGAGCTTTTCCAGCCCACTCCTGGCATTTTCCAGAACTTCTATCACGTTCCGTTGGGGGTCATCGATCAGTACAAGGATGTGGGGAAGTTCCAGTGCAGCACCCTGGCGGATTTTCATTCGCGGAGGTAAACGCTCGACTATCGTACCTTCGGTGGCCCGAATTAAGCTGCCGGAACCCTTGGTGAAATCATAGCGCTCCAGGTCGAGGCAGAGCATTAACCCGTGGCGCGTCTTGCCAAATACTGTTCTTTCGACATAGATCAATCCTTCATGCGGTTCCAGGTAGTTGTTCTCCAGGTAAAAAAGCATTTTGTCCTGGATGAATTTAATCCGATCCAGTTCTCCGGGCTTTTCTAAGTACACTTCCGGCAGGATCAGGTTATAAGTTGAGGGCGAATTGCCGACCAGGGTTTCCACCTCCTGCCAGTATTCAGGCTGAGAGGTGAACTGGTCACATGCAATCACTGCCCATTTGGTCAGATCAGTACCTTTCCTGGGCAGGTAAACCTGGGGGATGCGGATGCCAATCTCATCGTAGGTCTTCATTTTGTTGTTTTTTTTTCACCCGTTGTGGAGGACAGATAGGCTAGCCGAGGATATTTATTTGCTGGCAAACTCGATGAGTTTTTCTGCCACTTCAGCACCGACCCGGCCTTGAGCTTCCTTGGTGGCTGCCCCGATATGTGGCGAGCAGATGACATTGTCCAGCTTGACCAACTTCCAGTCAGCCGGTGGCTCTTCCGCGTAGACATCCAGAGCTGCACCGCTCACTTTTCCACTTGTCAGTGCATCATAGAGAGCCTGTTCGTTAATAATCCCTCCGCGAGCGCAGTTGATGATGCGCACACCGCTCTTCATTTTGGCGATTTGAGGCTTACCAATCATATCCGTAGACTCTTTGGTCTTGGGAAGATGCAAAGATATATAGTCAGAATCCATAAGCAAGGTGTCCAAACTGACCAGCTTGACGACTTTTGACTCCTTGACATAGGGATCATAGGCGATCACGGTCATTCCAAGGGCATTGGCGCGCCGGGCTACTTCTGAACCAATGTTACCAATACCTATCAACCCGAGCGTTTTTCCACCGAGTTCATCGCCTTCGAATGATTTCTTTTCCCATTTTTCGGCCTTCATCGTGGCAGTAGCTTTGTAGGTCGAACGGGCCAGGGCAAACATGAAACCAATTGCTAGCTCGGCTACCGATGCGGACGAAGCTTTGGGTGTGTTCATAACTACAATGCCCTTTGACCGGGCATAATCGGCATCGATGGTATCCAGGCCGACACCACCACGGACAATCACTTTTAAATTGGGGCAGAGATCGATGAGCGGTTGGCGGATCTTGGTACGGGAGCGTACCACGCAACCGTCGTATGCAGGCAGGACCTTCGGCAGGTCTTCCGGAGTTATTTCAAAGTTTACATCCACAGCCAGACCTGCTGCTCGCATTATCTCAATGGCCTCCATTTCAGTTTTATCGCAGACAAGGATTTTCATCATTTTCTCCTTTTCAAGTCTCAATTAAAAACAGGGAGATGCGAACGAAACAACCGCTTTTCCCTGTCAATGGATAAGAGCCATATCACATGGTCATTGTAGCACGTCATTCATCCATGTCAACTGATTAATTTCCTGTGGCGAGTATGTCAATTGTTAGTGTGCGAAACCAACATGCTGGACTATAATTCCAATGCAGGATATCTGAGATTACCTTCAATCATGAACAGGAGATAAAAAAATGACCAAACGCGTTCATAATTTTAATCCCGGTCCGGCTGTCCTACCTGTGGATGTGCTCCAGCAGGCCCAGGCAGAAATGCTCGATTATAAAAACACCGGCATGTCGGTCATGGAAATCAGCCATCGCTCGAAGGAATTTGAAGCCATTCTCAGCGAAGCACAGACTGACTTGCGAAACCTGATGGGTATTCCAACAAATTATAAAATCCTGTTTCTCCAAGGCGGAGCCAGCCTGCATTTTGCTATGGTTCCCATGAATTTCCGCCCGGCAGGTGCATCCGCGGATTATATTGTCACCGGTACCTGGAGCAAGAAAGCCTTCAAGGAATCCCAGAAACTGGGAACAGCAAGAGCGGCGGCAAACCTTGAAGGGGAAAACTTCAACCGCCTGCCGACCCAATCAGAATTGAAGCTTGACCCCAAGGCTGCATTCCTGCACTTCACTTCCAATGAGACCATCCATGGGGTTGAATACACCCATGAGCCGGTTCCGCCGGCAGGGGTACCCCTGATCTGCGACGCTTCCTCTGATTTTATCAGCCATCCTGTGGATCTATCCAAGTATGCAATGATGTATGCTGGGGCCCAGAAAAATGCCGGCCCTGCTGGCGTGGTCATCGCGATCATTCGCGATGACCTGTTGGATAAAGTACCAGCCAATCTACCCAACCTTCTTGATTACAAAGCGCTCGCGGAAGAAAATTCCCTGCTCAACACGCCTCCATGCTGGTCCATTTATATTGTCGGCCTGGTACTTAAGTGGGCTAAGACCATTGGAGGGTTGGAAGGAATTACCAGTAGAAACCAGATCAAGGCGGGGCTGGTTTACAAGGCCATCGATGAATCCGGAGGTTTTTACAAGGGACATGCCAAGTCCGATCGGTCCCTGATGAATATAACATTCCGGCTGCCAAATGAGCAATTAGAGGAGCAGTTTGCCGGAGAAGCAAAAAAGCAAGACATGATCGGTCTGAAGGGCCACCGCTCGGTGGGTGGGCTGAGAGCTTCGCTGTATAATGCCCTTCCGGTTGAATCAGCCCAGGCACTGGTAACATTCATGAAAGAGTTCCAACAGAAGAACGGGTAAGTGAATTCGTTTCCCCGCGTGGTATAATGTCGCCGCCTTTCTCAGGAGCGGCGACATTTTTTATGTTAAGTGTTTCGGAAGCTTGTGCACGCATACTGGATGCATTCCAACCGGTTGATCCTCAAACCGTTCCGCTTGCTCGCGCCGCTGGACGCATCCTGTCGAGTGATATTACCGCCGGGATAGACATTCCCCCCTTTGACTATTCTTCTGTTGACGGTTTTGCAATAAAAGTATCGGATAATACCGCCGGTCTGGTCCTACGAGTGGGAGCGGATATACGAGCGGGAACCAGTTCCGATATTGTCATCCATCCCGATGAATGCGCACGCATCATGACTGGAGCTCCGATGCCCGATGGAGCGGAAGCAGTGATCATGGTGGAAGATACCGATTTCAATGATCGCGCTCCCGGGCGACCCGCTCCACAAACAGTGACCATCCATAAGTCTGTTCAGCGAGGAGAAAATGTCCGTCGGCGTGGGGAGGACCTGCACCTGGGTGATATTGCCCTCAGCCGCGGAGCATACATACGAGCTCAGGAGATGGGACTCCTGGCTATGCTGGGCAGTTCTGAAGTACATGTATATAGGCGACCACGACTCGCCCTGCTCTCCAGCGGGGACGAATTAATACCGGTGGAAATTGCTCTCATCCCTGGAAAAATCCACGATTCCAATTCTTATGCCCTGGCAACCCTGGCCGAGGCTTCCGGTGTGGAACTTTTACAGTTGGGCGTAGCTGCTGATAAAGAAGAGGACATCCGTTCCCGGTTGGACAAGGCGGTAAAGGCCAAGGCGGATGTAATTGTCTCGTCTGCGGGTGTGAGTGTAGGG